>OGGJ01001813.1_pt1 | contig 16579 bp, 13 predicted proteins | sample 1571071 | NCBI WGS metagenome assembly OGGJ01 (sample SAMEA2581954, study PRJEB24529) | metagenome | biome: Human gut stool | place: China | collected 2011
TGGTCACATCCAGAATGTGCGCCAGCTGCGGGGTCTTGTAGCTGATCTTGTCCGGCTCATGACGGTTGCGGAGGTAGGTTGGGATGGAGTCCATGGGGCCGGGACGGTACAGGCTGATCAGAGCGATGACATCTTCCAGGTTTTGCGGCTGCAGGCCTACAAGCACCTGCTTCATGCCGGAAGATTCCAGCTGGAACACACCCTCGGTGTCGCCCTGTCCCAGCATTTTATAGGTCTCCGGGTCGTCGTAATCCAGCTTCTGGATGGAGAACTCCGGGTGATGCTTCTGCACCGCCGTTTCCGCATCGCGGATAACGGTCAGGGTGCGCAGACCCAGAAAGTCCATCTTCAGCAGGCCCAGTTCCTCGATCTCGGTCATGTTGAACTGGGTCACCGGCAGGCCGTCGTTGGTGGCCAGCGGCAGATAGTAGTCGGTAGGTTCCGGCGTGATGACCACGCCCGCCGCATGGGTGGACGCATGCCGCGGCATGCCCTCCACCTTCAGGGCGGTGTCGATGAGCTCGGTGACCTGCGGGTCGGTGTCATAGAGCTTTTTCAGCTCGGTGGAAACTTCCAGTGCTCGTTTCAGGGTCATCTTGAGCTCCATGGGCACCAGTTTTGCCACCACGTCCACCTGCTGATACGGGATACCCATCACACGGCCCACATCGCGGATGGCGTTGCGGGCGGCCATGGTACCGAAGGTAACGATCTGCGCCACATGATCGGCCCCGTATTTCCGATTGACGTAATCAATGACCTCCTGCCGACGCTCGTAGCAGAAGTCCACGTCAAAATCGGGCATGCTGACGCGCTCCGGGTTCAGGAAGCGCTCGAAAATCAAATTGTACCGGATGGGGTCGATATCCGTGATGCCTACGCTGTAAGCCGCAATGCTGCCTGCACCGGAACCACGGCCCGGGCCCACCGGGATGCCCTGACTTTTGGCGTAATTGATGTAGTCCCAGACGATAAGGTAGTAGTTGGTGTAGCCCATGGTTTTGACCACGCCGATCTCATAGCTCAGGCGGTCCTTGTTGGCCTGCGGGACATTGGGCCCGTACCGGCGTTCAAGGCCCTCCCAGCAGAGCTTTTCAAAGAATGCCTGATTATCCATGCCGTCCGGAGCTTTATAATAAGGGATCTTGGTGTGGCCAAATTCAAAGTCAAAGTTGCACTGTTCTGCAATTTTTGCTGTGTTTTCGCAGGCTTCCGGCACCATGGAGAACAGGTCATACATTTCATCTGTAGTCTTGACGTAAAATTCGTCGGTCTGGAACTCCATGCGGTCGGCATCCTGAATGGTCTTGCCGGTCTGGATGCACAGCAGGATGGCCTGCATCTTGGCATCTTCCTTGCGCAGATAGTGGGCGTCATTGGTGGCCGCCATGGGGATGCCGGTTTCCCGCGCCAGCTTGATGAGCTGCGGCAGAACGATGTTGTCCTCTTCCAGCCCATGGTCCTGCAATTCGATGTAATAATTGCCTTCTCCGAACAAATCCCGATACCACAAGGCCGTGGCCTTGGCCCGCTCGTAGTCCCCGGCCAGAATGGCCTGCGGCACCTCACCGGCCAGACAGGCCGACAGGCAGATCAGGCCCTCGTGATACTGTTCCAACAGCTGCTTGTCCACGCGGGGCTTGGAATAAAAGCCCTCCACGAACGCTGCCGAGACCATCTTGATCAGGTTTTTGTAGCCGGTCTCATTCTTGCACAGCAGGATCAGATGGTTGTTGCCGTCGATCTTGTTCACCTTGTCAAAACGGGTGCGGGTAGCCACATAGACTTCACAGCCGATGATGGGTTTGATGCCCGCCTTTTTGGCTGCCTTATAGAACTGCACACAGCCGTACATGACGCCGTGGTCGGTGCAGGCAATGGCGGTCTGGCCGCATTCCTTGACGCGGTCCATCAGCTGGTCGATGCGGCAGGCACCGTCCAGCAGACTGTATTCCGTATGGATGTGCAGGTGGACAAAGTCTCTGCCCAAGTGGTTGTTTTCGCTGATTTCGCTCAAGGCTCTGCCTCCTGTCCTTTTTCCACGCGCTGCCGCAGGGCGTCTGCCAACGCTTCCAGTTTTTTCATCCGGTGCGAAAGGCCGGATTTGCTCACCGCCGGGTCAAAGCAGCCACACAACGCGGTAAGCGATAAGTCGGGGTATTGCAGCCGTACTGCTGCCGCCTGCTGCAGCACCTCCGGCAGTGTTTCCAATGCATCGTTTTCCTGCAGATACCGGATGGCCCTGAGGGTCTGGGCGTTGGCCCGGGCCGTTTTGCCAAGGTTGGCCGTGTCGCAGTTGGTCTGTCGGTTGGTCTGGTTGCGCACCTGCTTGAAGGCTTTCTGTGCATGGATCTCCTCTGCCGCACCGGCCGCCCCCATAAAGCGGAGCAGTCGTTCCAGATTGGCGCTGTTCTTGACGTAGACCAGGTTCACGCCGTTGCGGCGGGTGCGGTGCGGTGCAAACTCATGCTCAGCCAGCAGGGCTTCAAAGTCCCGGGCCAGATTGGTGCGCGCGGTCAGGAACTCCAGATTGTACTCCTTCTGCGGGTCTGTGACGGTGCCGCTGCACAAAAAAGCTGCGCCAATGTATGCACTGACGCAGGTCTGACAGCGGATCAGGGCGGGGTCGATCTGCAGGCTCGTCTCGCTGCCGGTGGTGCCGAACAGTTCATGCATCCGCGCCACCTGTTCCGGCTCCCGGATGTTGAACTCATACAGTACGCCGCTGGGGCGCTGCTTTTCCAGAACGTCCCCCTGCACACCGCAGCGGGCAAAAAGTTCCCGGGCCAGCTGCACTGTGTGGGGCTGCTCGGTCTGGAGCACCAGCCCCCCTTTATCAAAATATTTGGCAAAGCAGGCAAAGCCATACGCTGCCGCACGCACGCAGCAGTCCTTCTGCAGGCTGCGTTGTGCGATCTCCTCCCGTGCACGGGATGCAAAGCTCATAGTGGTTCCTCAATTCTGGTCAGCGCATGGCATCGCGGTGCTGAACACCCGGCTCGTAGCCGAGGGATGTGCAGTACTCCGCGATCTTGCGCGCAAAAGTAATGGAGCGGTGCTTGCCGCCGGTGCAGCCCACCGCGATGGTCAGCTGGCTCTTGCCTTCTTTGACATAGAGCGGCAGTGCCACCTGCAAAAACTGCTCATACCGGTCCAGCAGCTGCTTTGCCTCCGGGTGGTTCATGACGAAGTCCACCACTTCCTGATCCAGGCCGGTCTTGTGTTTGAGCTCCGGCACATAGAAGGGGTTCGGCAGGCAGCGTACATCCAGTACCAGATCCGCCTCCGGCGGCAGACCAAACTTGAACCCGAAGGACATGATGGTAAGCCGCATGGCGCTTTTTGCACCGCCATTTTTCAGAAAAAGGTCGCAGATGCGTTCCTTGTTCTGTGCGGTGGAGAGCAGGGCCGTGTTGATGGTATAGTCGGCCCGCACCCGCAGCGGCTCCAGGATCTGACGTTCCTTCAGAAATGCCTCGCGGGTGGAAAGCCCCTCGGAAATGCTGATGGGATGGCGGCGGCGGGTCTCGCTGTAGCGGCGCATCAGCACATCGTCCGGCGCATCCAGAAACAGGATCTTATAGGGTGTTTTCTGCTCGTCCAGCTGCTGCAGGGCAGTCTCGATCTGTTCCCTGCTGCGGCAGCCGCGCACGTCCATGGAAAGCGCCACCCGCTCCAGCTGGTTGTCGCCCGCCTTGGAAAACGCCGTAATGCTGGGCAGCAGCCCCGCCGGGACGTTATCGATGCAGAAAAACCCGATATCCTCCAGCGCATTCATAGCCACAGACTTTCCTGCGCCGGAAAGCCCGCTGACGATCAACAGCTCCATCTGTGTTCCACACTCCCTCTATTTGCGCAGTTCAGCGGACTACGCGGATCTCTTTTTCCAGATCATAACCGGTCTTTTCCTTTACGATGGTGCGTACTTCTTCGCACAGCGCCAGCACGTCTGCGCAGGTGGCGCCGCCAAGGTTCACCACAAAGCCGCAGTGCTTCTCGCTGACAGCGGCACCGCCGTGTCGGTAGCCCCGCAGACCGCACTGGTCAATGAGGGCAGCGGCAAAAGCGCCCACCGGGCGCTTGAAGGTACTGCCTGCGCTGGGCTTATCCAGCGGCTGCTTGTCCAGCCGTTTTGCCATCAGTTCGTCCATCTTTGCGCGGATAACCTCCGGCTCGCCCGGAGTCAGGGCAAACTGCGCCGAGAGGATACAGCCGCCGTTTTCTTCAAAAATGCTGTGGCGGTAGCGCAGGTCAAGTTCTGCTGCCGCCGCTTCTTTTACTTCGCCCTCGGCGGTAAGGTACTGCACCGTGGTCAGCACATCCTTCATCTCGCCGCCGTAGGCTCCGGCGTTCATGTAGACTGCGCCGCCCACCGTACCGGGGATGCCGTAAGCAAATTCCAGTCCGGTCAGGCCGTGTTCCAGCGCCGTTTTGCACAGCGCCGAAAGCCGCACGCCCGCCCCGGCGGTGAGTTGTGTGCCGTGCACCTCCACGGTGTCCTGCATGGAGGAAATATCCAGCACCACGCCGTTGTAGCCCTCGTCGGCAAACAGGATATTGCTGCCGTTGCCCAGCAAATAGTACCGGACGCCCTGCGCTTTGCATAGTGCAACAGCACGGCAAAGCTGTGCCCGATCTGCCGGCTGCACGAACAGCCGCGCCGGGCCGCCGATCTTAAAAGTACAGTGCGCTGCCAGCGGCTCGTTTTCTTTATAAGCAATGCCTGCTGCGGTCAGCAGCTGCTTGAGTTGTTCCATAGGGTCAGGCTCCTTTTTTATCGGGAAAATCAGTCCATTTTGTCATCCAGTCCCAGCCGGATCAGCAGCTCCTTGGCTGCGTTGTAGCCCATCTTCTTCTGGCGGTTATTGATGGCTGCAGTCTCCAGCACCACAGCCAGATTACGGCCGGGAGAGACCGGGATGCTGGTGCTGGGAATGCTGACGCCCAGAATGTCGTAGTATTCACTTTCCAGACCGGTGCGCTGGTAGTTCTTGGTGGGGTCCCACGCTTCCAGCTGCACCACCAGATCCAGACTTTCGCTCAGCTTGACAGCGCCTACGCCGTACACGCGGGCCACATTGACGATGCCGATGCCGCGCAGCTCGATGAAGTGGCGGATATTTTCCGGGGCAGTGCCCATGATCTGACGGTTGGACACCTTGCGCAGCTCCACGGCATCATCTGCCACCAGACGGTGGCCGCGCTTGACCAACTCAATGGCCAGCTCGCTTTTGCCGATGCCGCTGTCGCCAAGGATCAGGATGCCTTCGCCGTACACCTCCACCAGCACGCCGTGCCGGGTGATGCGGGGCGCAAGCTCCAGATTCAGTACGCTGATCAGGCTGCCCATCAAAGTGCAGGTAGTCTCGTTGGAACGCAGCAGGGCAACCGCGTGCTTCTGCGCCAGTTCCTGCATCTCCGGGAAGGGCGCCAGCTCCTCGCTGCGGCAGACGATGACCGCCGGGGGCTGCTGCCGGAACAGCTGCTCCAGCGCTTCGTAGCGCTTTTCTGCCGTCAGACCGGACAGAAAGTTCATCTCTGCCAGACCCATGATCTGCAGGCGAAGCTTATCAAAGTAATCATAATAGCCCGCCAGAAACAGACCCGGGCGGTTGACCTCGGCGATCTCTACGCTGATCTCATCCAGCGCCCGGGGGGTGTATACCACTTCCATGCTGACGCGGTCGGTCAGCGTTTTAAGCGAAACATTGAACGTACCCATCCTGGTTCCTCCTGTATCCTTTTGCCGCGCTGTGCTGCGGGCATTCTTATTCATATTATAATAAAATTCGGCGGCAAATACAACGCCCGGGGCGCTGTTTTTGTACCCACGGCGGGAAACCGACGCTGCATCGCAGCGTGTGCACAGGATTTTTACATTTTTCTTACTTTACATGGGTTTTACATTTCGGCGATTTCAGATTTTACATTGTTTTTCTATACTTAAAGCACAGGAGAAAAACACGTCAAGAAAAGTGAGGAAAACACTTATGACCATTTTTAATGTCTTTTCGCTGCTGGGAGGTCTGGCCCTGTTTTTGTTCGGTATGGACATCATGGGCAAGGCACTGGAAAAGCAGGCCGGCGGTCAGCTGCAGAAAATTCTCAGCAAGCTGACCGATAATCCCCTCAAGGGCTTTTTTCTGGGTCTGTGCGTAACCGCCGTGATCCAGAGCTCCAGCGCTACCACCGTTATGGTGGTGGGCTTTGTCAACAGCGGCATCATGGAGCTGCATCAGGCCATTGGCGTGATCATGGGCAGCAACGTGGGCACTACCGTGACCAGCTGGATTTTGAGCCTTTCCGGTTTGCAGGGCGACAGCCTGCTCGTCCAGCTGCTCAAGCCCACTTCTTTTAGCCCGGTGCTTGCATTTATCGGCATTTTGCTGTATATGTGTAAGAGTGAGAAGAAAAAGGGCGTGGGCACCATCCTCATCGGCTTTGCTGTGCTGATGACCGGCATGACCACCATGTCCAACGCGGTGCTGCCCCTGCAAAACGAGGCATGGTTCACCAGCCTGTTCACCCGCTTCTCCAACCCCCTGCTGGGCGTTCTGGTGGGCGCACTGGTCACCGGCATCATCCAGAGCTCCAGCGCCAGCGTGGGCATCCTGCAGGCGCTGAGCGCCACCGGCGTCATCACCTACGGCAGTGCCATCCCCATCATCATGGGTCAGAACATCGGTACCTGTGTGACCGCACTGCTGTCCTCGGTGGGTGCGAATAAGAACGCCCGCCGGGCTGCCATGGTGCACCTGTACTTCAACATTATCGGTGTGACCATCTTTCTGTTCGGGTTCTACGGACTCAACGCCGTCTGCCACTTTGCCTTTGTGAATACCACCATCGAGGCTTGGGGCATTGCAATCGTGCACTCGGTGTTCAACATTCTGGCCACCGTCATTCTGCTGCCCTTTGCCACCGGGCTGGAAAAGCTGGCCATCCTGACCATTCCCGATTCCCCGGAAAAAGAGGAGTTTGCGCTGCTGGATGACCGTCTGCTGAACACCCCCGCCGTGGCTGTGGAGCGTGCTCGCGCCGCTACCGCTGAAATGGCCGAGCTTGCCCGGGTGGGCGTGGTGCAGGCCATGAGCCTGACCCACGAATGGAACGACGAACTTGCCCAGAAGGTGCGGGACGAGGAGTGCCGGGTGGACCGGTACGAGGACGCACTGGGCACTTATCTGGTCAAGCTGTCCGGCCGGGAACTGAACCACACCGACAGCCAGAGCGTGAACACCCTGCTGCACACCATCAGTGATTTTGAGCGTATCAGCGACCATTCCGTCAACCTGCTGGAATCTGCCGAGGAGATGCACCAGAAGGAGATTCACTTCTCCAAGGATGCACAGGAGGAGCTGCAGGTTCTGGAGGATGCGGTGCAGGACACCCTGAGCCGCACCACCGATGCTTTCCGCAAGGGAGATCTGCACCTTGCCTCCAAGGTGGAGCCGCTGGAGGCCGTGGTCAACGAGCTGGTGCGTGCCATTAAGGCGCGACACGTTGCCCGCCTGCAGGCCGGCAGCTGCTCTATTGAGTACGGCTTTGTGCTGGACGATCTGCTGACCAACTACGAGCGTGTGTGCGACCACTGCAGCAATGTAGCTGTTGCCCAGATCGAGGTAGCACAGGACAGTTTTGACACCCACGCTTACCTCAACGATCTGCGTCACGGCAAAGATACCAAGGAGAGCGAAGAATTTCATCGTCGACTGGACAAATACCGGGAGCGGTATCTCTTCCCGGACAATCAATCTGCGGAGGAATTTGACAAATGATCTATATCGTAGAAGATGATGACGCCATCCGTGAGCTGGAGCAGTATGCCCTGCAGTCCAACGGTTATGAAGTGGCCAGCTTTGCCAGTTCCGAACCGTTCTGGCAGGCCATGCGCACCGAAGCCCCGGAGCTTGTGATCCTGGACGTGATGCTGCCCGGCGAGGATGGGTTCTCCATCCTGAAAAAGCTGCGCAACACCCCTTCCCTGCACCGGCTGCCCATCATCATGGTCACGGCCAAATCCAGCGAGCTGGACACCGTGCGCGGGCTGGACTGCGGTGCCGACGACTACATTTCCAAGCCGTTCGGCATCATGGAGTTCCTCAGCCGGGTGCGTGCTTCTCTGCGCCGGGCGGCTCCGGAGGAACGGCCCAATGTGCTCAGCTTCCATGAGATCCTGCTGGACAATGCACGTCACAGCGTGACGGTGAACAACCAGCCTGTCGAACTGACCTACAAAGAATACAGCCTGCTGCGCCTTCTGCTGGAGAACGCCAACCTTGTGGTGACCCGCGAGACGATTTTGCAGGTGGTGTGGGGCACCGACATTTCGGTGGAAAGCCGCACCGTGGACATGCACATCCGCACCCTGCGCAAAAAGCTGGGCGATGCCGGACGCTACATTGGCACCATCCGCAAGGTGGGCTACAAGCTGGCCGATGACGAGGAGGCTGGAGACGAATGAAGCCGCACAGCATGGAAGAAAAAATCAGCTACCGGCTGTTCCTCATGGGCTTTCTGGGGCTGCTGTTCACCGCAGCACTGTGCATCTTTGTCTTTCACCGGGCTTTTACCGACCAGGCCTGGGATGACCTGGAAAAAGAGAGCGATCTCATCCGTGCCGGGTATGACCTGACCAGCGAGCCGCAGCAGCTTTCTTTCTTTGTGACCGGCGACCTGCGCATTACGCTGATCTCCCCGGACGGCGACGTGATCTTTGAGTCTGCCACCGATCAGCCCATGGAGAACCATCTTACCCGTCCGGAGATCGTGCAGGCGCTGCAGGGCAGCATCGGCAAGGACATCCGTGATTCCCAGACCATGGGATATGAGACCTATTATTATGCCGTGCAGCTGCCCGGCGGCAACATCCTGCGCGTGGCGCAGGACGCCGAAACGGTGTGGTCGGTCTACGACGGAGCCCTGCCGGCCATCGTGCTGAGCTGCGTTGCCCTGATGTTGGCTGCCGCGATCCTATCCACCCTGCTCACCCGCGCCCTTGTGCAGCCGGTGCTGAACATGACCGAGGATCTGGACCACATTCAGGATAAGGTCCCGTACAAGGAACTGATCCCCTTTGCTGAGAGCATCCATGCCGACCGCATCCTGCGGGAAAACAACGAGAAGATGCGGCAGGATTTCACCGCCAATGTGAGCCACGAGCTCAAGACCCCGCTGACCAGCATTTCCGGGTATGCGGAACTGATCGAGACCGGCATCGCCAAGCCGGAGGATGTGCCCGGTTTTGCCCAGAAGATCCATGGCGAAGCCAGCCGGATGATCCAGCTGGTGAACGATATCCTGCAGCTGTCCAGCCTGGACAACGCCTCCGAGACCTCTTCCATGCCGGAAATGGAGGTCGTGGACCTGCTGGACGTGGCCAAAGAGTGTGTGGAGCGTCAGAAGCTGAACGCCCGCCACGCCTACATCACCCTGACCTATCTGGGCGAGAGCGCACCGGTGCGGGGCAACCGCAATCTGTTGGATGAATTGTGCCAGAACCTGTGTGACAACGCGATCCGCTACAACCGCCCCGGCGGCAAGGTGCAGATCGTGACAGCCTGCACCCGGGACGGCCATTGCAGCCTGACCGTGACCGACAACGGCATCGGCATCCCCCGCGAGTCGCAGAGCAGTGTGTTCGAGCGCTTCTACCGGGTGGACAAGAGCCGCAGCAAGGCCACCGGCGGCACCGGTCTGGGGCTGGCCATTGTCAAGCACATTGCCCTCATCCACGGGGCCCGCATCAAGCTGGAAAGTCAGGTGGACGTCGGCACGACCATCACGGTCACCTTCCCCACGGCATCCTGATTTTTCAAGCACCCAGAAATACAACGTCTGCCTGCAGCTGCGGGCAGGCGTTTTTTGTTGGGTCAAACCCGTCGGGAGAGCCTGTGCGCAGCAGACTGTGCTCCTGCAGATGCAGCAGGTCTGTCCCCTGCTGCCAGCAGGAACGTACCACCCCAAGGCAAAGCTCTTCCAACTGTTGACACTGTGCCGCATCCGGCTGCGGCGTGCCGTAGGCCGTCTGGCAGTCCAGACGCAGGGTGGCCGTCTGCTTCCGGAGAGCAACTGAGACGGTGCACCGCCGGATGGTTACACGCTTTCCTTGCAGCCAGAAGGTTCGTTTGCCCGGTGTGCCCGTCAGCAGAAGAAACGCCTCTGTCTCGTTTTCTGTCAGGCGCTGCACCGCACCGCTCCCGGTGCGGAAGGCCCCGCTGCCAGAAGCCATCACTTTCCCTTCCTGTGCTTCGGGCAAGCAAAGCACAGGAAGCAGCATGCTTTCCTCGTGTGCATACAGCCGGGGCATTGCCGCCGAGCCCGCTTTGAGTTTGTCCAGCAGTTTGTCGGGCAGCGTCTCCGTTTTTCCGCACGACTGCAAGAGTATTTCCAGATCAAATTCCGTGCAGGAAAGTCGGGCCGCTGTGCGCCCGCAGCCGCGTTCCAGCACCAGATTCTCATAAGCTGCCAGCACGGCATCCTCCGTCTGCTCCGGGAACAGCAAATAGTCACACAGGCGATAATCTGCCGTCTGCGGCAAAGTTCCTTCGGCAGCGGCAAGAGCTGTTTCCAATGTCTGCCCTCGGCCACCGGCGATGCGCAGTGCGGCTGAGGCATCGGCTGCGTCGGCTGCCGCTTCCGGTGACTGATACAAAAGCCCCACCGACCAGGTCTGTTCCTTCTGTTCCAGATAAACCACCCGTATCATACTTTTTTCGGTGGTCTCACAGCGCAGGAACAGCAGGCACCAGCCGACAAGCACCGCATAAAGCAGAATTCGGGCCCACCGCTGCTTCATTGCCGCACTTCCTTTCGCTTTTGTATGGCGTACTCCTGCCCCAGCATCCGGATGGCCGTGCACAGCACCCCGATGCGAAAAATCGCGCAGGTCAGCCAGATCAGCAGCAGCGCCGCGTCCAGCCGGGAAAATGTCCCGGTGCTCCATGCACGCAGCAATTCCCGCGCCGGGTATGTCCGACCGAACACCAGTGCCATGCCAAGCGTTGCCGCCGTTTGTACAAGGGCTGTGAGAATGGGCAGGCAGACACCACGCCGCTGCCCCCGGCCGCAGAGCAGCGGTACCGCGAAGTATTCCGCATAGACCGGAACGGTGAATGCCGTGCTCTGCGGCGCAGCCTGCGCAAACAGCCCGGCCCAGTGCATCTGCCGGGACAGCCCCATCAGACACACCGCGCTTCCCACCGCCACAAACCACCACAACACCTGCGCCGGGGCACCCCATGCGCGGGCAGGCATCTGCCAGCCCGCCCAAAGCAGCAGCGGCAAAAACCCCAGCAATGCCAGCGAAGAAAACTCTTCCCGGCAGACTTGCAGAGCCTTCCAGAATGTTCCGGCCAGTTCCACCGCCAGCCAGACCTGCAGGCAAAATGCAGCTGCCCAGGCGGCAGACTTTGGCGGACCGGACTGCCAGAACCGACTGGCCAAAGCAGAAAGTATCATCAGCAGTACTGCAGCCAGCACCTCCTGCCAGAGGAGTGCCCGGGGCGAACTGCATACCGGCAAACGCTCTGCCGCCGCCGCGGCAAAGATGCTGAGGGTCACTGCCGGCAATGAAAATTTGTCCTGCGTTTTATTCATGCGCGGGGCCTCCGTTCTTGCCAGATGTTGAACCCCTTGCGGGACAGGTGCCGATAGTTGCGCCGGATGACGCCGTCCTCGGCCAGCGGGCTTTGCGGGCACGGATGCTGAAGTCGGTATCTTCCAGATAAAGGAAAAAATCTTCGCGGAATAGACCGATGCACCGGAGGGCTTCTTCGTGGAGGAGCAAACTGGCACCAGTGATATAGCCGAGTTCTTTTTCAGTCTCGTCAATATTGATGGTATCCAGGTCTTTGATCTTTTCGCCTTGATGCAAGTGGCCTGTCAGACCAAGATAAGGGACCAACTTCCCTCCTCCTGCACACTGGATAGTTTCCTCGTCATAGGAGAAGACGAGCGTCGATCCGACCAGGGCTAAGGATTTTGCCTGATTATACCATGTGCACAGGGTATTCAAGGCATAACGATCCGGCTCCGTATCATTATTGAGGATCCAGTATGCCGTGCAGGACGTCAAAGACTTCGCCAGCCGGATCCCGGCATTGTTGCCGGAAGCATAACCGTTATTTTCGTCAAGCTGGAACAGCACGGCCTTGGCGGGCTCTTTCTTTTCGCCGGGATTTTGGGCGTGAACAAGACGCGGCGTGGCCCATTGTCGCCAGGCGGACATGATCCGGGGGACAGAATCATCAACGGAGGCATTATCCACGACGATGATGGCGCCGGGCAGGGTCTCCAGAGTGTACAGAGAATGCAGGCAGGCGATGGTATCTTGGGCACCATTATAGTTGAGCAGGATGACGGCAACGTCCTGGGGATGCAGCATGGGGACCTCGCGTGGCGGTATCGCTGGTTGTCAACAAGGGGAGGTGGACAACTGCTCCCGCAGCTTTCGCAGGATAGCGGCAGCGGCGGCGGTATCCGCTTCTGCCCATTGCCCTTTGAGGCCCTTGAGGGGCCCTCGCTTCTCCTTGAGGGGGACCAACGTGAAGGGGACAGGGTGGGAGAGTTCACCGTCCATGAAGTCCATGTTGCCCGACCAGCCTGTGGCCACCACATGCAGGCCGTGCAGCATGGCTTCCCTGATGGTCAGGCCATACCCTTCCGAGCGATGCAGGGAAAGATAGACGTCATGACGGCAGTAGAGACGGGAAAGCGCGTCCCTGTCCAGGATGTCCGTGATGATGTGGACATGCGGCACGGAACGGCAGCGTTCACGCAGGGCTTCCATGGCTGCCGGAGCAGCGGTAGCACCGCTGACCTTGAAGGTCAGTTCAGCGCCCCCCTGCGGAAAGGCCTCCGCAAAGGCCCGCAGAGCCGCTTCGGGATTCTTGCGGTTCATGCCTGAGCTGACATCGAAGCTGTACAGGCAGCGCAGGATGCCATCTTCCATAAAGGTGGTCTTGCGGAGCGAGGGGGAGATGACCTCATGCGGTACCACCCGTACAGGACGGGCAGTATGGCGCTGGATAGCATTTTGTACGAACCGGCTGGGAACTTCGACGCCATCCAGGAGCCGGAGCCCCTGTATCCAGATCGACGGCAGGGTCTCGACTTCCCATGCCCAGTAGCCGAGGATGCGTTTGTTATGCAGGAAATCCTTGCCCAGCCGCAGTAGGGCCAGCTGGAATTGCGGAGGATTGGCATGGATGACCACGGCACCAGGGCGCGTCAGTTGCTGTCTGTCGTCAAAGGCAATGACGTCCTCCAGGCCCTGGGGAAAATCGGCCCGTTGCTGCATGGCATGCGTGATGTCCAGGCAGATGACTTCTTTCCCTTCACGTCGGCGTGCCTGCGCATACAGGCGGGCCCCTTCCGCAAGACCGGAGCTGCTGGCAAAAGCGCCCAGCACATAAAGCGGCTGCTCGGGAGCCTGGGGATCATGCGGACCGATACGCCAGGAAAGCACCGTGATGACAAGTTCCCGGAACCAGGAGGGACTGTGTTGCCAGAGTGTTTTGAGATTCATGCTTACAGTAAGCTTAATTAGCAGCTAGCTATTTTTCCATGATAAAACAAAATGATGTTGTGTGGAGATATCCACTTTGAATATCATTTGTCATATATATATAAAAATCTTTAGGATTTATTGTTTTTATAAAATCAAATAAATCCCATCCGAAATCTGTAAATACAAGGGAACCTTTGGGGCTCAAAGGATTACCATGATAAATTGGATCTTTGATAAAAATAATTTCCCCATGGTCGTCTACTATAGCACGAAGATCAGTTTTATCGAGAAAATAGAACGGAATATGGAAAATAAATTTCCCTCTATATTTTAAAACTCTGTAGGCTTCATAAAAAGCTTTTTTATAATCAATAGATTCATTAGCAAATGATAAATTGGTAGCATCTTCGTGACGAATTTCTCCACCTCTTTGCTCCAAAGGAAGAAATTCACTGCCTATGAGGTTGGGGATATGCTTTTTTAGCTGACTATAAAAGCTTGTAGTTTGTTCAGATACATATACAGCCATATCTTTTTTATAGTATCTGAGGACTATTTCAAATACTAGACGCATACGGGAGGACAGCATACACTGTGGGCAGGCCACACCCTCTGTAGAAGTAGTCCAAGGTAAACTAATATCAAAGAAGGTATCTTTTTGGCAAACTTGACAGTACCCTCGATATGTATAGTGACAATCAAAACCTGTTTTTACAATTGTATCGAGAATGTTATCTCGATTCGTTATATGAGATATCTGATTGCAAAAATCTTGAAATTCTTTTTTAGAGCGGGCAATAGTTTCATATTTTATTCGTGCAGATGCGGATATCGTTTTGTCAATACATGCCTGCGTTCTTTTCTGAATAATATCATCTATGTTGGGAAGTTGATCCGGACGTAATAAATTTTTGATGACTTGATATGCTTTAAATTTTTTTAAGAATTGAAGATGCCTATTAGTCATAATGTCTGAAAAAATGTATAAAGTGACATGGTTATGTGCTCCTTTATTAATGTTTTTTAAATAATGTTAAAGAACGAACTTCATATCCTGACCTTTCACAAACTATAGTAGGAACTCGTTCCAGTGCATGGGCAAGCGTTCCATCAATGCCGATAGGTTCCTTTGGAAAGTCTTCAAACTTTAATCCACATGTAAAGAGTGTTTTTAGTGCTTGAGGGCGATACCAAAACATCGTCCCCGCTGAGAAAAATTGCTCAGATCGTCCATAGGTTGGTTGAAAATTCATGCGTTCCAGAATGTTAATGATTAAATCGTACTCTTTGGGGCAACACGTTCCATAAGAAGAAAGATTGGAAGCTGCAATAGCTTCTCGAACATATGGATATATTTGGGGAAATGTTAATCCCAATTTTTTATTTTTCGAGAAGGCTGTAATAGTGGCAGCAATGGCTTCAGGGCGCAAAAGATTATCTAAAAGATATGCGCGCCACGATGCTCCCCATTCAGATTGTGAGCTTTCTTTAGCATGTACATGACAAAAAAGATCATAGTTTTGCTGTATATGTGCTGTCGCTATAATCCAGGGAGCAACATCTCTCCCTCTGTTTGGTGTGCAATCCATTTGTATATTATTAAGATAAGGGATAATATTTTTATTAAATAGTTTTTTAAATAAATTAATATTATTGGGTTTGGTATAAGTAATAAATAAATCAAAATTTGTATGAATTTTACATAAATACCGTACAAATTCTTGAGCTAGTGCTGGATTGTAAATATGGATATGTATCCCTATGTTGAGAACAGTAGAAATATCATAAAAAGAATGGGGATAAAGTTCTTTTTCAATATCATCGAAGCCCGTTGCAGAGAATACGCTGTGGTTATCTAAAAAAGTATCTAATTTTTCTTCCAGCGTATGCACCTTATTGAAGAAAACTGGATCTGGGAAAACTATGGATTGAAAAATAGCTCGATTGCTAAAAGGATTTATTTGAAACCACTGTTTAAATATTCTAATAATAAAGTCCAAATCAATATCAGAGAATATATCTATATAGGTAGATAATCTGTTGGCTATGCTTGTTGCATAACTAATAGATACTTTATGTAGTAGTTCAAGGTCGTCTGACATTTGATTAGTTGTTTTTAAATCTTCTTGGATTGGCTGGCCATCAGAAGTAAATCCTATTGTTCCTCCACAGCTAGGAGAAAAAAGTTCTTCTAGAACTAGGTGGTATGGTGCATAATCCTTATTGTTTATTAAAGTAAAAGTTGATGTCCCATTTTTTTTATCAAGTTCTTTATTTTTATTGCTTTGCCAACAATATAACTTATCAATTTTTTTCTTAGTTATCGCTGATAGAGCTACAGAAATTGATCCTGAATAGCCTATGTCAAAAACAAGGAATCTATTTTGGTCAGCTGGGAAAATAGAATCATAGTATTTTTGGGCACATTCTTTTCTATGTTTTATGATAGAAGATATTTCCTTTTCCACTTTTTTTAGAACTTCAATTGATTTTGATGGTGCTTGAAAACAAAGTAGATTTTGTTCTTCGTGACTTAGCTTATTTAGCAGCTTTTCTGAGTCATTAGCAAAATAGCTTTTTAAAAGATTTTCTAACGTAAAAGACTCTATGTTACCTGGTTTGTTCATAAAAGCGTAATCAATAAAGGAAGACGCCATAAATGGAAAATATGCACGACGTCCTGCATGAAAATAGATGGCCTTTGGGAGATGTATTATATCTTCAAGAGCTTTATGAATCTTGAATGGGAGCCACCCATCGCGTGACGCATAGTAAACACATGAGTAACCTACTTTTAATACATAAAATAGTCGTTAAAGGGCCTATGATGAGATTCCCAATATCTTCCATCGTCCTACAGCGATCTAAATTAATCGTAGGAGTGTCAGATTTGTCAAAAAAACGCGCTAGAGAATGACCAAAAATAATGCTAAGTAGTGGTTTCTCCTTAGCCATATTCGATAAGAGAGAAAACATTTCTCCACCGCGTTCATGAGCGTGCTGTAGAATAGAGGGGACATGAATAGCAGCAATGCCTTTTTCTAATGGCATTTTCACATCAGCAATAGG
>OGGJ01001843.1_pt1 | contig 16374 bp, 17 predicted proteins | sample 1571071 | NCBI WGS metagenome assembly OGGJ01 (sample SAMEA2581954, study PRJEB24529) | metagenome | biome: Human gut stool | place: China | collected 2011
TGCCTGCCTAATCCGAGGACACGCTTCAAGGTACCCCTATCAGGAGTAGCGGAAGGCGGTCTCTTTTTTATGTTTTGTTGGGGGGCGCCGCCACGGCGGCGGAAGATGCTGCGCCTGCGGGCGCGGGGGGAAGAGTTTCGCGCTCCCGAGCGCGAGTTACTTTTGTCCCCGGCGACAAAAGTAACCAAAAGCGCCACTTGAAACTACGTTTCAAGACTTCCTTGCGCGGGGAGGGTAAGTGCAAATTTGACGGTGCTGATTTCGCGGAATGGGCACGGTGGGTGTCGTTGTCGGTTCAGGGGATTGCTTGTACCTCTTGCGCCGTTGCCGCTGATGCGGTGTGGAGGTAGGGGCTGGTGTGTTGGACGCATGGGCGATTATCAAATCGCGCCAAAGCCGCCACGAGGGCGGCTTTGGTAGGTGGCGGCTGACGCCGCCGGGTATGGGGGGGGTACCGCCTGCGGGTGGAACACCTCATCCGCCCCCTGCGGGGGCACCTTCAGCTGTGCACACCCCCAGTGTGTACCCCAAGGGCACTTGCTTCGCGGCGCGCACTGGGGTGCCCTCAAGGGGAAGGCTAACGAGGACGTGTCCTTTGATGATATAAGTTTGGCTAATGGTTGGTACGCGGATTTGTTATGCCAATATCTGGATATTCCCGTTGCCTTTCGCGACACTTTCTGGTAAGATGGTCGTACAACAAAGCCTGTGGGTGGTCGGATATTTCCTCATGGGAAATACGGCGGCACACAGGCCCGGGAGAGAAATATGTGAGCCATAGAAGGAGGAACCGCCATGAAGAGACGACTGCTCCCCATCCTGATGACCCTGGTATTGGTATGCGCGCTGCCCATATGGGCAGCTTTTGTTACATCGGGGGATGTAACAAATCCCCTGGTGTGCACCGCTTGGGCTGACACTGCCGAGGGGGAGAGAAACTCTGGGACAACGCAGGAGACGTTTACGGAGGTGACCGACGAGACAACATTGAAAAAGGCTGTGGCGGATGGCAAATCCGTTAGGATGACGCAGGATATTACTCTTACTTCGTCGCTGTATATTGAGAAAGCGGTTACGCTGGATATGGACGGACATATGCTGACCCGAATGCACACGTATGAATATGACATGGTTGTAATACGGTCGGACGCAACACTGACGTTGATCGACAGCAACACGGGAAACCTTCAGCACAGATTTAATGCGGGTGAAACAGGATGGACAAAAGCTGCTGACAATGCCACAGGCGATGGTATAGTGACTGTAACAGGTGGCGTGATCTATGGCGATGCTGGTAGCAGCATCATCGATCCGTGTGGTATAAAAATCCTTAAGGGTAAACTCGAAATGTACGGCGGCAGTATCGTGGGAATTAGAAATGCCTATAATGCTAATGGTGGCGGCGTATATGTATCGGACCAATGCACCTTCAACATGTACGGCGGCAGCATCAAGGGGTGCTATGTATTTTCTGACGGCGGCGGTGTGTACGTGGCTGCGGGTGGTACGTTCACCATGAGTGGCAGCAGCTTGATCGAGGGTTGTAATGCCAGATGCGGCGGCGGTGTATACAATGCAGGTACCTTTACTATGAGTGGGAGCAGCTGTATCAGGAATTGTATATACAGAAGTACTACTGCCAGCGGCGGAGTGCATAATGCGAGAATATTTAATTTGAATGGCGGCAGCATTGTGAGAAGCCTGTCCGGGCATAACGATAACAAAGAGATGGTTGATATTTGCAATGAGGGCACTTTGAATGCGACGATTCCGGTCAGCTGCTGGGTAGGTAATTGCAGCACGATCAGCGAAGGAATATTTACCGGGAAGGTTAGTAATGATTCTCCCGGGATAATCTCTGGCGGGGAATTCCAAGGAAAGGTGGAGAATTGGGCAACGATCAGCGGAGGTAAGTTTTCCATTGGTGAGGTACAGAATGTCGGCCACATCGAAAAAGGGACATTCAATGTGCCTGTGACCAACGGAGGCGGTGCTATATATGGCGGAACCTTCTATGATACGGTGACAAACGACAGATCGATTATTGAGGGAGGCGAATTTCATTCGACTGTAAATAACACAGGCGAGATACGTGGCGGTACATTCTACAGGACAGTGACCGGCAGCGGTAGGATCAAAGACGGTGCCTATGAGACAGTCAAATTCAACTCAGACAACGGTGCGCAGGCCAAAGAGGAAAAGGTGCTCCGCGGCCAGAAGGTGCCCAACCCCGCCGCCCCCACCAAGTCGGGCCACACCTTTACCGGCTGGTATCTGGGCGATGAGAAATATAATTTCGATACCCCTGTCACCGCCCCATTGACACTTACGGCCAAGTGGGAGAAGGTTCCCTCCTCCGGCGGCTATTACTACTACCAGCCCACCACCGACACCAAGACCACCGACACCAAGGGCAGCCCCAAGACCGCCGACCCCGGCGCGGCGCTGTATGGCGCGCTGGCACTTCTGTCCCTGACGGGCATGGTGGCGCTCAACGGGAAAAAGAGATAAAGAACGACGGAAAGGGAGCACCCCGCAGGGGTGCTCCCTTTTTGATTCTTGGGGAAAAGTATTGCGCCTGCGGGCGGGACGGGTGACCCCTCATCCGGCGCTGCGCGCCACCTGTCTCCCTGCGGGTCGGTCGGTTCGCGGGTCTGACAGGCCACCGGCCTGTCATTCAACGCCGCGAAACCCCAGGGGGAAGGTTTGGGGGCTACTCCGCGTCCACGTAGACGACCTCGAGGCCGGAACGGAGGGCGTATTCCACCGTGCGGCGGGTGCCGCCGTCCTGACCGTCGAACACGGCGATGAGGCGGGCGGCGTGGTCCACCATGTAGCGGTTGCGGCGCTGCATACAGCCGGGGCCGTAGCGGTCCTGGACCACCGTTTCAAAGTCGCAGCGGTCCACGATGGCGTGCCAGCGGGCCTGCTGGTCCGGCGTCCAGCCGCCGCACTGGCTGGGGCAGGGGATGGCGGCCTCCAGCGTCAGGTCCGGGTATTGGGGACGCAGGGCCAGGACGATCTCGGCGCAGTAGGTGTCCACGCCGCGGGCCATGCCGCAGATGAAGTGGCGGAAGCCGTCGTCACAGGCGGCGCAGACCGCCCGGCGCAGGCGCTGCTTCAGCTGGGCGCAGCGGGGATCGCATTCGTCATAGCCCCAGGGGAGCTTCTCTGGACGGTAGCCGGAAAAGCATACGGTCATCTGCCGTGCGGGCATGGGTCTCACCGCCTTTCTTACGGTATATTGTAAACGAAAACCGTATCGCTGTAAAGCCGGAAATCGGTATTGACATCCGCGGGGCGGCGTGGTACTATACTTGTCGAAAACAACCGCATATTTGTCTTCGGGGCGGGGTGAAAGTCCCCACCGGCGGTATAGTCCGCGAGCTGCTGCGGCAGCAGGAACCGGCGCAATTCCGGTACCGACAGTATAGTCTGGATGAGAGAAGGCGTGTATGGCATTTTGCGATGCTCTTTTTTGATGCGTACACCTTGGAAGGCAATTTTCCGGGTGTTTATCATCAAGAAGGAGTGTTTTTTTATGACTCAGAAGCAAAAGACCCATCGTATCGCGGTGGCCGCCCTGCTGGCGGCGGTGGCCGCCGTCCTCCAGTTCGTGGAGTTCTCCATCCCCGTCATGCCCGCCTTTATCAAGCTGGACATCTCCGACCTGCCCGCCCTGCTGGGGACGTTCTCCCTCGGCCCCGTCTACGGCGTCGCCATTCAGCTGGTGAAGAACCTGCTGCACCTGCCCTTCGGCTCCAGCGCCGGCGTGGGCGAGCTGTCCAATTTCCTGCTGGGCGCGGTGTTCGCGTTTATTGCGGGTATCGTCTACAAGAAGCACAAGAACCGGGGCGGGGCGCTGTGGGGCTCCGTGGCCGGGGCCGCCGCCATGGCGGTCATCAGCATACCCATCAACTATTTCATCGTCTATCCCGCCTATGTGGTGCTGTACGGCCTGCCGCTGGAGGCCATCGTGGGGATGTACCAGGAGATCCTGGGGACGGTGGCGCAGGTGCCGACCTCCAACGCGCTGCTGAACTGCCTGATGGTGTTCAACGTGCCGTTCACACTGTGCAAGGGATTGCTGGACGTGGCGCTGTGCTTCCTGATCTACAAACCGCTGAGCCCGCTGCTGCATAAGTAAGAAAAAGAAATCCCCCCGGCTTCGCCGGGGGGATTTTATATGGGGGTGTGAAACGTCGCCGGGGGGATGGTTTTATGTGGGCGGCGGGAGATTTTGCAGCTCACACGCCCAGCTTTTCCAGGGCGGCCAGCTTCAGGCAGGTGCAGAACACGGCGATGGCCTGCTCCAGCTCCGCCACCGGCGGCAGGGAGGGGGCGATGCGGATGTTGCTGTCCTGGGGGTCCTTGCCGTAGGGGAAGGTGGCACCGGCACCGGTCATGGTGACGCCGGCCTCCTTGCACAGGGCCAGGGTGCGCTTGGCGCAGCCGGGCATGACGTCCACGCTGACAAAGTAGCCGCCAACGGGGCGCTTGTAGCCGGCGATGCCCAGCGGGGCGATCTCCTTGTCCAGAGCGTCCAGCACCGCGTGGAATTTGGGGGCCAGGATGGCGGCGTGCTGCTTCATCAGGGCCAGGGTGTGGGCCTTGTCCTTCAGGAACAGAACGTGGCGCAGCTGGTTGATCTTGTCGAAGCCGATGGTCTGGATGTTGATGAGCTTGGAGAAGTAGGCGATGTTGTCGGCGCTGGATGCCATGACGCCCACGCCGGCGCCAGGGAAGGTGACCTTGCTGGTGGAGGCGAACTCGTAGACCATGTCGGCGTTGCCGTACTTCGCGCACAGGCTGATGATGTCGGGGAATTCCACATAGTCGCAGTCGAACTCGTGGATGCAGTAGGCGTTGTCCCACATGAGCATAAAGTCGGGGGCGGCGGGCTTCATCTTCGCCAGACGGTCGATGGTCGCGGCGGAGTAGATCACGCCCTCGGGGTTGGAGTACTTGGGGACGTTCCACATACCCTTGACGGCGGGGTCCTTGATGAGGGCCTCTACCTGGTCCATGTCGGGGCCGTCGGCGGTCATGGGGACGGAGATCATCTCCACGCCGAAGCTCTCGGTGACCTTGAAGTGGCGGTCATAGCCGGGCACCGGGCAGATCCACTTGACCTTGTCCAGCTTGCACCAGGGCTTTTCGCTGTGGAGCAGACCGTTGGTGAAAGCCTTGGATACGGCGTCGTACATCAGCTGCAGGCTGGCGTTGCCGCCCACGAACACCTGCTCCGGCTTGCAGCCCAGAATGTCGGCAAACAGCCTTCTGGCCGCGGGGATACCCGCCACCTCGCCGTAGTTGCGGACGTCGATGCCGTCGGAGACGAAATCCTCCGGCTTCGTCAACAGACCGAAAATGGGTGTGACCAGATCCAGCTGTACCTTGCTCGGCTTGCCCCGCGCCATATTCAGGCTGAGGGCCATGGCCTTGAGCTTTTCGTATTCCGCCTGCACGGCGGCGTATTCGGCCTGACGCTCCTGAAGACTCATATCTGTATACTTCTTCATTGCAATTTCCTCCGTTTCCTTGTGTTCCATGCGGATTTCTTGCGAATTATACTACACTATTTGCACAAAAATTGCAACCACAATTTGTGAATATCGCAGAAGGGAATTTTTCCGGGCGGGTGGGAGGTACCGTATATTTTGACAAAAAAGTGCCGCCGCGGCCAGGGGGGGTGTGCCGCGGCGGCAAAGACAGGGAGCGTTATTGGGCGGAGATGTCCTCCGCTTCCTTTTCCAGCAGGGCCTTTTTGGCGGCCACGGCGGACTGGGCGCAGCCGTACTCCCAGTTCCACGGGTCTTTCCGGCAGACACCGTCGGCAAAGGGAACAAAGATGGACAGCAGGCCCACGGCGGCCAGGATCCAGCAGTACCACATACCGCCCACGATGGCGGCGGGGCTGGTGTGCAGGGCGTCGGAGGTCACGGTGGCGTTGGCCAGGGCGGCGGCGCTCAGCAGCTGCGCGCCGTAGGGGATGATGCCCTGGAACACGCATGAGAAGATATCCAGCAGGGAGGCGGTGCGGCGGGGATCCACCCTGTACTCCTGGGACACGTCACGGGCCATGTCGCCGGCCACGATGATGGCCACGGTGTTGTTGGCGGTGGCGCAGTCGCACAGGGAGACCATGGCGGCGATGCCGACCTGAGCGGACTTGTTGCCCTTCATGACCTTCCGCAGCTTTTGAATGATCCAGGCGATGCCGCCGTTTTTGGCGATGAGCTCCGACATACCGCCGCACAGCAGCGTCAGGAAGAATACCTCGTTCATGCCGGTGAAGCCGTCCCACACGCTCTGGGCGAAGGCGGCAATGGTCAGATCACCGCAGCAGATGCCCACCAGACCGGCGGAGAAGATACCCACGGTCAGGGCCAGGAACACGTTGAGCCCGCACAGGGCCAGGACCAGCACCAGCACGTAGGGCAGGACCTTGATGAGATCGAAGGGCAGGGCCTCCAGGGGCATGACCGTCTCCGGACGGCCGAAGATCAGCAGGAGGACCAGGGTGATCAGTGCCGCCGGCAGAGCGATGAGGAAGTTGACACGGAACTTGTCGCGCATTTCGCAGCGCTGGCTGCGGGTGGCGGCAATGGTGGTGTCGGAGATCATGGAGAGGTTGTCGCCGAACATGGCGCCGCCCACCACGGCACCGATGACCACGGTGAGGGACAGGCCGCCTTTTTCCGCAATACCCACGGCGATGGGGATCACGGCGGTGACGGTACCCATGGAGGAGCCGGTGGCGGTGCCCATAAAGGCGGAGATGACGAACAGACCGGCGGCCAGGAATTCCACCGGTACCAGGGACAGACCCAGATTTACCGTGGATTCGCGGCCGCCCATGACCGCCGCCACGTTGGCGAAGGCACCGGCCAGAATGTAGATCATCAGCATGGTGAGGATGTCCACGTTGGCGGCACCCTTGGCAAAGGTGTCGAACTTCTCGTTAATGGTGCCCTTGAACATGATAAAGGCCGCCAGCACCGCCAGGAACATGGCGGTGACGGAGGGGAACTGGTAAAAGGCCATCTCCATACCCTTTACCTGGTAGTAAATACCGGCGCCCATGTAGATGACGATGAACATCGCGAAGGGGAGCAGCGCCAGCCCACTGGGCCGCTTTTCGTTGAGGTTTTTCATAGCTGGTATCCTTTCTTTCTATCCAAACAGCGCCTGCGGCGCAGAAAATGTCCGCGCTGCGAGGACAGCGCGGGCATCCACAAATCGTATGGTATCGTAAAAGGAAACTTTTGTCAACGAGTATTTTAAAAAATTGCGCCATCTGGCTATCTGAGAAATCGATAGCAGACCTACCTCCGGCGGATATCGTATATATCCGTCCGGCGGGCGGAGAGGATGGGCAGCTGCTGCCGGACAGCATCCACCCGGGAGAGATCCAGGTCGACGACGGCGGTTTCCTCACCGCTGCCGCATTCATGCAGCACCGTGCCCCAGGGGTCGCAGACCAGAGAGTGGCCCCAGGCTACATAGGAGGCGGCCTCGTCCCGGGCGGGGGCGGCACCCACGGTGAAGCACTGGTTATCTACCGCACGCTGACGCAGGAGCAGTTCCCAGTGGGCGGGGCCGGTGGTCATGTTGAAGGCCGCGGGAGCCAGCAGGACACGGGCACCCTCCAGAGCCATGAGGCGGCACAGCTCCTCGAACCGGAGGTCGAAGCAGATGCACAGGCCCATTCTGCCATAGTGTGTGTCGAAGAGGGTGATGTCGTTCCCCGGCGACAGGGTGGCGGACTCGCGGAAGGACTGGCCGCCCTGCACGTCGATGTCGAACAGGTGCATTTTCCGGTGGCGGGCCACGCAGAGGCCCTGCGGATCAAAGACGTAGGCGGTGTTATAGATCTTGTCGCCATCCAGCTCGGGGAGGGAACCGCCTACCAGCCAGAGGTTTAGCTCCCGCGCGGCGCGGGAAAGCATCTGATACGCCGGACCGCCCTCAGGCTCGCCGTAGGCGCGGAAGCAGGCGTTGTCATAGGGGCAGCAGAACATCTCCGGCAGGATGGCCATGTCGGCGCCGCGGACGGAGCGCAGCAGGTCTTCCGCGTGGCGGAGGTTGGCGGCTTTGTCGGCGGTGACGTGCATTTGAATTTGTGCCAGCTTCATGGGGGTCCCTCCTTAATACTCGCGCAGGACCAGCTCGGTGACGCCCTCACTGATACTGACAAGGCGTTTTACTTGACTGCGCTTGTTGTACACCGTCCACAGCATATCCCGGATGGCGGTGCCGCCCCGGTAGCCGTGGATGAGGCGCAGGCGGTAGACACCGCCGCCGCAGCGGCGCAGCGCCGCGTCGATGGCGATCTGCGCCTGGTACGTATTCATGCCGTGGAGATCCAGCTCCATCACGCCGCCCACCATATTGAGCACCTCCGAACTTTTGTTGCTTTTATGATACTGCAAAAGCGTTGAGTTTGCAAGGTGGACGTGGTATAATACGTCACAAATAGGATACATTTGTGAGGCCATTATGAGAATTCTGGTACTTTCCGATTCCCACGGGAATGTGGATAATATGGCCCGCGCGGTGGAGCTGACAGCGCCGGACCGGGTGCTGCACCTGGGGGACTGCCAGCGGGACCTGACGGCCCTGCGGGCGCGGTTCCCGGCGCTGCCCATGGAGGGCGTGCCGGGCAACTGTGATTGGGGCAGCTGCGACCAGCCGGAATGGCTGCTGGAGATCGGCGGCGTGCGGATCTTTGCGCTGCACGGGCACACGCGGAACGTGAAGCGTTCGCCTATGGCCGCCATGTACGCGGCGAAGGAGTACGGCGCACAGGTGCTGCTGTTCGGACATACCCATGTGCCGCTGGTGGACAACGACGGCTCACTGCTGACGCTGAACCCCGGCGCGGCAGGGGATCCACTGCATCCTACCTGCGGCGTGCTGACCATCGAAAACGGCAGGGCTGATGTGTCCACCCTGCGGCTGTGAAGGGAGTGAAGGCCATGTTCTATATCGGGTGTCATCTGTCCGCCTCAGACGGCTTTTTGGCCATGGGCAGGACGGCCCTGTCCATCGGGGCCAACACGTTTCAATTTTTCACCCGCAATCCCCGGGGCAGCAAGGCCAAGGCCATCGACCCGGCGGATGTGGCGGCGTTTCTGGCGCTGGCGGCGGAAAACGAATTCGGTACGCTGGTGGCCCACGCGCCGTATACCATCAATCCCTGCTCCAAGGATGAGCACACCCGGGAGTTTGCCCGCATGACGCTTGCGGACGACCTGAAGCGGATGGAGCACCTGCCGGGGAACGTGTACAACTTCCATCCCGGCAGCCACACCGGGCAGGGTATGGAGACGGGTATTGCCCAGATCGCGGAGACGCTGAACGCCATCCTGACGCCGGATATCCACACCACGGTGCTGCTGGAGACCATGTCCGGCAAGGGCAGTGAGGTGGGCAGCCGGTTCGAGGAGCTGCGGGAGATCATCGACCGGGTGGCACTGTCGGATAAGCTGGGGGTGTGTCTGGACACCTGCCATGTGTCCGACGCGGGGTACGACATCGCGGACGACTTGGACGGGGTGCTGACGGAGTTCGACCGGGTCATCGGTCTGGAGAGACTGAAGGCAGTGCACATCAACGACAGCCTGAACCCACGGGGCACCCACAAGGATCGCCATGCCCGCATCGGCGAGGGCTGCCTGGGTGCGGAGGCGCTGGGGCGCGTGGTGCGGCATCCCGCATTGCAGGGGCTGCCCTTTGTGCTGGAGACGCCCAATGAGCTGCCGGGCTACGCCCGGGAGATCGCCCTGCTGAAGGCGCTGCGGGAGGGATGACTGTGCTGCGGCTGTCGGCGCTGGTGATCGTGCTGGTTACCGCCATCGGACTGTACAAAAAGGCGTGGCTGCCGGAGAAGCACTGTATCCGCGCCGGTTTTTTCATGTACTACACACACCTGAGCAATCTGCTGATACTGCTCTATGAGCTGGCGCTGGGCGCCAGCGGGCATGACCCCCATTGCGGCGCGTTCCGGTGGCTCAGTTCCCCGGGCGTGGCGCTGAGCATGACGCTGTGCATCTATGTGACGCACCTGATCTACGCCTTTGTGCTGCTGCCGACCGCCCACCGGCGGGACGATGAGAGCTGGCTGAAGGGACGCTTTTCCTTCGGGAATGTCTGCGTACACTTTATTACGCCGGGGCTGACGGTGCTGCAATGGCTGCTGTGGCAGGATAAGGCAGGGCTGACGGTGGGGCACGCCGTCTGGTGGCTGGTGCTGCCGCTGGCGTATTTTGCCTTTGCCATGCTGCGGGCCGGGACCGGCAAGCCTATCGGACGCACCGGCCAACTGTACCCCTATCCGTTTCTGGACTATCCCCGGCTGGGGGCGGGGCGGTTCTGGCTGTACGCCACAGCCATCCTGACGTTTTTCTTTGGACTGGGGTGTCTGTTTGTGGGAATCGGGCATTTACTGGCATAGAGCGTCATGCATGAGCAGCGGACCACTTTTATTTTCCCGTGCGTTTGCATGAAAAAGACCGCCGGAGGGCGGTCTTTTTTCATGCAAACAAATTCCAGGGCCAGGCATCCGGCGGGGGACAGGCAACGTCGATGGGCTTGCCGGTGACGGGGTGTGTCAGCGCCAGCCGCGTGGACCACAGGGCGGGGGAGCAGTCGGCCTTGCTGCCATAGCGGATATCCCCCATCAGGGGGAGGCCGCGGGAGGAGAACTGCACCCGGATCTGGTGGGTACGGCCGGTGTGCAGCTGCACGCGTACCAGCGTCAGGTCGTCCGCTTTGCCCTGAACGGTATAGCTGAGGGACGCCTGGCGGACGCCCTTCCGCATACGTTTGACCACGTAGCTTTTGTTGTGGGCGGCGTCGCGGAACAGCAGGTCGGTGAGCGTGGCTTCGTCCTGTGCCGGCGTGCCCCGGAGAACGGCCAGGTATTCCTTGGTGACGCGGTGCTCTGCCACGGCGGCGGTGAGCTTTCCGGTGACGTCCCGGCGGCGGGAGAACAGCATAACGCCGCCCACCAGCCGGTCCAGCCGGTGGACGGTGGCGATATAGTCGTTCTGCCCCAGGGTGCGGTAGTGCTCACGCAGCAGGCCGGGCATACAGGCACCGGCGGGGCTATCCTCCGACAGGACGCCCACGGGCTTGACGCAGAGGACCAGATACGGGTCCTCGTAGAGTATACGGATAGGCGCCATATCAGTGACGGCGGCCGCGGTAGGAGTGGTGGCGGTACTGCTTGCTGCCGGGCTTGCCGTAGCGGCGGTTGCGGCCGTAGAACCGGAACCACAGAACCAGGGCGGCGACCAGCACCACCAGCGCCAGAACGGCGATGCGGGCGGAGCGCTGGGAGAAGAATTCGCCGATGGCGTGGCGCAGGGACAGGAAGCGGCTGGCGGACACGTCGGCCACGGCCAGCAGGGGTACGGTGACGTAGGTCGTGTCGCCGTAGCTGACGGTGATCTCGCCCAGACGGTCGCCGGCGGCGATGGGGGCCAGCGCCGTCTCGTTATCCAGCGTGACGGTGCGGGTCAGGGCACTGACGTCCAGATCCTTGGGCAGCATGGCGTCGGCGCTCTCCGCCGGGTGGACGGCCACGGTGGAGACCTGCTTGCTCAGGGCCACGGGGACCTCCTGGATCAGTTCATTCTCGTCCAGCACCTGCTGGGGGGCAAAGTTGTCAAAGCCCCAGTCGAACAGACGGGCCGTCTCGGTAAAGCTCTCCACGATGTAGCCGGAGCCGTTCTCCTTTTCCACCTTTTCCGCGCCCAGCACCACGCTGATAAGCGTCCGGCTGCCGCGGACGGCGGAGGACACCAGACACTGTCCGGCGGCGTCGGTGCTGCCGGTCTTGATGCCCTGTGCGCCGGAGTACAGATACCCGGCCAGCCGCCAGTTGGAGATCAGGGCGTTGGTGCTGTGGAGCACGCGCTCCTCCTCGGTCTTGTTGGTGGGCGGTATCTCATAGGACTTGGTGTTCACCATGGTCATGAAGTCCTCGTGCTTTATGGCCTCGCGGGTGATGAGATACAGATCGTAGGCGGAGGAATAGTGGCCGGACTGGGTCAGGCCGGTGGTGTTGGCGAAGTGGGTGTTCTTGCAGCCCAGCTCCTGCGCCCGCTGGTTCATGCGCTCCACGAAGGCGTCCACGGAGCCGGCCACCGTCTCGCCCAGGATATTGCACGTCTCGTTGGCGGAGATGACCAGCATGCAGTAGAGCAGCTGCTCCACGGTCAGCGTTTCGCCCTCCACGATGTCGGCGGTGCTGCCGTCCTCCGGCAGGCCGCGCAGGGCGGTGGCAGTGGCGGTGACCTGCTGGTCCAGCCGCAGCTCGCCCCGGTCGATGGCCTCGAAGACCAGCAGGGCGGACATGATCTTGGTGGTGCTGGCAATAGACAGCTCATCGTGGATATTTTTGTCATAGAGTATCGTGCCGGTCTCGGCCTCCACCAGCAGCGCGGCCTTGGCACGGATGGCCGGATCCTCCAGCGCGGCGGCGGGAACGGTCAGAACTCCGCATAAAATCAGGGCGGATAAAAAAACAGCAATAAAACGACGGATTTTCATGTGACTTTTTCTCCATGTATGCTATAATATAGGGGGACGGCCCCGTCCGGAGCATGGGGCCGATATGTCCATGACCTATTATAAGCAAAAGAGGCGGGGTAGTCAACTGTGGGAAAGCGGATAAAATTGACAAAGACGGACGTGTTCCTGCTAGGACTGACGGTGCTGTTCGTCCTGGCGATGGCACTGACGTGGCTGCTGACGCCGCGGCAGGTGCGGGGCGGCTATGACATCAGCGCCGTGCCGCCGGAGGAGGCTGCGCCCGCGCTGCTGAAGGTGAACATCAACACCGCCAGCGCGGAGGAGCTGGACGGCCTGCCGGGGATCGGCCCGGTGCTGGCCCAGCGGATCGTGGACGAACGGGAGGCCAACGGACCCTATACCGGCGCGGAGGACCTGACGCGGGTGGAGGGAATCGGACAGGCCATCGTGGAGAGCATACAAGATCACATCATAACGGAGGATACGCAGGAATGAAGATATTGGTGGTAGACGACGAGAAGCTGCTGGTGAAGGGCATGAAGTTCAATCTGGAGAACGAGGGGTATGAGGTGATGACCGCCTATGACGGCGCGGCCGCCGTGGAGCTGGAGAAGAAGGAGAACTTCGACCTGATCGTCATGGACGTGATGATGCCCGGCCTGTCCGGCAGCGACGCCTGCATGAAGATACGGGAGTTTTCCGATGTGCCCGTCATCATGCTGACCGCCCGCAGCGAGGACAGCGACAAGCTGATGGGCTTTGCCTGCGGCGCGGACGACTATGTGACGAAGCCCTTTAACATTCTGGAGCTGAAGGCACGCATCCGGGCGCTGCTGCGGCGGTCCATGAACGGGAACCAGGCGGCCCAGAGCCGCCAGCGCACGCCGCTGCTGACCGTGGGCGATCTGAGCCTGGACACGGAGCAGCGGGTGGCCCTGCGGGACGGAAAGACCATCGACCTGACCGCAAAGGAGTATGACCTGATCGAGCTGCTGATGAAAACCCCCCGGCGGGTGTACAGCCGGGAGAGCCTGATGGACCTGGTGTGGGGGTATTCCTACGCCGGAGATTACCGGACGGTGGACGTGCACATCCGACGGCTGCGGGAAAAGCTGGAGCCGGACCCCGCCAACCCGGTATACATTATGACGAAGTGGGGAGTTGGTTACTATTTTAAGGGAGAAGAACAGCCCACCGTGTGACACGGCGGCAGCAAATACGGACCAGACCCCGCAGGCGCAGACTATGCGGCAGCGCCTGGGCCTTGGTATACGCAAGCTGCGGGGCAAGGCGACGCTGCAGCTGAAGTTCAGCCTGAGCTATATCCTGGTCATCGCGGCGGTGCTGATCCTGCTGAACTCCTATCCGCTGCTGGTGAGCCAGAACATGATGGTGACCTCCAATCAGAACAACCTGAAGAGCACCGCGAAGGTCATCGAGTCGGCGATGATGGGTTTGGAGAAGCTGACGGTGGAGAACGTGCAGGCGGCGCTGGAGGGCCTGGACGAGTCCGGCGCGGCCCGTATCATGGTGACCAACAGCGCGGGACTGGTGCTGTACGACACCCGGCAGGGCAGCAACGCCGTGGGCGAATACGCGCTGTACTCCGTGGTGGCGGTGGCCCTGCGGGGACAGGACGCCAGCTATTGCAGCTACGACGGCACGGCGTTTTTGAGCCGCGTGGCCACGCCTGTGGTGTATCACAACCAGATCGTGGGCGCGGTGTACGCCTATGACTACGACACGGAGCAGTCGGAGCTGCTGGAGGCGTTCCGGCACAACCTGCTCATTATCTCGCTGCTGATCGCCCTGCTGGTGGCGGGGCTGAGCATCGTGCTCAGCCAGATGCTGACCCGGCAGATCAGCGGGCTTTTGCAGGCCATCCGCAAGGTGCGTGAGGGCGCGTACAGCCACCGGGCTGACGCCAGCGGCACCGACGAGATCGCCCAGATCGCGGCGGAATTCAACAGCCTGACCGACCGATTGCAGACCACGGAGAACGCCCGGCGGCGGTTCGTCTCCGACGCCAGCCACGAGCTGAAAACGCCGTTGGCGGGCATACGGCTGCTTACGGACTCCATCCTGCAGACGGATCACATGGACGAGGCGACCACAAAGGAGTTCGTCACCGACATCGGGCGGGAGGCGGAACGGCTGAGCCGCATTACCGAGAACCTGCTGCGGCTGACGCGGCTGGACAGCGGCGTGGTGCAGCAGCCCTATCCTGTGGCGGTGGGGCCGGTGCTGGAGCGCGTGGAGCGTATGCTGACCATGGTGGCCCAGGAGAAGGGCGTGACCGTATCCGGCGCGGCGGACGAGGATGCCGTGGCGCTGGCCACCGACGACGATGTACATCAGATCATCTACAACCTCATGGAAAACGCCATCAAATACTCCGCGCCGGAGAAGGGCTATGTCCACGCGGAGGCTCATGTGGACGGGCAGCGGGTGGTCATCACCGTCAGCGACAACGGCATCGGCATACCGGACGAGGATCTGCCCCACATCTTCGACCGCTTCTACCGGGTGGACAAGATGCGCTCCCGTGAGGTGGGCGGTACCGGACTGGGTCTGTCCATCGTGAAGGATACCATTGAGAATCGGAACGGCACCATCGAGGCCGGGCACGGCGCGGACGGCGTGGGCACGGTGTTCACCGTGTATCTGCCGCTGGCGGAAAGGGGTGACGAGGCGTGAAAAAACGGATCATCGCCCTGCTGCTGGCGCTGCTGATGCTGACATCTGCGGGCTGCGGCAGCGCGCCTGCGGTGAAGGAGCCGGCGGACGAGGAACCGGCACTGGGGGCGTATCAGGCCGGCGCGCCGGAGCAGGAGGCAGGGCAGAGCGCGGCGGAGCCGTCGCTGTATCTGCGGCTGTACGGTCTGGCCGACCTCAGCGAGAAGAACAAGAGCAACGGCGGCGGCGATGCCGTGACGGGCATCTCTATCCCGTGGGCGGAGATCACCGCCCATGACCGGGGACGGCAGCAGCAGGCGCAGTACATCATGGAGCTGCTGCTGGGCGGCTGCACCAAATCGGGCTTTATCTGCCCCGTGCCCACGGGCACAAGGCTGCTGAGCTGCACCGTTACCGGCGGCACGGTGTCGGTGGATCTCAGCGGCGAGTACAACCAGCTGATGGGCATCGACCGCACCATCGCCGACTACTGCATCACCCTGTCGCTGATGCAGCTGACGGGTATTCTGGCGGTGCGGCTGACGGTGGAGGGCGAACTGCCCGCCGACCGCACCAACGAGGTGTACACCTCCGAGGAGGTGCTGCTCACCAGCCCGGAGGACATCGTCCGCACGGTGAAGGTGGTTCTGTACTTCCCCGACCAGACCGGGCAGCTGGTGGGCGAGGAGCGGCGGCTGACGGTGTACGAGGGCGAGACCATCGCCCAGGCGGTGGTCAAGGCGCTGACCGAGCGTCCCATGGACAGCTACGGCGGCCTGGATGAGCCGCTGCTGCCCGCGGAATTCACGGCGCTGGGCGCCAACACCGAGGGCGGCACCTGCTATCTGAACCTGCCGAGCAGCGTTACGGTGCTGCTGCCGGAGGACGCGGACGCGCAGAACCGCATGATACAGGGATTGGTGGACTCCCTCTGCTCGCTGGAGGGCGTGGAGCAGGTGCAGCTGATGCTGGACGGCGAGTATATGCTGATGCTGGGCTCCGTGCCCATCAGCCGCCCGCTGCTGCCCAGCAGCGCGGCGGAAACGGAGTAGTTTTCATTTTGCCTATTGCAAAAACGGGGAAATGTGGTATTATACCCCCGAGCGCCGCACTCTGCTGGACGGAGGCGGCAGCAGGAGGTAATAATTATGAATA
>OGGJ01001863.1_pt1 | contig 16114 bp, 14 predicted proteins | sample 1571071 | NCBI WGS metagenome assembly OGGJ01 (sample SAMEA2581954, study PRJEB24529) | metagenome | biome: Human gut stool | place: China | collected 2011
CATTCTTCGTCTTCCGGTTAATCACATGGTCAAACCAGAGGTTCAGCAGCGTCCATACCACCACGTCAATCACGAACACCAGCGTGTTGTTCATATAAAGAATCGCCACGATGGTAAACGCACAGAAGCAGGCCGACATCAGCTGAATCGTTACCAGCGCCCTCCGCGGTGAGAAACCCATGGCCAGGAACTTGTGATGGATGTGCGTCTTGTCGGGCATGAACAGCGACCGCTTGTTACGCGCACGCCGCAGCACCACGCGAATCACATCCAGACACGGCACCATCAGCACGCTGAACGACACCAGCACCGGACTCGTCTTCATCGTGAGCAGCATATCCGGCTCATACATACAGTACTTGATGACAAAGAAGCTCAGAATATACCCCAGCGTCAAGCTGCCGGTATCCCCCATGAAAATCTTCCTTCCCAAATCCGCACTGCCGAACACGTTGTACGAAAAGAACGGGATAATCACACCCACCGTCACGAAAGCCAGCATGGCATAGCTCCACATGCGGAAATGCACGAACAGCACCCCGAACACCAGCAGCGCCACCATACTCAGCCCCGACGCCAGTCCGTCGATACCGTCAATCAGGTTGATGGCATTGGTGATGAACACCACCAGCAGCATGGTCAGCGGAATACCTACCTCTGCAGGAATCAGGTAAATGCCAAAGAGACCATAGAAATTGTTGATATACAAGCCCGACAGCGGAAACATCGCCGCCGAGATAATCTGCACCAGGAACTTCTTCCGGTAGCGCACCCCAATCAAGTCGTCGGCAATGCCCACGATATACAGCAGGGTCAGTCCTCCCGTCAGGAAAAGAAACTCGCACACCAGGTCCGTTGTCGATGTCTCGGCAGGTCCGTGGCCCGTCATCAGCCGCACGGCCGTAAACACACACAAGGAAAAAAGAATTACCGGAAAAAAGGTCACTCCCCCGAGGCGAGGTATCGGACGTTTGTGTACTTTCCGTTCATCAGGCACGTCAAACAAGCGTTTGCGCAATGAAATAATCAGAATATTCGGGATAATGATTCTCCCCAGTATCACTGCCGATACAAATGCAGAAATGATAATATACAGATTCGCCATGTCCGTTTGGATTTTGAGTAGTGCAAAGGTAGGATTTTATTTCGAATCCTGAAAACTTTTCAGGCGCCGGACACCTTCTTTTTACGATTTAGAAAACTTTTGTCCCGCTACAGCTCCTTTTTCACGTCAAAACAGGGGCAGGCCTTGGTCCATTCCTCCGGCTCCACCATTCCGTCGCCGTCCAGATCCGGGCTCAGGTCGCGATGCCCCACCACCTGCGTGATGGCCGGGAAATCCGACTTCAGCACCCTCACCAGAATCCGGAGCGAACGCTTCTGCAGTTCCGTACGCGTATCCGCCGGCCGTCCCTGCGCATCCAGTCCCCCTTCGTACGCAATGCCGATGCTGTGCTCGTTATACCCCTTGGCATGCGCTCCGGCCCGTTCCACCGGCCGCATTGTACAAATTTCACCATCCGTGCGGACAAAATAGTGATATCCGCAACACTTGAACCCCCGTTTCCGGTGCATCTTCGTCAGTTCGGCAGGCGAGAGCGGGCGGTCCGCTCTCGTTGCCGTACAGTGAATCACAATCATGTCAATTTTTCTCATTGCAATCCGGTTTTCTTCCGGTCAGGAGACAGAGAATACACTTCAGCACCCTGACCACAATCCATTTTACTTTCGTCATTTTCTCACGCCTTAGTTCCGATTACACCCCTGCACCGTCGTCCTCTTCTTCTTTCTTATACTTCACCGGCACCCGTTCGAAAGCCAGGTTGTTGATAGCCTCCTGCATCACCGTACCCGGGCGGAACAGCACGCGCACCTTTTCAATCATACTGTCGGTATACGTATCTTCCGTAGCGGCTCCTTCCCCGCTCAGGCTCAGCTGCAGCGAACCCAGCTCACCCAGGCGTACGATTTCGCCACCCTGCAAGCCTTCCGACACGATATCTTCCAGTCCCGTCAATACCGCCATCACGTCGGCACGGGTCACGGTACACATCTGGTGAATACGTTCCGCTATTTCACGGATACCCATTTCGCCGCGAGCCTGCGACTGTGCATAATACTTCACTTCACCGCTTTCACGATCGGCCGGGTTCACACGCCCTACAACCGAATAAGTCACTGTTTTCTTCATAGGTCAATCAATTAAAAATTAATAATAAAATGAAGAATTAAGAATGATGAATGATGAATCTTGAATCTTGAATGAAGAATTAAGAATGATGAATGATGAATCCAGGAAACGCGCGCACATTCTTCATTATTCACTCTTCATTCTTCATTATCCATTGTTCTTCATTATTCACTCTTCATTTACATAGGCAAAGTTACACTCCCCGTTTCCGCCCATGTAGACATTTGAGGACATACGAAGACTTACGAAGACATTCGAGGAAATTTGAAGACTTTTGAAGACATTAGAAAAAGGAAACGCCGCCGCTTACGGCTCTCCAAGGAACCTCACAATCAGTTCCACCTCCGATTTCAGGAAAAACTTGCGGTTTTTCTGGTAGCCCGACCGCTCGAGCTCCCTTTCCAGTTCCGCACACTGCTTGATCCATCGCCCCAGCCCCTGCAGGGCACCTTTTTTACCTGCCTGCGGAAAATACAAGCCCGCCAACTCACTTTTCCGGTAAGCTTTCAGGCAGAAACCCTCCCGTTCCTCCCCGGAAACAGCTCCCGGTCCCGTTTTCAATTGCATGTAGTTCATTGTTCCGTTTTATTTTAGTTACCTATAAATTTACACAATTCCGGTCGGATACACAAATTTTCCCACCCGTTTTTTCCGGTATTTTTCCTTCTTCGGAACATAAAAATCCACATGAAAATCAAAGCATTACCACCAGCCGGCGACCGGTCGATGAAGACTACTCTTCAGCCGGCGCCTCGGTGAATCGTCCCATGGCACGACGGTTGCGGTTCACCTCTTCGATGGTGTACATCACCACCCGATACCCCCTCTTTCCCGCCACGCGAACCTGCTCGAATCCCGCCTTCCGCAAGGCAAGCCCCACCTTGACGGCACTGAGAGGATTCTTCATGCCCCCGTTGATGTGCTGCAGAATCTCGCCCACCGTCAGGAACATACATTCCTCGCCGGGCATCGGCACGCGAAAAAAAGCCAGCAGCAAGTCCGTTTCCAGGCTGGCCGTCTCAAACCGCTCGTTGCGTGCGTTCACCTGCGCGATTTCCTCCTCGTCGAACCAGTAGCGGAACCCCTTCTTCCAGAGCATCAGGGCCTGCCCGTACACCCCCGCATAGTCCACGGGATGCGTGTAGGGGTCGTCAATGTGCACCACCGTGAAGGGCAGCCAGCGCCGGCTTCCCGTGGGGTCGTTCAGAAACTCCGGCTGGTTGGTCGTGCCGCAGAAACTCGCGATGTGCGGACGGTTCTCCTTGTAATGTCCGTACGCCCTCCGCTCGTTCACCGCCGGCATAGTCACCATCGCCTTGAGCTGGTTGATGTCGCCCAGGCGCAGCTCGTCAATCTCCTCCAGGCAAATCAGCGCAAATTCCGACAGCGCCAGGTTATCATCCTTCGTCAGCCGTCCGCTGTTGGAGCGCACACAAAAATACCGCTGCAGTTCAGGCGGCAGCAGCCGTGCCAGCCAGGTCGTCTTGTAGCAGCCCTGCCGCCCCACCAGCACCAGAATCTGGTGGTTCGTCACCTCCTTCACCATCAGCGACACCACCACAGCCACCAGCCACTTGCGGAAACAATCATCAAACAGTTTCGCGTCACCCTCCACGTGCACCGTAGCCGCCAGCCGCCCGATGTGGTCGGTCACCCCGTCCCACGGAGGCAGCGAGCGGAAATACTCCGTAAAAGGGTTGAACTCCGGCACGAACTCCGACTCCAGCACCGAGCGCACATCGCACAGGCGTACCGTGTGCCCCTCCTTGGTCATGCGGCTCCACAGCGAGTTCACCAGGCGGTCGGTCAGCTCCACAAACTCCTCAGCCTCGGGATGCCGCATCTCCTCCTTCCCGGTAATCACGTTCTTCCGGAACTCCGCCTGCGTAGCGAGAAACTGCTCAATCTCCTGGGGCGTGGCCAGCTGGGAACGTCCTTCCCCCTTCTTCTCCCTCTTCGCACGAAACAGTTCCGCCTCCCGCCGTCCGTGCGTCTCCGTATCGGCATAGCACGAGCGGAAAATGGCCGCCACATCGCCGTCGTATTCCGGGAAGCGTCCGTCCGCCCAGCCGATGGCCTGCTCCAGCGGCAGCCCGAACTCATTCATCAGATACCCCATGCGCATGATGTACTCGTTGTGATGATGCGGGGCATACACCACGCCCTGCTCGTCCAGCTCCCTGCGGATACGGGCCACCACACGCTCCACCCGTCCCCTGCGCGGCTCATCCGCCTTCTTCATGCGCGAAAGGTCGAAGCGGAAAGGTTCCGCCCCGTCGCGGTAATGCACCTGCGCGTCATGCGCCAGCCCGCTCAGTCGCGTGGCATTCTTGCAGGCAGGGTCGAAAGCACACTTCGTCAGCTTCTGGTAATACTCGTTCACCCTGTTGAACACCTGGGCGTACAATGTCAGACAGTCATTGTCGGGCACCTCCCCGTCCAGGCAGTAGCGGCACACCACCCTCACCCCCTGCCCGCTGATGGTGGTATAAGCCAGCACGGTGTGCGGGTCGGCACACACTTTTTCGAACACCTCCCCCTCCTGTCCTTCGGGCAGATGGTCAAAATCCACCATCGAGAGACCTGTCCAGCCACTGATGTCGGTTCTTCGCTTGCCCCCGTCGAAACGCACCGCTACGGCAAAGCAGGGACAGGCCGACTTTTCCCGGTTGGCGGCCGTCTTCTGCCCCTGCGAGCGGTAGTAACGGTATTTTTCGGTGTGGTCGGCCAACACCTTGTCCTCCTGAATCAGACGGACCACTTCATCAAGACTCACCGCCACGGGCATCGTGTCGGCATAACCCTTAAAAATACTTAGCATCATTTTGTTCATTTTCTCGTGCTTTATTTAATGATTTATTAAATTTGCAATCCTTTTAGTTTTAATTTTTGTGTTTCCTTTTCAAAACAGCGAAACGAATGTAACACAAGTTTACAGAAAGTACAAACCCATATTGCACACATGCGTGCAATATTTTAACCAATAATTTACTATAATTTTATTTTTTAAACAAAATTACGTATGAAACAAGCGAAATTGATTGAACTAGGACAGATGCTGGAAGCGTGGCGCCACCAGGTGCTGTCGCACGGCCGTACCCTCACCGTACAAGAGTTGTGCCGACTGGCGCCGATGAGCGCACACACGTTTCAAAAAGTTAAAAAGGGCTCCTGACGGATCTGACATTCCTCGGCCGCATCCTTGCCGTGTACCACCGCCTGCTTGCCGCCGACCCGCAGAAGCAGGACGAGCTGCTCCGCGACTTTTTCCGCTCACTCGCCACTGATTTAGAGCGAATTAAATCAATCCAAGGCATCCAACCCCCTCGCACAAAAGATACAGAACGGTAGTGAAGAACCGGCCTTCCCCGGAGCACCGCTTGACGGGTTGTCGGGGTTGGCACCGGTTTTGCAAACTTCCTATATACAGGTGTGGAACAAGTATGACACACTTGTTCCACACCCCGCGTATATACATTTTATAAAAATGCCTGCCAACCCCGACAACCCGTCATGTTTCCCTTTCCGGAACTCCCCGAAAACGCCCTTGCGTTTTGAATCGAACGCCCTTGCGTTTGAAGTAAAACGTACTTGCGTTTTATCACAAACGCACTTGCGTTTCAGGTAAAACGCCCTTGCGTTTTTCTCACACCCCGCCCCTATACCCCATACATTGTTCCAGAATTGTTACAAAATCCGCCGATACGCCCACTTTTTCATTGATTTTCACCGACAAAAACCCCTCTATAAGTTGAATAAACCAAAAATAAGGCTTAATTTTGCAGCCGATTATTGGCCGCTGTGTTTACCGCCCCCAATCCATAGCTGGGAGTGGTAACGGCGAAGCACGCCCTATGCGCAGGGAAATTCCTTTAGAAAAATCATAACAAAACCCAATGAAAAGATGAAGATACGCAAAGTAGTCTGTATGCTGACGTTGTCCACCCTGCTGGTGAGCGGGTGTACGTCTTACCAGAAATCGCTCTACCTTCAGAACGAACAAGTGCTCAATGAATCCCTTGAAGGACAGCTCTATGACTTCCGCATCATGCCCAAGGACGAGCTTACTATTTTAGTAAGCACCACCGACCCTGAGGCATCGGCTCCTTTTTACCGCAAAATCGGGCAAAGCAAAGAAAGTAATAACAGCTCTAATGTCGGCATGCAAGATGCCAAATTATTGGCTTACCTAGTAGACAATCAGGGATGTATCGACTTTCCCGTATTGGGCAACTTAAAGGTAATGGGCCTGACCAACCGCGAGTGTGAAGCCCTCATTCGTGAAAAGCTCCAGCCCTACCTGAAGGAAACACCTAATGTGACGGTACGTACTTCCAACTATAAATTCAGCGTATTGGGCGAAGTAGGCAAACCTGGCACCTATACCACCGATGCCGAAAAAGTCACCATCTTCGAAGCCCTGGCACAGGCAGGCGATATGACTCTCTTCTCGGTACGCGATGACGTACAATTGCTTCGAGAAGACTCCACAGGCGTACGCCGGGTATATCACCTTAACCTGAACGAGGCCAACATAGCCCAGTCACCCTATTTCTACTTGCAGCAGAACGACGTGGTCTATGTCAAGCCCACCAAGGCAAAGGTACGTACCAACACCTTTAACAGCAACTCCTCCATGTGGATTACCCTACTCAGCATCGTGACTTCCATCACTTCTCTTGTACTCGCAATTTCCAAATAATAACGACATTAAGCTATGGCAGAAGAAACCAAGAACTACCTGCTGGAAGAAGACAACGAGACTTCCGGCTTCGACTATAAAGCGTTTTTCATCAAGCTACTGATGTACTGGCCCTGGGTTCTAGGCTGTGTGGCTGTATTCCTGATTGGCGCTTTTTTTTACCTCAAAACCCTGACCCCTCTCTACACCGTCAGCTCTTCCGTGCTGATTAAGAACGAAAGCAAAGGAGGAGCAAGTGGAGCCAACCTGGAAGATTTGGGTTTTGTATCCACCTCTACCCAGAGCTTTGATAACGAGTTGGAAATCCTGCGTTCACGCACCCTGATTAAGAAAGTAGTGACCGCACTCGACCTCTATATCAGCTATTCCGTGCCCGGTCAGTTCCGCGACACCGAGCTTTACAAGCAGTCACCCGTCAAGGTATGGGTCACTCCCGAAGAAGCCGAACGCATGGGGTATGCCCAAGTCAAGATGTCTTTCCGCAACCAGCAGCTTCACGAAGTCCTGGTAGAGCACGAAGGTCAGGAATGGAAGAAGACCGTGGAAAGCCTGCCTGCCGTATTCTCCACCCCCGTGGGTGTATTTACTTTCTCGGCAGCCGACTCCACCCTGCAAACTATCCAGCCTGTACCCGAAGAAATTCAGGCTACAGTCATATCCCCCAATGCCGCAGCAGCCTCCTGCCGTAACCGCTTGGGGGTAAGTCCCAGTAGCAAGTCTACTACTATTGCCCAACTTACTGTTACCAGCAGTCAGGAATCTCGAGGAGTAGATTTTCTAAACAAACTGGTCGAACTCTATAACGAAGAAGGCAATAACGACAAGAATGAGGTAGCCGCCAAAACCGCCGAATTTATCGATGAGCGTATCCACATTATCAATAAGGAATTGGGTACTACTGAAAGCCAGCTAGCCAGCTTCAAGCAGCGGGCGGGTGTGGTAGATATTGCTGCTGATGCTACCCAGGCTGCCGGCGAACAGGCAAATTACGAACGCGCCTACGCCGAGAATGAGGTACAAATTAGTTTGGTCAATCACCTGAAAAATCATATTCTGAGCGAAAAAAGTCAGTATGAAGTCATTCCGGCCAACATCGGGCTGAATAACAGCGATTTGAATACGGTGGTACAGAACTACAACCAGATGCTGATTGAGCGCAAGCGCCTGCTGCGCACCTCGCACGAGGACAACCCCGCGGTGCAGAGCCTAAACGCCAGCATCGAAGTAATGCGTAACAGCGTAATGGGAGCCATCCAGACTGCCGAAAAAGGCTTGCTTATCAACCGCCAGGCCCTGCAGGCTCAAACCCGCAAGTATGCCGGCAAGGTAAGCGATGCCCCCGTACAGGAAAAAGAATACCTCAGCATGTCACGCCAGCAGGAAATCCAGGCCAACCTCTACCTGATGCTACTCCAAAAACGTGAAGAAAATAATATTACTTTGGCCTCTACGGCCAACAATGCCCGCGTGATCGATGAACCGTTGGCCGGCGGTCAGATTTTCCCGACCCCTTCACAGACTTATATGATGGCTTGTGTATTGGGGCTTATACTCCCAATTGGAGTAATCTTCGTCTGGGGCTTGCTGCAGTTCAAGATACACACGCGCAGTGATGTAGAAAAGATTACTAATCTTCCGATTGTAGGTGATATTCCTCTTACTGACGAAGCCTCAGACAGCGCCATTGTGGTACGCGAGAACCGCAACGAGCTGATGGAAGAAGTATTCCGTGCCGTGCGTACCAATATCCAATATATGCTGACGGAAGGTCAGAAAGTAATTCTCTTCACCTCCACCACTTCCGGTGAAGGAAAGAGTTTCAATGCAGGAAACTTGGCATGCAGTTTCGCCTTTATGGGTAAGAAAGTAGTGATTGTGGGGCTTGATATCCGTAAACCCGGACTGAATAAAGTGTTCCATCTCTCGCACAAGGAAGCCGGTATCTCCCAATACCTGGCTGATCCTGAACACACCGACTTGTTGAGCCTCTGTCAGGTATCAACGGTATCCAAAAATCTTTACATCCTTCCGGGTGGTACCATTCCTCCCAACCCGACGGAACTGGTAGCCCGAAAGTCATTGAATATGGCTATTGATACCTTAAAACAACATTTCGACTACGTGATTCTTGATACCGCCCCAATAGGCATGGTAACTGACACCCAACTTATCGCCCGCGTGGCCGACTTAAGTGTCTATGTGTGTCGCTCAGGCTATACAGACAAAAGCGAATTTAAACTGATAAACGAACTGAAACGAGATAGCAAACTACCCCATCCTTGTATCTTGCTGAACGGCATTGATATGAGCAAACGTACTACTAGTTCATATTATGGTTATGGCAAATATGGCAAGTATGGTCGTTATGGTTACGGCAAAAAATACGGATACGGATATGGTTATGGCTATGGGAAAGAAAAAAGATAAAAATTCTACATTCCATACACAACGATTGTTCATTATCTAAAAATTTAATGCCTAGAGCTATTAATTACATGAAACATATACAAAACTTAATGAGTAAACTAAGACTTAAAAATAGACTTTTTTGTCTGTTCCAAAAAACAACTAACACTATCTTCTTCTTTTGCTCCAATAAAGACAAAATTATAATTCTTAATGTATCCATGACAACATTTGGACAAAATGTAAATCACAATAATATTGGAGATGATTTAAATTTTTATTTAATTCAAAAACTCATAGAAAAAAACGGGGAGCATCTAAAGATTTTTAACTATTGCGATATTTTTCATTGGGGTAATACCATCAATAAAAAAAAGAATTATATGTGTATTGGTTCCATTATAGATTGGATGACTAATAGCAATAGCGTGATTTGGGGTAGCGGTGTTAGAGATAATTCACATAAATTGCAAACCTACCCTTACAAGGTTACAGCCGTTAGAGGACCCTTAACTCGTAATTATTTATTATCACAAGGAATCGATTGTCCTCCAATATATGGAGATCCAGCTCTACTCTTACCTCTCTTTTACAAGCCTAAAAATACGACAAAAAGATTTAAGATAGGTATCATTCTTCATAAAAATGACATTAACAATATCAGTATTAAGAAGTTCTCACATACAAATCCAGATGTTACTATCATCAAAATCCGCAAATATAAACATTGGAAAGATGTGATAGATCAAATATGCCAATGCGAGATTATCATTTCAAGTTCATTACATGGATTAATATTAGCTGATGCATATGCAATTCCAAATACATGGATAAAATTTTCAGAAAAAACATTCGATGGTTCTTTTAAATATCTAGACTACTTTGCCTCTGTACAACGAACAACAAAAGCTCCTATTATTATTTCAACACAAACACTAGATATTAATTTCCTTATGAAAGAGACAAAAAGGAATTATCTACCTATTTCTTTTAATTCTACTCCTTTATTAAAAGCTTGTCCGTTTATAAAATGCTAACTTATGGCTCAGAACAGCATTGCTAAAAATACTATTTTACTCTATTTCAGGACTCTCTGTACTATCATTATTTCTCTTTATACTTCGCGAATTGTTTTACAGGTTCTAGGAGTTAATGATTATGGCATATATCAAGTAGTAGGGGGGATATCAAGTATGCTCAGCTATGTAATCAATGGCTCATTAGCGTCTGGATCTTCAAGATTTATTACATTTGAAATGGGAAAAGGAGAAAGAGGAAATGTTAACGAAGTCTTTTCTTCTCTACTCACAATTCATATAATTATTGGAATCATTGTAATATTACTATCTGAAACTATAGGATTATGGTTCGTATGTCATAAACTTGTCATCCCTTCAGAAAGATTGAATGCAGCTCTTTTCACTTTCCAATTTTCTATTCTAACAACAATAATCGGTATAACACAAGTTCCCTATACCGCCATCATAATTGGGCATGAAAAGATGAATATATATGCATATACAAGTATTATAGAAGCAATATTAAAACTTATCATAGTCTATTTGTTGAGTGTATCAGGATGGGATAAACTGATACTATATTCAGCATTACTTTTTATCGTACAACTTTGTATAACATCCTTCTACAGAATATATTGCGTTCGACATTACAAAGAATCTCATTATCATTTCAAGATAAACAAAGTAACAATTAAAAAGGTTTTATCTTTCTCAACATGGAATTTAATTGAAAATACTTCCATATCATTGAATGCTCAAGGAACAAGCGTTTTATTAAATATGTTTTTTAGCTCAGGCGTCGTTACTGCTCGTTCTATAGCTAATATAATTTCTATGACTGCAAATAATTTTATTAATAACTTAAGGACAGCAACAAATCCACAAATAGTAAAAAGATTTTCTTCAAATGATTTAGAAGGGAGTAAACGGTTACTGTTGAATTCAACAAAATATTCATATTATATGATGCTAATGTTAGCTATACCAATTTTCATGGTGGCACAACAATTATTGTATTTATGGCTAGGACAAGTCCCCGAATATTCAGTGATTTTTTTAAAATTCACAATCATAACAGCCTTTTTTTCAGTATTCGACCAATCGTTTTATACAGCGTTTACGGCTAAAGGACAAATTAAAGAAACTACACTATATTCGATTTGCATAGGATATATAACTTTCCCTATTACATATGTATTATTTAAGTTAGGTTTTTCTCCTATAGCTCTATGTTGGACAATGTTAGCATCATCCGTTATATCATCAATTATTATTAAACCAATATTACTTATAAAAATTATCGGCTATAAATGGAGCGATCTTAAAGCCCTGCTCTTAGACTGTTTAAAAATTACAATGATAGCAATTCCTATTCCTACTATCGTTTACATATACAAAAATATCATATTCCCCAATAATATAAGCCTGTTTTTGGGGCTAAGTTTTGTGTCTATTGTATGTACTGCAACAACAATATGGGCTATAGGAATAGATCATAATATACGATTGAAAATCATTCAAAAAATCAAGCATATTTTTTAAAAGGGAATTTATCTTATGATACCTAAAATTATTCATTATTGCTGGCTTAGCAATGACCCCATGCCAGCAGAATTAAAAAGATGTATAGCAAGCTGGCGAAAAGAATTACCAGATTACAAAATAAAAAAATGGGATACCAAAAATTTTAATTTTCAATCAATTCCATTCGTGGCAGAAGCGATACAAGCAAAAAAATGGGCATTTGCATGTGATTACATTCGAGTATATGCACTATATCACGAAGGAGGCATCTATATGGATTCTGATGTTTTTGTTCGAAAAAGCCTTGACTTTTGCTTACAAAATCGTGCTTTTACCGCCATTGAATGTTATCCCAATCTAATGGAAGAAATCTACAAAAATGGAATCGTTAACCAAAAAGGTGAAAAATCCAGCAACATAGAATATGTTAATGGGATACAAATTCAAGCCGCCATATTAGGAGCCGAGAAAGGGCATCCATATATAAAAGAATGTATGGAATATTATCATGACAAACATTTTATATTACCTAATGGACAAATGAATACCAATATAATATCTCCATTCATATTCGCGAATATAGCAATCAAATATGGGTTTAAATTTTTAGATATAGAACAAGAACTAAAAGAAGGTTTAAAAATATATCCATCATCTCTATTTGCCTCTAATATGGATCTAATTGCTGATTCAAACGTAGCTATACATTGCTGTGCAGGAAGCTGGAGATGGATGCCATCTACCCCTATAGCTTATAGAATACAAATCATAAAAGAACTAATTAAAAATATATTATTCAGACTCGGAATTAGAGGAAAGGAGATCCGAGAAAAATTACATTAATCATGATTGTAACAATCGATAATATAAGTCAAATTGTAAAAATCTTACGATTTCCATTAGCAATTTCTGTCGTAATGATACATAGTTTTATTAATGGTTGTAATAATATCTTCACCTATTTACTTCAGAACATAATTTTTTATCAGTTCCATTATTTTTCATCATCTCTGGATTTTATTTCACTAATAGTTCTAAACCGTATAAACAAAAAATAAAGGATAGATTAAAAAAAATTGCAATACCTTATTTAATATGGAACACTATTGCATGGATTGTATCTTTAAGAAATACGGGATTTACTTTACCTTCATTCGACACTTATGTCAGTACACCTATAGACTTTCCCCTGTGGTTTCTTCGAGATCTTTTTTTTCTGTGCTTAATCCAACCTCTAATTTTATGGTTAGCTTCAAAATACAAAGGACTAATATTAATCTTTTGTTGTTTTGTTCTATATTACTTTGAATACACCATACCATATCTAGAAATAAGATATAACTCTATATTCTTTTTTAGTATAGGAATCATTCTTAACACATATATAAAAATAAAGCCATTTAATATTACAAAAATGGCAGAACTATATATTTATACAATAACAAGTATTTTATTTATACTTACAATAATTTATAGAGACTTTTTCAAAGTAGATTCTATCCAATATTCTCTCTATATAGTACTAGGATGTATTACTATGAGCCTACTACTATTAAGAAATATTCAAAGGATTCATATTACACAGCATTATAAAGAATTTGGAGCATCAAGTTTCTTCATTTACGCATCACATACCATTCTCATAAATGGAGCAATAAAAACTATTTGTACGCATCTCTCAATTCCACCTGAATTAAATATTTTTTTAATAAGCTCCTTTACCTGCATTATCTGCCTTCTTATGTTTTTTATATTAAAAAAATATTCTCTCAGTCTCTTAAAAATCCTAAACGGAGGACGAATTTAAATCTAACAACTCAAATTCTATATGAAATTAACAGTCGTTATACCTATTTATAAAGCCGAGAAATTCTTACAACGGTGTATAGAAAGTATCATAAATCAAAAGGCGAACTTTGCATATGAAATTCTCCTGATTGATGATGGGAGTCCAGATAGTAGTGGAAGAATATGTGATCAATATTCTTCCATTTACAAATTTATCCATACACTCCATCTTGCAAATCAGGGTGTAGGACATGCAAGAAACACTGGAATAGAGCATTCACATGGAGAGTACATCATGTTTATTGACTCTGATGATTTTTTAGAGCCTGATTTATTCCATAAATTTGAAAATATATTCAATCAATATAACAGTGAATGTTATATTTATGGTTATAAATCATATCCCAATGATTTACCTAACGATCGACATTATTTACAAGACAGATTTTATACTAATCAAGAAGATATTGCTAACTTATATATTGATTTAAAGAAAAATTATCTACTTTTTTCACCGATAAATAAGTTTTATAAAGCCGACATAATAAGGAAGTATAACATAAGATTTAGAGAAAATATACATTATTATGAGGATTATTTATTTAACTTGGATTTCTTCTGTCACTGTAAAACTATTTATACTATAGGTGAAACGTTCTATAATTATGTACAACATGAAGGTGAAAGATTAGGCAGTAAATACACTCCTGCGGATACTCGTATAAACGTAGCAAAAGAAATACTCACCAAAAGCAATCTTCTTCCTTCCAATCCTTCAAGTCAAAAATACAACATCTTAGAATATTACAATTATTTATTAAATTGCATAGATAGTGAGATACTTTATAAACAAAAAAGGAGGAAAATCTTACAATATATTAATTATCTATTAACCCAAATAAAACGTTACGGATATTACAAGGATTTCAAAAAATTTATAGGTCCACGGAAATATATTTTCCTCATTAATAATATATTTATTATATACTGCATGCTTATTATTAGAAAAACTATCATTAATATAATTAGAAGATAAATATGTATCAAGGTTATAAGATTGTCGTAAATACAGCCGCAGGTCGTAGACGATATATGCAATACTTAGTTCCACCAATTTTAGAATCAGACATTGTAGATAGGTATGATATCTGGATAAATACACATAATATGTTAGACATTGAGTTTTTTACTCAACTGGCTAAACATTATTCAAAAGTAAATCTAGTATGGCAACCAGACGGTATTGTAAATGGGATACAAAGTATTAATGCATTTTATAGGAATTGCATTGAGGATAAAACCATATACATGAAATTAGATGATGATGTCGTTTGGTTTGAGCCTGACCTATTTAAAAAAATGGTCAAATTTAGAGTGGAAAATCGAAATGCATTCTTAGTTTCTCCTCTTGTTATAAACAATTCTTTATCAACATATTTATTGCAAATACACAATAAAATCAAGCTTAATAAATATTATGAAGCGCAATGCTCACATCCTATATTATGGGAAAATGGGAAATTTGCAGTAGAATTACATCATTGGTTCATACAAAATTATCTAATTCCCAATAATTACTCAGAATTATATATAGGAAAACAACCTTGGGGTATTACACGTTTCTCTATTAATTGTATACTTTGGTTTGGTGAAGATATGAAAGTTTTTCATGGAATCGTTCCAGGAGATGATGAAGATTTTCTTTCATGCATATACCCTTCACAGAACGGCTTATATAATTGCATAAATGGAGATGCCATAATCTCTCATTTTGCATTCGGACCACAACGCGTACAGCTCGACCAAGCTCAAATTCTAGAAAAATATGGTGAAATATTATATAAGTTATGGAAGAAGACCCCTAAACTTAATGAAATAAACGAATGTATTATAAAGATTTTAAAAGATATCGAAGAACAAAAAGAAATACTTGCTCTGAAATCGTCTCCATACAAAAAAGTCAATCAGCCCCAAAAGAAAAACCTGTATTTTAGAAATATTCTTCCCAAAAAAATTCGTAGAGCACTTAGAATTATCATGGAAAAAGAACCCTTACAATATATTCAGAAATAATCAAATGGAACAATCAGCCCGTTTAAACTATATAGATCAAATTAAAGGAATAGCTATTTATTTCGTTATTGTTGGACATATCATTATTTTTTGTTTACCTAATTTCCCATTTTCTAGATTATTATTAGATAGCATTTCTACTTTTAATATGCCTTTATTTGCATTTATATCTGGACTATTATTTAAACATAATACTCCGCCATCATTAAAAATAATCTTACGACATATTCAAAGATTAATATTTCCTTTTATCAGTGTTAGTATTCTATTTACAATCTATAAAGGACATACTTTAGAAAGACTTATATGGGATAATTTCAAACATGGATATTGGTTTCTATTATCTCTATTTTGTGTTTATCTATTAGCCTATCTTATACTCTTTATAAATAAAAAAATTAATACTAATAA
>OGGJ01001881.1_pt1 | contig 15990 bp, 8 predicted proteins | sample 1571071 | NCBI WGS metagenome assembly OGGJ01 (sample SAMEA2581954, study PRJEB24529) | metagenome | biome: Human gut stool | place: China | collected 2011
ACGCCTCCTCGAGACGGTGCTCCGTCAGGAGGACGGTGATGCCCAGCTCGCGGTTCAGGCGGCCCACAGTCTGCAAAAAGTCGGCGGCGGCAATGGGGTCCAGCTGGCTGGTGGGCTCATCCAAAATCAGCAGCCGGGGCTGGAGCACCATGACCGAGGCCAGGGCCAGCAGCTGCTTCTGGCCGCCGGAGAGCTCATCCACTTTCCTATGGAACCAGTCCTGGATGCCGAAGAAGGAGGCCATCTCCGCCACGCGGCGACGGATGGAGGGCGTGTCACAGCCCAGGCTCTCCAGTCCGAAGGCCAGCTCATGCCAGACCTTGTCGGTGACGGTCTGCTCCTCCGGAGACTGGAGGACGAAGCCGATATCAGCGGCCTGCCGATGGGGCGGCAGGTCATCCAGCGGCTGCCCGTCGAAGAGGATACGGCCCTCGGCCGCACCGTGGGGGCGCAGGGCGGGCTTCAGCTGGCGGAGAAGCGTGGTCTTGCCGCAGCCGGAGGCGCCGCAGAGGACCCAGAACTCGCCCTGACGGACCGTGAGGGACACATCCGCCAGCGCGGGGCGGGGCTGCTGGGGATAGGTAAAACCAAAATGCTCCAAGCGCAGCAGTTCAGGCACGGGGAGTCCCTCCTTTCCGGACGAGATAGCGGCGCCGGGACAGGGTGTCCAGCAGCACCGGCGTAAAGCACAGCAGGCTGTAAACGACGAAAAAGCTGACCGTCAGCGGTGTGACGGGGCCGCTGAGCAGCATGGGGTAATACTGAAAGCGCAGGCCGCCGGCCAGACCGCCGCCCAGCAGATACAGGCCGCAGAAGGCCAGCCAAAGGGCGACGGCACCGTCACGCCGGTCAAAGCGGTAGAGGGAGAAGGAGGTCCTCCCCGGCAGGCCATAGCCCCTGCAGCGCATACTGTCGGCGGTAATGAGCCCGCTTTCCAGGCTCCAGGTAACAACGATGGAGAACACACGAAGGGCGCTTCTGACGCGCCGGGCCGGGGCGCCGGTCTGGGTATCACGGCCCAGATGCCGCTGGGCCTGCGCCACGGCGCGGAGCCGCCGGACAAAGCGGGGCACAAAGCGGAGGATCATGCTCAGCAGCAGGGACAGCGCCGGGATAACGCGGCCAAAGAGGTACACCACCTTGTCCGAGGTGATGACATCGGTGACGCAGACGAACCACAGCGCCACGGCGCTGAGCATGGCGCCGGCGGCCAGACCGTAGAGCAGGCTCTCCAGCGTCAGGGGATTACCGGAGGGCAGGTAGGCCAGAATGGTGACGCCCTGGTGGACAAAGGCCGGGTTCAGGGCCGCCGCCAGGAGGGCCATGGGCAGCAGCCACAGCAGGTGGCGGCGCAGGCCCTTGCCGCCCAGCAGACGGGCAACATACCACCCGCCGCCCAGCGTCGACAGAACCAGGCACACCGGGTGCATCAGCAGCATCGCGCAGGCGATGACCAGGGCGAAATAGGCAAAGCTCACCGCCGGATGGCAAGTGCGCAGCGTATCGTCCATGGGATCACCTCCTGAAAATCGTTGTCTTAACCTTTTGATTATACCCTGCCGCCAGGGGATACGTCAATCCTGCGTGCGGAAAAAGGGCGGCAAAAGCCGCCCTTTTGTTAGCCCATGTAGGTATTGCCCACGTCTGCACCCATATTACAGGTGTAGAGCCACTGGATGTTCTCGCCGCCGGAGAGCGTATAGCTGTCCGCGCCATAGCTGGGGAAGGTTCCCCCCACGCAGTACATCCAGCCGGAGCTCCTGCCCACATTTTTTTCGAACAGGCCGTTGATGCCCCTGACATAGCTGCCGCTGGAGCTCACCGGGATACCCGCGTCACCGCAGGCCCGCTTCAGTACGGACATGACAGACTCACCCTCGGTGATGGTCACCGTGGTGGACAGGATCACGCCGTCGGCGGGAATGATATCCTTCACGCCGTCGGAGCACTTGTCCATATTATTGAGCACCGTGGCGCAGGAGATGTACAGCGATACGGATGCCGCCGGTGCAGGGTCAGGTGCAGGCGCAGGGTCCGGGTCCGGCGCAGAAGGCTGCTCCTGTTCCTGCTGTTTCTTCTCTTCTTCCAGCCGCTTCTGCTCCTCCAGGCGCTTGGCTTCCTCCTGCTTTTTGGCGTCCTCCTCGGCCTTTTTGGCATCATCAGCCGGCTTCTGCTCGTCAGACTTCTTGTCGTCCGCGGTCTTATCCTCAGTCTTTGCCGCGTCCTGCTTGCCGTCAGCCTTGGTGGTGCCCGTTTCAGCTGTGTCGTCCTTCCTGGTGTCCGTGGTCTGCTCCTGCGTTGCCGCGGGAATGTTGCCGGGGGCGTACGATACGGTCTTTTTTCCGCAGGCGGCGCAGGTCAGCAGCAGGGACAGCGCCAGCGCCAACAGCCAAAATCGGTGGTTTTTCTTCATATCTCTCATTCCTCATAAAAGCGCCATACGCAGAGGCGCTTTCGCGCCCCTGCGTCGGCTGTGCTGTTGTTACTTGGAAACGCGCTTCTTCCGGGTCAGCACCACAACGGCTGCCGCCGCCAGGACCGCGCTGCCCAGCCACAGCACCATCTGACTGTCGTCCGCCGTGTTGGCGGAGTCCTTCTTGCCGCTGTCAGCCGTACCGCTTCCACCGTAGTAGTACCCGGAGGAGACCGTCTCATAGGAGACGATGGCGAAGGCAGACGCCTTGTCCGTCTGGAAGGTCAGGACGTAATTGCCCTTGGTGCCGCCCAGTGTGGCGGACAGCTCGGTAGTGGTCACGTTGCCGTTGATGTCGGTGTGGCTGCGCACCACGCAGACGCGCTTGCCCTGAAGGGCTGCGTACAGCTCGTCGGTGATGGGGATGGTCACGGTGACGCTGTGGGGCAGCTCGATAAGCTGTGCCACGGTCTTGCTCTCGTCCCCCTCCGTCTTGACCAGCGCCACGCTCACGTCCACGACCTTCTCCAACTGCGCGTTCTTGCGGGATTTGTCTCCGCGCAGGGCGTCCAGCTTCTCGGCCAGCTTGGTCAGCTCCTGCTTAGCATCGCCGGTGACGTTCTTGGCCGCCTCGGTCAGGGCGCTCTTGCCGCCGTCGGCGGCCTTCTGCTCGTTGGTGGGCTGGAGCGTATCCGCCACGGTCACGGTGATCGCGCCGCTGCTCACCGCCGCCTTGATATCCGCCAGCACTTCGTCGGTGATGGTGCTGTCGGCCTTGATGACCAAGCCGCCGCCCGCGGCGGTCTTGTTGTCTTTGCTGTCCACCTTGATGGTGTCGCCCTTGACGTCCGCCAAGGGATTCTTTACGCCGCAGGTGGAGCAGACGCCGTTCTCATAGGTGTGCTTTCCGGTAGCCTGAATGACCGTGCTGGGCGTGATAACCAGCCCGCAGCGCTTGCAGTAGGTCTCCGCCGTACGGCCGGAGGCGTAGCAGGTGGCCGCCACCGCCGCACGGGTGGCCTCATCGTGGCCCAGGGCCGCGATGACCCAGCTGTCCTTGGCGATCTCGGTCTTGCCCGCCGCATCGCTGAAGAACTTGCCGCAGCGGGAGCAGGACCAGTAGGCACTGTTGCCGGGTTCGGTGCAGGTGGCCGCCTTGACCGCCACGGCGGTCAGGCTATGCCCCAGCGCCTTGATGGTCTCCGTCTCCACCGCGCCGCAGACAGAGCAGGTGCGGGTGCGGCTTCCATCCTCGGTGCAGGTGGCCGCCGCGGTCACGTTCCAAGGGCCGAACTTGTGGCCCGTCGTGGGAACAGACTTTTCCTCCACGGCGCCGCAAATGGAGCAGATCCGGCGGCTGACGCCGTCCTTGGTGCAGGTGGCGGCCACGGTCACTTGCCACTCGCCGAAGCGATGGGCGCAGGCGGCGTCGGTCATATCGTAGAGGGCGTTGGCCTTCTCGGTAAAGCGCGCATAGGCGGCCATGGCGCAAAGCGCCTGCTCCGTGGCCATCTCGTTGACGGCCTTGTCTGCGAACTGATGCTTAAAGCCGCCGTTCTCCGCCACGCGGTACTGCAGGAGGTTCCCCAGCACGCTCAGGGTCTTCCCCTCCACGGTCTTGGTAAAGCGCGCGTCCGTGTTGGCATCCAAATTCAGGGCAGAGAGGGCAATGACCACCTGAGCGCAGCTCTCCGCACTGGTATAGCCCGTGCCCTTGTACTTGTCGGACAGCCACTGCAGCGCTTTATTGACGGCGGTGTTCACGATTTCATTGCCGCCGTCCTTATAGTAGGGTGCCAGCGCCTGCAGCGCCATGGCGGTCATGTCCACGTCGCCGACAGATTTTCTGTCGGCGCTGGCGCTCCAGCTGCCGTCCGCATTCTGCTGGCCCAGAATGGCCTGCACCAGCCAGGAGGTGTCGGAGGTGTAATTGCGGCTGTTGAGCGCCAGCAGACCCATGACGAGGCCGTTGATATCTGTGTTACTGGTATCGGTGACCTTCATGATATCCTTGTTCTGCAGCGCCTTCAGCAGGTTTTCGCCGCCCACGTTGGCGGGGTCCTTGCCGATGGCGGTAAGGGCCAGAATGATACGCTCGTTGTCGGTGACGGTGGGGTTACGGCTCTCGGGATCGACAAGAACGCCATCCGCGCCCATATTCTTCTGCACATAGGCCACGACCTTCTCATAATAGGCCGCGATATATGCCTCGGACAGGGGCACTTTGGCGCGAGCCTGTCCCAGTACCGCCCATTCGCCGAAGAGATAGCTGACGACCGGGGCGCTCACCGCACTTTGGATATACGCCTTGGCGCCGGCATACGCCTCATCGAAGCCGGGTACTTCCGCACCGGGCACCACGGGATCCGTCGGGTCCAGCGGAATATAGGTGTCGGTAAAGAACAGGCGCAGGGTGTCGCCGTCCTTGAGATAGGTGTTGTCCAGTGTGGTCTTAGGCAAGGTCTCGGTGCCGCCCTGTAAGGTGAGGCCGAACATCCATCCGGAGGACTTGCCATCGCCCTTCTCCTTGAGGGTGTTGCCCGCCGCATCGGTGATGCTCTTGATGTAGGCGCCGCTGCCGGTATAGGTGTACTTGGCACTGTCAAGGCACGCCTTCACAGCGTCCCAAGCGGTGGGATCCTCGTTGGCCTTGCCGGTGAAGGTAAAGTCGGAGATTCCCCGGAAGGTATGGCCGTTCTTGTTGTAGCCGTCCACCTTGACCTTCACGGTGAGGGTCTGATTTTCGTTGGGGTCATTCTGTTCCGTGGTGCCGGACACCGTCAGGTCGATGTGGATGGGCTGCTTGTAGAATTGGGCAAAGTCCTTGTAGCGTTCCTTGGTCTCCTCGGTGCCGTTGATGCCGAACTTCTCCCAATACTGGGCGTACTTGGTGTAGGTCAGGACGCTGTCCAGCGTAACTGTCGTATTGTACTCCGGCTGGTGTACACGCAGCAGCTCGTGCTCCACCACAGAGGGACGGGAGGATCGGAAGCAGCGGTACTTCTCCGTATCGAGCCAGCCGGGGATATCGTCGGCCTCGATGCCGTCGAAGGTCATATTCACCGTGCCGCGGACGTATTCCAGCGTGCCGTCCTCGTTTTTGCAGATCTCCGCGAAGGGATACAGGTCGGAGGTGACCTTGGTCTTAACCGTATTCTTGTTCTTGATACCGTCCCAGTAGGCGTTCTCGGTCCGCGCCTCCGTCATAAAGGCGGCAGCGCCATCCAACTCCGGCTGGGTAAAAGGCTGAATGGTGAAGCTGAACTCCTGCCGCGCCAGCAGAAGGCCGGAGCTGCGGGTGGTGATGATCACCACATACTTCGCCTCCACCGGCTTCTCACCGGGCAGTGGGCGGTAGACCATGGCGTGATAGCCGTTGAAGTCCAGCACATCCGGGGTAAGACTCACCATCGTGACCTTCTGGTTATAACTGTCGCTCATGATGCCCTTTTCCTCCAGAAGAGCGGGTCTGGGCATCTGCATATCGTCGCTGACGGCATCCAAATTCACGGGCTTTGTCTTGTCCACAAAGTCACGCAGGAGCCCCTGATACTTCTCCGCCAGAGCGTTTTGCATCTCGCTGGTCACGCTGCTGTCGAAGGGCGCAACGGTGGCGTCAAAGAGCACATCGGCATAGACCTCCACGCCGTTGTCGCCGGTGATGTGCGCCAGCGTGTAGTCATCGAAGGCGTCATAGGTCACGCGGGCGATCAGCCGGAACTTGCCGGCCTTCTCGGGCAGCGGCGTGCCGTCGGCGGGCTGCAGGGGGCGGTTGACGGTTCCCACGCCGGTGCCGTTGGTGCCGTTGGTGATGTAGAGCCACTCGGTGTTCCGGGTGCCCCACTGCACCTTCACATCATAGCGTCCCGCAATGCCGGAGGGAAGTGTGAGGTTGGAGGTGATGCGGTCGTTCACGGTGTAGAGCGTCCAGCCCGCCACCTCGCTTTGGGTGGCCCCGTTGGTATTCTCGCCGCGGATGAGTTCCCAGTTCAGGGACCCGGCGGCGCTCTCCACCAGCTGCTGCACATCATCGGCGCTGCGTCCCACGGTGGCACGGAGGGTGATCTCCTTGGTGACCCCGGCATAGGTGATGTTGAACTTCAACCCCGTGTACTGCACGGTCTGGCGGGCGGTGCCGTCGCCGGTGAAGTAGGTGATTTTGCCGTTGTCGGCAATGTACTGTACCTTGGTACCGTCAAAGCCGTTGGCCTTGGCGCTGCCGTTGACATAGGTGATCTCGGCCTTGTCTGCCACATCCGCATAGCCCTGCTCTGCCAACAGGCGGCGGAAGGCTTGGGTGATGTTGGTTTCATAATAGAGCCCCACGCCTTCCAGAGGCTGCACGGCGGTATTCTTGCGCGTGAACTCGGCGGCAATATCCTCCAGAGTCTGCACCTTTTCCGCATTCTCGGACCAGAGGCACAGCGTGAAGGTCTTGGTCTTCGTGGAAGCGCCGCTTTGGAGCGTGGCGGTGAGGGTCACCGTGACCTTATCCGCCGCAGGCGCGGTGAGTGCGCCGGTGGCGGTGTTCACCAGAGCGTTATCCGCCGTCCATGTGAGGGAAACGGTCTTTTCCTCCCCGCCCACGGGAACGGTGACGCTCGCGGGCAGGGTTAGGAAGCCGGTATAGGTCTGCGCGGCCTCCTCTTCCTCCTCCGGGTCGCCGCTCACCGGGGTAAGGCCGCGGAGCTGATAGACGCCGGTGGTATCGGCCTTCAGAAGGTCTGCATTCTCGGCATCGAGCCCCAGTTCCTTATAGAAGTGCTTTTGCAGGGCGGTCAGGAAGTAGTCGTGCGGGTCCGTGACCGCATCACCGGGCTCTTCGATGCCGTATTCCTCACAGAGGTCGGCCTTATCGTTATAGTTCTCAAGGTCATAGAGTCCCAGCACATTCTCGGCGTACCAGTCGGCCTTGGCTTTCTTGGCGGCGTCGGCGGCGCTCATGCCCCGCAGGGACAGGCTCTGCTGGGCCTGGCTGACGGCCCGCAGGTCGTCGGCGGAGAGCACGGTGCCGCCCTGCCAGGGCAGAACGGGGAAACCGCCGTTGAGGGTACCGTCATCCTGATTCATGCCCATGTCCACGGCGAACTCCGCGGAGCGCATATAGTCCGCGGTATGGGCGGTCATGCCAGCCGTCACATTGCCCATAGCAGGTACATTAGCCACGGTATCCAGATAGGCACAATTGGTGATACTCGTCCCGCTGTCAACCGTACCTACCACCGCGCCAATACCGCTTTCCGGGCCGGTGACGGTTCCAATAACGTAGCAGTTGATAAGCGCTCCCCATTTTTCATAGTAAGAAGAACCCTTTACAGCGCCCGCAATACCGCCGATCGCTTTGTTGGTGGTCTTTGCAGGGTCTGCATAGACCTTACCGGTGGAATAGCAGCTCTCCACCTTACCATAGGTATAACCCACGATACCGCCGACACTCAACGTCGAACCGTAAGAGACCGTTGTATTCTTGATACTGCCGGTGTTCACGCAGTTCCGTACAACGCTGTTCTCCCCCTCGTTCTTACCCACGATGCCTCCGGTAGCCCCCCAGCTAGAGCTATTGGTAACAGAACCACTGAACAGGCAGTTTTCCACGGTACCGTCGTTGAAATCCACGATGCCGCCCACAACACCATCGGCAGTAAGCACGGCATCCACACTGAGGTTTTTCACCTTGCCCGTGCTGTCCACATAATCAAACAGTCCCTTGGAGCCCTTCAGGCCACTGACGGTGTAGTGATGCGCTTCATCGCCGTCCAGGGTGCCGGCGAACTTATTGCTGCTGGTGCCGATGGCCGTCCAGGTCTTGCCGTTGAGGTTGATGTTGGCGGTGAGTTTGCCGTTGATGGCTTTCTGCCCGCCGTTGACCGCATCGGCAAACCACGCCAGCTTCGCGGCGGTATCGATCAGGTAGACACCGCTCTCGTCCTGCGCGGGCTCGGTCTTGGTCGTGCCGTCCCAGCCCGCACCGGCATAGGTCAATGTTACCGTGATGGTGTCGTTTTTGGCAGCGGTAAAGCTGCCGCTGACCGTGATATAGTCTGCCTTGGCGACGGTATAGGCATACGTCTCGCCGGCGTAGACGATGTATGCGCCGTTCTCGTCTGCTGCGATCGTGCCGCCCACGGGGTGGGTCAGCGCAACAGACGCATCCGCCGGATCAGCTGCAAACTTCACCTGGTACGCCGTCAGGGCAGTGAGGGCCACATCCTTGGACACGTCCCCGCCTTCAACCTTGATGGTTCCTGTCTTAGTCTCATAGCCGTACTTGCTGACGGTATAGGTGTAGGTACCCGCGGCAACGGTGTATGCGCCGTTTTTGCCGGTGATCTCCGCGCCGCTACGGTCCTTCAGCACCACCGTTGCACCGTCGGGAGTTTTAAGGGTGAGGGTATAGAACGGAACTGCTGCAAAATTCTTCAGGGCTGCGTAATAGTACCTGGTATAACCATCATAACTAATGGTCAGCACATCACCCTGCGTAAGCTCCACTGAAAAATCTTTCCAAGAAGTTTCTCTGTCAGCACGCTTGACTTGTGTACTGTTCTTCTTTATGGTGAAATAATAGTATTCATCCGGCTCATCATAATACCAGTCGCCTTCCACATACCCTGCCGCATTGGCGATATAGCTGAACGACAGCTTCACATTCTTTGTAGCTGTGAGAGCCAGTGTGGTCGTTTCTGTGGTCTTGAGATAGGAGTCCTTGCCAGCACCCTCTATGGTAAATTCCCCCTTGTCACCGCTGACGGTGATACCCTGGCAATTGGCAAAGAAATCCTCAAATATCGCCTTTTTTGCCAGCGTCACTGGGATATTCATCTTATCGCCATTCACAGAGAATACACCGCCGGCATTATCGCAGCCATCGCAGGCAACTGTATAAGCGTAGCTGCCATTGGACAGACTGCAGCCTGTACCATCACCGGTATATACCGCCTTACCGTTGGTTTTGACGGTCACTGTCGGATCCGCCGTGATCCCTGCGGGGCGCGAGATATCAAACGCCACGGAATAGGCCGCAGATTTGGTCAGCGGCACCGTCTTTGCCACATCTGCAGCAACATTGATCGTTTCCGTAACAGTGTCATACCCATAAGCCGACACCGTGTAGGTATACTCACCTGCAGAAACGATGTATACACCATTCGTACCTTTAAGTTCTGCGCCTGTGCTGTCCTTCAGTGCAACGACCGCATCAGCCTCTTCAGGCTCCGCTGTCAACTTCACCTCATACAGGGACGAAACTGTGAAATCCTTGAGCTTGACATAGTAATCACCTGAGACATACGTCTTTATAAGATTCAGTCTCAGCGTATCGCCCTTTTTCAGATCAATGGTGAAGTCCTTCCACTGAGTACTCCCCCATGACCGCATCTCTGGATTATAGCTGTTGTTTTTTACGATCGTAAGAGCTGCGGAAGAATAATCATAATTGCAGCCCCAATACTTAAAGCTAAGCGTCACATTGGCCTTTGCCTTCAGCGTAATCGTAGATGTACTGCTTGTATTTCCTTGAACCGGATTGCTGGAGCGCAGGCAAAGGCCGTCGCTGTCGGTCATGTCCACCACATAAGGATAGGTGGCATCATTCGTCGCCTCAACACTGTTAACAATACCAGCGAAGAAGTCATCAAACTCAGGCTTCTTAATGACCTCGATCTCAATGGAATCCGTTTTTTCCTTGTAGGTCACAGTCACCGTCTGCTTTCCCGGCGCGGTGTTGTCAAATCCCGCCACCGTGAAACCCTTGGTGATGACCTCGCTACTGTTATCGTCATAGGTAACTGTAACACTGAGCTCCAGTTCATCGTCGGTATAGCACGTCGTTTTAGCCGACTTTACGGAAATAGACACGACGTTCTTTTCCACCACTGGCTCCGGGTCCTTCAGCGTAGGATAGCCGCCCCCATTGTACTGGAATGCGCTGCCAAGGGTGGCGGCAAACGCGGGGGATTTCATTTCATCAGCGGTTTTGAAGTCGGAATTGCTATCAGCATTAACGCCACTAACCACAAATGCTTGGGCAGAGCCCTCCAAAGCATAGCAATTCTTGACCTCAACCGGCTTTTTAGCGTAACCTGTTCCAACTATTGCGCTTCCGTTGGTGCCGCTGTAAACGATATTGCCCACATTATAGCAATTCTCTAAAATCGGCGTATCTGTTGTTGATGAATATCCTCTCGCACCTCTTCCGAGAATACCGCCGATGGTGGAACCTGTTACCTCACCGGAATTATAGCAGTTTTTGATAAAATGGGCGTTCTCCAAAGTGCCGCAGATGCCGCCAATATTGCGCGTCCCGCTGATATTTCCCTCATTTGCACAAGCGGATATGGTCAACGCATGATCGTCTTCTGTGCAACCTCCCAAAATACCACCGACAACCTTATTCCCTTTGATAGCTGCCTCATTCTTGCAGTTTGAGATTGTAATTGCGCCCAATTCAGTGTCAGCAACGCCTGCGATACCACCCACATTGTTCTTACCTGTTGCCGTGACAGTGCCTGCGGTGATCACATTCTTCACCACGGCGCCGCCCGCCAGTTTGCTGAACAGGCCGACATTGGCCGTGGAATCGGTGATATTCAGCGTCACGGTGTGGCCGTTGCCGTCAAAGGTGCCGGTAAATTCGTTGGCATAGGGCGCCGTGACGATGATGTCCGCCGTCAGCGTATAGCTGCCGCTGGCGTCCATCGCCGCAAACTCCTCCGCGGAGCTGACAGTTCCTTCCGCCAGCGCCAGCGCCACGCCGCCGCTGCGGGCCATCTGGGGCGCAGGCGTTTCCACAGCAGGCTCCTGCTGCTCCTGCGTCTCCTCATTCCCGGCAGGGACGGTGTTCTCCGTGTCCACCGGAGCTATCTGTTCCTGCTGGGTCTGCTGCTCCTGATCCGCGGCCAGCGTGTCGGCCAACACGGAGGTGGGCAGCATGCTGACGACCATCACGACGGTCAGCAGCCAGCTTATGACTCTCTTCCTCATATCTCTTTCTCCTTTATGTAAATTTTTTGTCGACGTGAGGGGGTGGGCGGGGATGCGGCAACATCCCCGCCCCACTTATGGAAAAGCACGCGGCCAATGGCCGCCTCCGCTTGACAAAGGGGACCCATCTGTACAGTTTCACTGCGCAGATGGAAAGCGCACGGCGCCTCAGCTTGACAGTCGAGTTTTCCGCACCGCTTCGCTGTGTATGGCAGCGTGTCAGCCTGGCAAGGGAAATGTTTTTCATGCAGGGCATGAAAAACGGGACAGAGTGCACTCTGTCCCGTGAAAATGAAACGCTGCCCGGCGCAAAGCCGGACAGCGAACGCAATAGATACGACCCCTGCGCCACGGAAAGACGTCGCCGCCCCCGCCGCCCGCCCAAAAGGGCCGGCCGCGAAAAAGGCGGTGCAAAAAACACCGACCTCCCGTTCAGGAGGCCAGCGTGGTACATCTACATGGTGGTACAAGGTTCCCGCACACGGAGAGCGCGCCCGCTGCAACTATGTCTTACACAATGCAATTCTCCTGGCTCGCGCCGCGGGGGACAGCCATCCCACCTCGTTTGCAGCCTACCTTCTCATGGGCTTACCCACAATGGCGGACTTTCGTCCCGGCGGCTCTCGCCGCTTCGGTGCATCCTTGCGTTCACAGTGCCGGTCGCGTGGGGTTTGGATACCCCGTTCCTTTTTCACCGCTTCCTGCTCCCTCGGAGCGTTACAGACAGCGGCTACACTGGATAAACAGATCCTTGATTGTCCTCTGTGCGCCTGTCCTTGCCGCCACACAGAACCGAGCTTATATTATAATAGTATTGCCGGGGCTTGTCAACCCGCAGCCCCTATTATCTGCGGCCTGTATTCCGCCCCTTCTCCTGCTGCTTTTTCAGCTTCTCGCCCACCTTTTTCATGATCTTCATGCACAGCGCGGAACTGGCAGCCAGCAGCGCTGCACCGGCCAGAAATTCCTTCTTCTTCATAGCGGTATCCTCCCTTTGCACATCCGTCCTTGATTTACATTTATTGTCATTTTATCACACCGGCGGCGCTGTTGTAAAGCGTTTGTCGCCGCCACATCACCGAATCGTTCGGTTATTCGCCCGAATTCGTCAAATCATTCACATTTTCCCCTGCTTATTGCGGAAAATTCCTTGTGGATTTGACGGAGCAAAGCCCTGAATTTTTGGCGGGTTCACCAAAAATCAATGCACTGACGATTTCTGCCCTTCCTCTTTATTTACTTTACCGGGGAAATGTGCTTTAATAAGGCTGTACGTTCAGGCGCATTTGCGCCTCAACAAAATTTGAGGAGGAAAAGTACATGGTACAGTTTGCAAGTAGAATGAACCTGCTGAAGGGCTCCGAGATCCGCGAGCTTCTGAAGCTGACGGCACAGCCCGACATACTCTCCTTTGCCGGCGGCATGCCCGCTCCCGAGCTGTTTCCCGTGGAGCAGATGATGGAGGCCTCTATCGCCGTCCTGAAGGAGCATGGCCGCGAGGCTCTGCAGTATTCCACCACCGAGGGCTTCCCCCGCCTGCGCGAGCAGATCGCTGAGCGTATGCTGGCCAAGAACAATATCCACACCGACAAGGATCACATCCTCGTCACCTCCGGTTCTCAGCAGGGTCTGGATTTCTCCGCACGTGTGTTCCTGAACCCCGGTGACGTCGTGCTGCTGGAGAGCCCCTCCTACCTGGGCGCCGTCAATGCGTTCAAGGCCTGCGAGCCCAAGTTCATCGAAGTTCCCACCGACGACGGCGGCATGATCATGGACGAGCTGGAGAAGATCCTGGCCACCACCGAGCGCGTGAAGATGATCTACGTCATTCCCGATTTCCAGAACCCCACCGGCCGCACCTGGGATCTGGATCGCCGTCATAAGTTCATGGAGATCATCAACCGCTATGAGATCCCCGTCATCGAGGATAACCCCTACGGCGAGCTGCGCTTCGAGGGTGAGTATATGCCCGCGCTGAAGAGCCTGGACACCAAGGGTCTGGTGATCTATCTGGGCACCTTCTCCAAGATCCTGGCTCCCGGCTACCGTCTGGGCTGGGTCTGCGCCGAGGATGAGATCCTGGCCAAGTACAACTTCATGGAGCAGGCCGCCTCTCTGCAGGCATCTACCATCGGCCAGATGGAGACCTCCAAGTGGATCGATATGTTCGATCTGGATGCCCACGTCAACACCATCCGTGAGTGCTACCGCAAGCGCCGCGCCGTCATGCTGGAGACGCTGGCCAAGGAGCTGCCCGAGCCCTGCACCTTCACCCGTCCCGACGGCGGTCTGTTCGCATGGGTGGTTCTGCCCGAGTACATGGACGCCAAGGATCTGCAGATGAAGTGCCTTGCCAAGAAGGTGGCCTTCGTTCCCGGCGGCTCCTTCTTCCCCAACGGCGGCCACGACAACACCCTGCGTCTGAACTACAGCTGCATGCCCGAGGATAAGATCGTCAAGGGTATCACAGCGCTGTGCCAGACCATCCGCGAAAATCTTCGCTAACAGTCAAGATATAAGGAGACGACGCATCCCATGAAGCACGTAAAAGTCCTCATCGGCAACTATGGCAGCGGCAAGAGCGAGTTGGCTCTGAATTTTGCTATGCAGGCGGCCGCCCGCGGCGACCGGACGGAACTGCTAGACCTGGATATGGTCAACACCTACTTCCGTCTGACAGAGCGCGGCAAGCTGGTGGAGCAGAAGGAGATCCGTTTGGTCTCCCCCAACTTTGCCTGCTCCGGTATCGAGACGCTCTCTCTCCCTGCCGAGGTGTCGTCCGCCTTTGTGCTGGATTGGGACACCGTCATATTCGATGTAGGCGGCGACGACGTGGGCGCTACAGCGCTGGGCCGGTATCACCAGGACTTTGTGGACCTGGCGCCCGGTGCGCTGGAGGTGCTGAATGTGGTGAATATCCGGCGGCCTTTGGCCGGCACGGTGGAGAAGCTTCTCCGTTTACAGGAGGGTATGCAGACCCACGCGCGGCTGCAGATCACCGGTATGATCAACAACACGAACCTCGCCACTGCTACCACCGAGCAAGACCTGTGGGATGGCTACCAGATGCTCCGTGAGGTCAGTGACCTCACGGGCATCCCGGTTTCCTACACCACCGGCAAAAAGGAGTTTCTGGACGCCTTTCTGGCCCGAAACCCCGATCCAAAATATGTGGGACAGCCCATTCCCATCGACGTGTATATGCACCGCGACTGGGACTCCTATATCGAGTACGGGCTGAACACTAAAAACCCTCACAAGGATATGTATTAAACCCGGTTACTTCCCTCTACGCGAAGGGATTGTAATAACACAGCAAAACAGCAAACACAGCATCGGAAAAGGAATTAAGAAAAGAGGTGTAAAGAGAGTGGTAAGAGTTACCATCGACGAAAATCTTTGCAAGGGCTGCGGTCTGTGTGCAAGAGCTTGTCCCAAGCACATCATCGAGTTGTCCAAGACCCGCATCAATGCAAAGGGCTACCATCCGGCAGAAGTGACGAACATGGAGGCGTGCATCGGCTGCACGTCCTGCGCCCGCACCTGTCCTGATGTGGTGATCCGAATCGAAAAAGACTAAGGAGGCAGAAAGAATATGGCTTTGACTCTTATGAAGGGCAGCGAAGCGATTGCAGAAGCCGCTATTCGTGCCGGCGCTCGCTTTTTCTTCGGTTACCCCATCACTCCGCAAACGGAGATCCCCGAATATATGTCCGCCCGTATGCCCGAGATCGGCGGCTGCTTCCTGCAGGCCGAGAGCGAAGTGGCGGCTATCAACATGGTGTATGGCGCTGCCGGTACCGGCGCCCGCGTCATCACCTCCTCCTCCAGCCCCGGCGTGTCCCTGAAGCAGGAAGGTATCTCCTACTGCGCAGGCGCCATGGTTCCCGCTGTCATCATCAACGTGATGCGCGGCGGCCCCGGTCTGGGTAATATCCAGGCATCCCAGGGCGACTATTTCCAGGGCGTCAAGGGCGGCGGCAACGGTGACTATCACCTGCTGACCTACGCTCCGGCATCCGTGCAGGAAGCAATCGACATCATGATGTACGCCTTCGACAAGGCTGAGAAGTACCGCATACCGGTCCTCTTCCTCGCCGACGGCATCATCGCGCAGATGATGGAGCCCGTGGAGATGCCCGAGATGGTCGACTACAAGATCGATCCCGAGAAGAAGCCCTGGGCCTGCACCGGCTGGAAACCGGGCGACGATCCGGCCAAGCGCGGCGTCATCAACTCCATCTACATCGATACCGAGACCCTGTCCGTCCACAACGACGAGCTGCAGGCCTGCTATCGTGAGATCACTGCCAACGAGCAGCAGTGGGAAGAGTACAACCTCGAGGGTGCTGAGTATGTCATCACCGCTTTCGGCACGGTTGCGCGTATCGCCAAGTCCGCCATCGCCGAGCTCAAGGAGCAGGGCATCAACGTTGGTCTGGTTCGCCCGATCACCGTCTGGCCGTTCCCGTACGACGCGGTCAAGAAGGCTGCCGAGCTTCCGGGCGTGAAGGCTGTTCTCGACGTCGAGCTCAACGAGGGCCCCGAAATCTGGGATTTTCTCAAAACCATCTGGAACACAATGCGAAAGGAGA
>OGGJ01001882.1_pt1 | contig 15988 bp, 17 predicted proteins | sample 1571071 | NCBI WGS metagenome assembly OGGJ01 (sample SAMEA2581954, study PRJEB24529) | metagenome | biome: Human gut stool | place: China | collected 2011
CCGACGCGGGCAAAAACCGTATCATCCCCATTCACCTGAAGATCCGCCCCTATCTGGACTGTTGGCTCGCCCGCGGCGGCGATACGATCATCTGCAGCGCAGATGGCAAAATGATCCGTTCCGCTTTGTACCGCGAGCTGTTCTCTCCCCTCATGGAGAAGATTGGAGCTCCAAACGCCACACCTCACTGGTGCCGCCACACCTTTGCCACGAAGCTCCATGCCGCCGGTGTGGATGACCTGACGGTCAAGTGGCTCATGGGGCACTCTACCAAAGCCGACATCACCTCGCACTACACACATGAAACCATCGCCGTTCTCGCCGCCGCATTGCAAAAAATCGCATAGGCAGAATAGATAATCATACCGCGTTAGTAGCGAGTTAGTAACAAATTAGTAACAAGAAATCCCAATTCTCCCTTTCATATCAGCATTTTTTGTCTTTGCAAAGCTTAACACAATTGTAACACTTTTCCATGCTATACTACGGTATGATAAGATCATATCCAGAAAGGAGCTTTTGCCTTGTATCGCAGCAAACTCAACGAAAAATTACAGGAATCGCTTGCCGCGGTGCTGCCCATCCTCGCCATCGTGCTGATCCTGAGCTTCACCATCGCCCCGCTCCCGACGAGTGTGCTGATGGCGTTCCTCTTTGGCGCGGTGCTGCTGGTGGTGGGCATGATGTTCTTTTCCCTCGGCGCGGAGCTGGCCATGTCGCCGATGGGCGAGCGCGTGGGCGCGTGCATCACCAAGACGCGCAGGGTCGGCGTCATGCTGACGCTCGGCTTTCTGCTGGGCTTTCTCATCACCATTTCCGAGCCGGACCTGCAGGTGCTCGCCAATCAGGTGCAGGCCGTGCCGAATATGGTGCTCATCGTCACCGTGGCGGTCGGCGTGGGATTGTTTCTCTGCTTCGCCATGCTGCGTATGCTGCTCTCCGTCCCGCTCAACACGATGCTGGTGGGCTTCTACATCGTGGTCTTTGTTCTCGCCATGTTCGTGCCCAAGGATTTCCTTGCCGTAGCGTTCGACTCCGGCGGCGTGACGACCGGCCCGATGACCGTGCCGTTCATCATGGCGATGGGCGTCGGCGTTTCCGCCATCCGAAGCGATAAGCACAGCGCGAACGACAGCTTCGGCCTCGTCGCGCTCTGCTCCATCGGTCCCATTCTCGCGGTGCTCATTCTGAGTCTCATCTTCCGGCCGGACGGCGGCAGCTACACCCCCGTCGTCATCCCCGAGATCGGCGACAGCGCCGCGCTCTGGCAGCTCTTCTTCGTCGCCTTCCCGACGTATTTCAAGGAGATCGCCGTCTCGCTTCTCCCCATCGCGGCGTTCTTCGCGGTGTTCGATCTTGTCTCCCTGCATCTCGAGCGCAAGCAGCTCATCCGCATCGGCGTGGGCCTTGCGTATACATACCTCGGGCTCGTCATTTTCCTCACCGGCGTGAACGTCGGCTTCATGCCCGCGGGCAACTACCTCGGCAGCGTCATCGCGGGACTTTCCTGCAACTGGATCATCATTCCCATCGGTATGCTCATCGGCTACTTCATCGTCATGGCCGAGCCGGCGGTCTACGTTCTCATGCGGCAGGTCGAGGAGCTGACCGACGGCGCGATCCCGGGCAGCGCGATGAAGCATTCGCTCTCCATCGGCGTAGCCGTCTCGGTCGGTCTTGCGATGATCCGCGTGCTGACCGGCATTTCCATCTTCTACCTGCTTGTGCCGGGCTACGCCGTTGCCATCGCGCTCTCGTTCTTCGTGCCGAAGCTCTTCACCGCCATCGCGTTCGACTCCGGCGGCGTGGCCTCAGGCCCCATGGCGACGACCTTCCTGCTGCCCTTTGCGATGGGCGCGTGCTCGGCGGTCGGCGGCAATATCGTGACCGACGCCTTCGGCGTGGTCGCCATGGTCGCCATGACGCCGCTCCTCACCATTCAGGGCTTGGGTCTCATTTACCGTCTGCGCACAAAGCACGGTGCGGTGGCTCCCGTCCCCGCGGTCTCCGGCGACGCGTTCGCCTTGGATGACCTTGCCATCATCGACCTGTAAGGAGGGCGCAGCATGAGTGAATTATCCATGATGGTCACCATCACCGAGCGCAGCAAGCTCACGACCTTCCTCTCGTTTTACCGCGAGCGGCAGGTGCCGGTGCAGTTCATCTCGCTGGCTCTCGGCACGGCGAGCAACGAAACGCTCAATTACCTCGGTCTCGAGCGCAGCGACAAATGCGTGTTCGCGAGCTTCGTCACCGACGAGAAATGGGAGGAGCTGCGCCGCGGCCTGCGCCGCGAGCTGCAGATCGACGTGCCCGGCATGGGCATCGCCTTTACGGTCCCGCTCAGCTCCATCGGCGGGCGGCGCGAGCTGCAATTCCTGACCGAGCACCAAAACTACCAAAAGGGGGAGGAATCCACCATGAAGGACACGAAATACGAGCTTCTGGTCGTCATCGCCAACCACGGCTACAGCGATCTGATCATGGACGCGGCCCGCGGCGCGGGCGCGGCGGGCGGCACGGTCATCCACGCCAAGGGCACCGGCATGGAGGGCGCGGAAAAATTCCTCGGCATTTCCCTTGCCGCTGAAAAGGAAATGATCTACATCGTCGTCCACCGCGACAAGCGCAACGAGATCATGTCCGCCATCATGCGCGACGCGGGCATGGCGAGCAAGGCGAAGTCCATCTGCTTCACCCTGCCCGTCTCCGCCACGGCGGGTCTTCGTCTCCTTGAGGACGACTGACACACCACATACAAGAGAGGAAAAGAGGTTGGAAAGCCGAATGGCTTTCCAACCTCTTTATTCTTTCAGCAGTTTCATGCGTTCGCGGTGGTCCTTACCCATAGAGCGGCGCTGCCCCTGCCGCCTTCAAAATATCACCGAGACTCTCGCTGAGCAATCTCGTAGTGAATATTGATCATTCCGCCATTGGTGCCGGGCACTACTTTAAATTCATATTCTTTGTCCGCACCAAACCGGCCTTGAGTCACTTCAACATAAATATGTCCGCTTTCACCCTTCTCGAAGGTTTCCTCACTCCGGCCATTGATGGTTGCCACAACGGGACCGCTTCCCTTGTTTTCTACATACAAACCAACATATTTTCCGTTGTCCTTATTCAGCTTTTTGGACACACTCAGTCCGGTATTATTTTCGATATTGCCACTATCAATAAACAAATCAAGTGGCATAAGCCAGTTATCCTCAAGAGCTATCGGAGTTACCGCGTCAGCAGTAACAATTTTAGGGTTTGCTTCACCGATTGTATTTTCCGCTTCGGATAATTTATCAACGCTGCTCGGTGTGGCATTACAGCCTGCCGACCCAAGCACACAAACCAATGCTAAAAGCACTGCTATCAATTTTTTCATGCACTCACGCTCCTTCAAGCTATATATTCCGTCTCATTTATTGTACCGTACTCACCGCTCAAAGTCAAGACTACCGAATCATCCCCATCCAAAGCCGCACCCAAGCGCATGGGGTAATATGCACAAAAAGCGCTCACCCGCGCAGCAGCTTCATGCGCTCGCGGTGATCCGGCAGGATACTGCCGAGCAGGGCGTAGAAGCCCGCGCCGTGGTCGTGATGCGCGATATGGCAGAGCTCATGCACCACCACGAGGTCAATGGCCTCGTCGGGGTACTGCATGAGCCGCCAGGAAAAGCAAAGGCTGTTCCGGCTGTTACAGCTCCCAAAGCGCGTTTTCGCGCCGGTGATCTTCACGCCGGTCGGCACAAGGCCGGTCACGCGGCTCCAATGCGCCACGCGCTGCGGCAGCTCAGACCTCGCGCGCGCAAGGAGCGCTTCGCGCTCGGCCTCTGTCGGCTCGGGATGCGCGGCAAGGCGTTCCGCCTGACGGGTGCGGGCGCGAACGAGCCACGCCTCATGCGCGGCGACAAACGCGTCGATCTTCTCCACGCCGAGCCTCAGCGGCGCGTGGACGACCACCGTGCCGTCGCGCTTCAGCTCCATCGAGAGCGTCCGCCGCCGTGAACGGACGAGCGTATAGTCCGTCATTCGCCGAGATAGGTGAAGCGGCGGTAGGTTTTGCCGTCGCGCTCGACGATCTCGTTCCACATGGCGGCGGGGCGCACCCACAAGCCGAACTCCCCGTAGAGCGCGCGATAGACGACCATATCCTCCAAGGTTTCGCTGTGCTTCGCAAGGCCGACGACCTCGTATTCGTTGCCCTTGAAGTGGCGGTAGCGGCCTAATTTGATTGGTTCCATACAGATTTCCTCCTTTAGGTTTATGCGTCACATTCCTCAAGATAGCATTTGCGGGCGCTGCGCAGCGCATAGAGCGCACAGACGGCAAGCCACAGCTCGACCGGGAAAAGCTGCTTGACATAGCCGAACTGGTAGAGTGCGGCGGGCATATCGAAAATCGCGTGCAGGCCGATGGCGAAGGCGAGATAGCCGCGCTTTGCGCGGCTCCGCGCCGCGGCAAACACAAAAACGGAGAGCGAGATGTGCAGCAGCATCGCGCTCACGCGCTCGAGACAGGCGAGCAGGCAGTAGCCGACGGTGTATTTGCCGAGGGAAGCGGCGACGGTCTGCGCCGTCTCCGCGCTGCCGGCGAGCTTCAAAAGCGCGTCCGTATCGCCCGCGTTCCAACAGAGGGCAAACACAAGGGACAGCGCCAGCGACACGGCGGTAATGGATATCGCCTCGATGCCGCCGTGGCCGATGCCCGCCGTGACGGCGGCGGCGCGCCCGTCATAACGGCGCATGACGGTCTTATACATACAAAAGCGGCCGCACTCCTCGAAAATGCCCGCTGTCAGCGCGCCGTAGAGCATATAGAGCCACGGGCTGCTCAGGATCGCGCGGGAAACGGCGTTGTCGGAGAGGATGCAGAGGTAGTGCAGTCCCATTTCCAGACCCCGTGCGAAGAGAAGAAAGGTCAGCGCACCCCAGAGCGCGGGCAGCAGGCGGGTACGCTCGGTCCTGCGCCACCAAATCAGAATGCCGATGGGCAGCAGAGCGCAGAACGCCGCAGCCGCGCCCATCGCAATGAGCGACGAGGTCGGAACAGTCATTGCGCTCCCCCCTTCTCATGGCGGCGGTAGTAGAGATAGGAATACAGCACCGGAATGCCCACCGCCAGCGCAAGAAGAACTACGGTCACCATCGGCCCGTGCAGGCGCAGCAGCGCAGACAGCAGCATCAGCAGTCCCGCGGCGACCCATGTGAAGCCCGCGACGCGGTGCGTGCGGGTCCAGTTCTCCTCGCTCGCAAGCGTCCACGGCAGCTTGATGCCCATGGTGCGGTTCCGCCGGAGCTTCGGCAGGTAGTTGCCAAGGATGAGAAACAGCAGTCCCACGAACACCGGCGCCACGGTGCCGACGTGCATCTCATAGCCCAGTCCCGTGCCGAGCGTGAGCGCTCCGCCGAGCAGCGAGACCGCCGGACAGAACCACAGCATCACCGTCCGCAGCACCGGATTTACATTCTTTCGCTTTGTGTCGCGGCTCTCGGCGTAGGAGCAGACGAGATGCAGCGCCAAAATAAACAACGGCAGGCCGAACACCGTGGCGGCACGCGACGACCAGCCGTTTGCCGTTCCGTCAAAGCCCCAATGCGTCGCCATCGTCTCCGGCAGGCGCGGGTAGAGAATGGTGCCCGCCAGCAGCGGCAGCAGGCAGACCGCCGAGGTCAGCAGCAGTTCTTTTTTGTTTATCTTCATGATTCCTTCTCCCCCCTCAAATCCTGTAACCACAGCAGCACCTCCTCCAACACGGAGGCGTTGAGGCTGTAGTAGATAAAGTTCTTCTCGCGGCTCTCAAAAATGAGTCCCGCCTTCTTGAGCTGGGCGAGGTGGTATGAGACCGTCGCCGCTGTCATGTCAAAGCGGCTCGCGATGTCGCCCGCGGTCATGCGTCCGCCCTTGAGCAGATTCAGTATCTCGCGCCGCACGGGATCGCCCAGCGCCTTCATGGTTTCACTCAGGCCCACGCCGCTCACCCCTTTCATAGTATTTAGAAAAATTTCTAAATAAAGAGTAGCACCATTCCGCCGGAATGTCAAGCGGTATTTAGAAAATTTTCTAAATACCGCTTTGCAGAAAGGGAGCCGTCCCCCGGCGGAGAACGGCTCCTCTGATCTTGCTTTTACTGCTTTGCGCCCGCGAGCAGGTCGATGCCCATGGTGTAGCTCTCGAAGCCGTGACCGCGGATCTGCGCGATGCAGACCGGCGCGGTGACGGAGAGATGGCGGAACTCCTCGCGCTTTTCAATGTCGGAGATGTGGACCTCCACCACCGGAATGGTGATGGCCTTGATGGCGTCGCGGATGGCGTAGCTGTAGTGCGCGTAAGCGCCGGGGTTGATGACGATACCGTCGAACATCCCGTCCGCCTCCTGAATGGCGTCGATGATCGCGCCCTCGTGGTTGGACTGGAAGCACTCGACCGCGATGCCGCGGCTTTGGGCGTTGGCGTAGATGCGGGCGCAGAGGGCGGCGTAGTCCTCGCGACCGTAGATATCCGGCTCGCGCTTGCCGAGCAGGTTCATGTTCGCGCCGTTGATGACCAGAATTTTCATGGCGTTTTCTCCTCTCCGTCCGCGCTTATTTGCCCTGCTGGGCAAGGAACGCGCGGTACTCCACGCTCTTGCGATAGTAAAGCTCGCTGTTTTCCAGGCAGGACACCTTCTGCTTGTCGTTCAGGGGCTTTGCGACCACGGCGGGAGAGCCGACGAGCAGGCTGCCCGCGGGCGCGTCCATCTTGCCGGTCACGACCGTCGCGCCGTGGACGATGGCGCCGTGGCCGACGGATACATCGTCGCCGAGGGTGCAGAGGTTGTGGATCACCGCGCAGTCCTGAATGTTGCAGCGCTTGCCGATCTTGATGGGCTGCAGCTCCGCGCGGCAGACGCTGTTGAACCAGAAGGCGGTGCCCTCGCCGACGGTCACATCGCCGCAGACCACCGCGCCGGGCATGACAAGGACGTTCTCGTCCGTTTCAATGGGCTTGAAATTCATCGTGTTCTCCTCCGTTTTTCTCTGTATCTGCGCCCTTACAGGGCAAAATTTCCGCTACGGAACACCGGCAGCTCGCGGCCGTCGTGCGTTGTGCCGGTGATGGAGAGGTCGGCGGTGCCGACCATGAAATCGACGTGCGTGAGCGAGTGGTTCAGCCCGTGGGCGTCCAGCTCCTCGCGCGTCATCCGCTCGCCGCCGGCGATGCACTCAGGATACGCCTCACCGAAGGCGAGGTGGCAGGAGGCATTCTCGTCGTAGAGCGTGTTGTAGAACAGCAGACCGCTGCTGCGGATGGGACTGTCGTAGGGCACCAGCGCGACCTCGCCGAAATAGCGTGCGCCGTCGTCCACCGCGATGGCGGCATTGAGCACGTCCTCGCCGCGCGAGGCCTTAGCTTCGACGATGCGGCCCTCCCTCACGGTGAAGCGGATGTCTTCGATGATGCTGCCGTTGTTCACCAGCGGCAGCGCCGCGCAGACCGTACCGTTGACGCCCGTTTTAAGGGGTGCGGTGAAGATCTCCTCGGTGGGCAGATTGGCGACGAAGCCGACGCCCGCGGGCGTTTCGGAGTTTCCCGCCGCCCAGAGATGATCGTCCGGCAGCTCGATGGTGAGGTCGGTGCCGAGGGAATTGGTGTAGTGCAGGCTCTTAAAGCGCAGCGCGTTGAGCTTTTCCTTGCGCGCGGTCAGCAGCGCGATGTGCTCGCGCCAGCGCGCCTCGGCGTTTCCGTCGCCGGTGACGCGCACGGTTTTCAGGATCGCGTCCCAGAGCGCGGCGACCGCGTCGCCCTCGCTCCGATTGGGGAAGACCTTCCTCGCCCACGCGGCGATGGGCGCGCCCGCGACGCACCACGGAAAGCCGTTCGCCATCTGGAGCCGGTCAAAGGTCTCACGCTCGGCGGACGAGGTGCGCTGCGCGGCGACGAGCCGCACGGGCGATACGCCCAGCAGCGTTTCGGGGTCCTCCGCGTCGATGCGCAGATAGGCCGCACCCTCGTTGGCGTAGTCGGTAAAGAACGCCCTGCGCCACGGGCGCGGCGTTTCAAAGGCGGCGTCCTGCGCACGCAGGAAGCGCTCGCGGGTGATATAGTCGTCCGTCCAGTTCAGCACGACCTCGCCCGCGCCGAGGTCATAGGCCGCCGACGCGCACAGCCGCGCGAACGGCGCGCACTCCACGGGGGACGAAAGAATGAGCGTCTGCCCCTTTTGCAGGTTCAGTCCGACGGAAACGATCAGATGCGCATATTCGCGCAGCTTTTCTTCCACAAAAATACCTCCTTGAAAACCGGGTATGCTTACCCTACGGTGCTTTTCATAGGAACAGAATACCACACCCCGCCGCGCTTGGAAAGGGGAAATTCGGCGGCAAGGCCGGAAAACTCAGATGCCCAGCAGGAGCGCGGCGAAGCGGAAGTAGATGGCCAGCGAGATCGCGTCCACCACCGTGGTGATGAACGGCGAGGCCATGACCGCGGGGTCGAAGCCGATCTTCTTGGCCAGCAGCGGCAGCGTGCAGCCGACGAGCTTGGCGGCAAACACCGTGACGATCAGCGTCAGGCAGATGACCGCCGCCACCGTCATCGTGATGGGGTTGCCGAAAATCATCTTATCCACCAGCAGCAGCTTGACAAAGTTCGCCGCGCTGAGCACCGCGGCGCAGAGCACCGCCACGCGGATCTCCTTCCAGAGGACGCGGAGGAGGTCGGAAAACTCGATCTCATCGAGCGAAATGCCGCGGATGACCGTGACGCTCGCCTGCGAGCCGCAGTTTCCGCCGGTATCCATCAGCATGGGGATATAGGCGGTCAGGATAGCGCAGGCGCCGAGGGCGTCCTCGAATTTCGCGATGATCTGGCCGGTGAAGGTCGCCGAGACCATCAGCAGGAGAAGCCACGGGATACGGGACTTGAAGGTCTCGAACACGCTCGTTTTGAGATAGGGTTTGTCGGTCGGCAGCATGGCCGCCATCTTTTCGATATCCTCGGTGGCCTCCGCCTCCATGACGTCCATGGCGTCGTCAACGGTGATGATGCCGACGAGACGGTCTTCCTTATCGACGACCGGCAGGGCGATGAAGTCGTACTTCGAGAAGGTCTGGGCGACGTCCTCCTTATCCTCAAGGGTGCCGACGGAGATGACATGCGTCTCCATGATATCCTCGATGATATCGTCCTCGTCGGAGAGGAGGATCGTGCGCAGAGAGGCGATACCGAGCAGCTTGCGCGCGGGGTCCACCACATAGCAGACGTTGATGGTCTCCTTGTCCGTGCCGGTGCGGCGGATGCGCTTGAGGGCGTCCTCCACCGTCATGTCGCGCTTGAGGTCGACGAACTCCGTCGTCATCAGCGAGCCGGCGGTATCCTCGGGATATTTGAGAATTTCATTGATGCTCTTGCGGGTGTCGGGGTCGGCGTGCTTCAAAATGCGCTTGACCACGCCCGCGGGCATCTCCTCGACGATATCGACGGCGTCGTCGAGATACAGCTCGTCGAGCACCTCCTTGAGCTCGGTGTTGGAAAAGCCGCGGATGAGCATTTCCTGCACATCGGGCTGCAGCTCAACGAACAGCTCCGCCGCCGGCTCCTTGGGCAGCAGGCGGAACAGCAGCGGCAGCATCTCCTCGGGCAGGTCGTCGAACAGGTCTGCGATATCGGCGGGCTCCAGCTCGACTAAAATGTCGCGCAGCGCCTTATACTGCTTTCGGCGGGTCATCTCCTCTATTTTCTCCAGCAGCTCGTCACGGCGTTCTTCAAAATCGATCATGCGCTGTTCCTCCTTTCTCCAAAGCTGACCGGCGCGGGCCAGGGGATAAAAAAAGCCCGCAGGCCTTCCTCCGGTACCAAGGCTGCGGGAGCGACAATGATAAAAATCGCGCTTTGCGATCTTCCCTACCGTTCAAGCTTTAGCATCACCAGGCGGTGAAACTGCATTAGATGGCACCTTGGTTTCGATGCCAACTGTTCAAACCCTCGCATCGTGTCTCCACGACTCTGCGGCAGCAGTCCATATCCTGATGGTAGCCTTACCTACCGGACGAATATTTACTTGCCTTATCATAGTATGCGCATTTTCTTTCTTTGTCAAGCATTTTCCCGATTTTTTCGGCCCGTTTTCCTCGCCGCGGCGGCGTGGAAATCTTTCTCTTTCCTTTTCGGGCTTGCTGTGCTATAGTATTGTTGTTTTTATAGGGCTTCGTGAAGAATAAACAGGGCGGAGGTGAGCGGGATTTGCTCGAGCGCGTGATGCACAATCGTTTTTTTCGCGGCACGGCGCTGTTCGTGCGCCGCTACTTCGACCACCGCGTGGCCCGCGACAGCGCGGCGCTGACGTATTACCTGCTCTTTGCGATGTTCCCGCTGCTCATCTTCCTGAGCAACCTCGTCGGCTTCTTCGCTGTGGACATTGAGGGCTTCCTGCGCCAGCTCGGCACCATCATCCCCGCCGAGGTGCTGGACCTGCTGATCCAGTACCTGCGCTACGTTTCGCGCGTATCGAGCCGAACGCTGATGACCTTCAGCCTGATCTTTTCCATCTGGTTCCCGATGCGCGCGGCCAACGCGCTGCTGCTGAGCGTGCGCAAGGCCTACGGCATGGGGCGTCCCACGCAGTTCCTCCGCCATCAGGCTAAGGTGTTCCTTTACACCATCTGCCTGATCCTCACGATCCTGCTCTCGCTGGTGCTCGTGACGGTGGGCCGCAGCGTGCTGAACCTCTGCGCGGACTACTTCCATTTCAGCGCCATCCTGACCGACGGCTTCATCGAGCTGTGGTCGACGCTGCGCTTCGTGTTCCTCGGCTGCATCGTCTTTCTCGCGCTCGCCGTGCTCTACGGCCTCGCGCAGGAGACGCGGAGCGTTCACTACGTCTGGCCCGGCGTGCTCTTTTCGCTCACGGCCTGGATGGTCCTCTCGCTGCTTTTCTCGCTTTATGTGGAAAACGCGGCGAACTATTCCGTCATCTACGGCTCCATCGGCGCCATCATCGTGCTGCTGCTGTGGCTGTATCTCTCGGCGACCATGATGATCATGGGCGCGGAATTCAACAGCGTTCTGATGGAAATGAAGACCGCGCGCAGCTGAGGCGCGCGGATACCAAGGCTATTACGCGCCGCGCGGTGCGCGGCAGAACGGAGAACAAAGCATGAAGATCATCATTGTCGGTCTGGGCAAGGTCGGCTACGCCATTGCCCAGCAGATGGTCGGCGAGGAGCACGACCTGATTTTGGTGGACGAGAGCGCCGCCGTGATCGAGCACGCCGACGCCACGCTCGACGCCATGTGCGTCGAGGGCAATGGTGCGTGCGCGAGCGTGCTGCTGCGCGCCGGTGTGCGCGACGCCGACCTGGTCATCGCCGCCACGGCGGACGACGAGGTGAACCTCGTCTGCTCGCGAAAAAGCTGGGTGCCAAGCACACGGTCGCCCGTGTGCGCAATCCCGAATACTTCCGCGACGCGCCGATCCTGCGCCGCGAGATCGGTCTGGACATGATCATCAACCCCGAATACGCCGCCGCGCAGGAGATCGCGCGCATCCTGCGCGTGCCCGCCGCGTTCAGCGTGGAGAGCTTCGCCCGCGGCACCGTGGAGCTCATCGGCTTCCAGATCACCGAGCAGGACGGCATGGCCGGCAAGAGCCTGATCGAATACAACAAGCTCCATCCCAACGCGCTGCTGCTGTGCGCGGCCAAGCGCGGCGGCGAGGTGCTGGTTCCGAACGGTCACTTTGTCCCGCAGGCCGGCGACCGCGTTTACGCCATCGGCACACCGACCGAGACCGCCCGCGTGCTGCGCAGCATGGGCCGCGACACCTCGCCCATCCGCCAGCTGAGCGTGATCGGCGGCGGGCGCATCGCGCTCTACCTCGCCTGGGCGCTCGACGGCATGGGGATGCACATCACCATCGTTGAGCAGAACGAGGAAAAGTGCATGGCGATCGCCGAGAAGCTGCCGAAGGCGACCATCCTCCACGGCGACGGCACGGACCATGACCTGCTCGAATCCGAGGGCATCTTCGACGCGGATGCCTTCGTCTCCCTCACAGGGCGCGACGAGGAGAATCTGCTCATGGCGCTCACCGCGAAGGACTCCGGCGTTGCCAAGGTCCTGCCGAAGATGTCGCGCCCGAACTACACCGCGCTGGTGCACGACCTCGGCATCGACACCGTCATCTCCCCCAAGGACGTGACGGCCAGCCAGATCTCCAGCTACGTCCGCGGCCTCGCCAACTCGCAGGGCAGCGCCGTGGAGAGCCTGCATAAGATCCTCGGCGGCGCGATGGAGGCGGTGGAATTCACCGCGACCGGCGCGACGCACTTCCTCAATACGCCCCTCAAGGACCTGAACTTCAAGCCGGGGCTGCTGGTCGCCGCCATCGTCCACGGCGGCAAGCTCCTCATTCCCGGCGGCCACTCCATCATCTCGGAGGGCGACCGCGTGATCGTGGTGGCAAAATCTCTGTTCCTCAAGGACCTTAACGACATTCTGGTCCGTTGAGCCGCTGCACGAAGGAAGGCGCGACATGAACAAAAAGCTCATTTTCAAAATTCTCGGCATCATCCTGGGCATCGAGGGCGTGTCCCTGCTCATTCCCTTCGTCATCGCGCTCGTCTGCCGGGAAAATACCGCCGTCTTCGGCGTCACGGCGCTGCTCTGCCTCGCGGTCGGTCTGCCGCTGAGCCGGCTGCATACGGCCAAATCACGCCTGCAGAACCGCGACGGCTATGTCGCCGTGGCGCTCGGCTGGATCGTGCTGTCCGCCTTCGGCGCGCTGCCCTATGCGCTCAGCGGCTGCTGCGGCTATGTGGACGCGCTGTTCGAGACCGTTTCCGGCTTCACGACGACGGGCGCCTCCATCTTCGGCGCGCCGGCCTCGCTGCCGCGCGGCATCCAGCTCTGGCGCGCGCTGACACAATGGCTCGGCGGCATGGGCGTTCTCGTCCTGCTGCTCGCGCTGATGCCGAAGCTCGGCGAGGGCAGCGTCAACCTGATGAAGGCCGAAAGCCCCGGCCCCATCTCCTCCAAGCTGCTGCCGCGCACGAACGACACGGCCAAAATGCTTTACAGCATCTACATTCTCCTCACGGCGGCGGAAACGCTCGCGCTCCGCGCGGCGCGGATGCCGTGGTTCGACGCGGTGACCACCGCGCTCACGACCATCTCGACCGGCGGCTTCTCCGTCCGCAACGAAAGCATCGCCTACTACCAGTCCTCGGCGGTCAACTGGATCATCGTGGTCTTCATGTTCGTCTCGTCGGTCAATTTCACGCTTCTGTTTCTGGCCGGTACACGGCGCTGGCGGGAGGTCCTGCGCAGCGACGAGCTGCGCGTCTACTCCGGCATCGTGTTCGGCTCGTCCGCGCTCATCGCGCTCGATCTTGTTCTCAAAACGGGCCGTTCCGTCGGCTCCGCCATCGAGCACGCGGCCTTTCAGGTCACAACGCTCATTTCCACCACCGGCTACTGCACAGAGGATTTCGACCTCTGGCCGCAGTTCAGCCGTCTTGTGCTGCTCGTTGTGATGTTCGCCGGCGGCTGCGCCGGCTCGACCGCCGGCGGCATCAAGGTCTCGCGCATCGTGCTGCTCTTCAAGGGACTCAAGCGCGACCTGCGCCGCATCCTGCACACGCGCGAGGTGCGCCCCATCACGCTCGACGGGCAGCGCGTGGAGGAGGATACCATCTCCTCCGTTTCCCTCTTCTTCTTTGCCTATATGATCATCCTCTTTTTCTCCGCGCTGATCGTCTCGCTCGACGAGCTGGATTTCACCTCCGCCTTCACGGCATCCCTGACCTGCATCAGCAACGTCGGCCCCGGCCTCGGCCTTGTCGGCCCGACGTGCAACTTCGGCTTTCTCTCACCGCTCTCAAAGCTCGTGCTCTCGTTTACGATGCTCCTCGGGCGACTGGAGATCATGCCTCTGCTCGTGCTGTTCCTGCCGTCCGTGTGGCGGAAAAAATAAATCTGTGCCAAAGCCGCTCCCGAGGGAGCGGCTTTTCTCCGCAAATTTTGGTTGACAAGTGTTTACCTTTCTGCTATGCTGTGCTCAGATAGGTATACAGCCGTATACCGAAAGGAGGAATGTCCCGTGTCCTGCAATCTGACCGACGCGGAGTGGAAGCTGATGCACCGTCTCTGGGAGCAGTCCCCGCAGACCATCACGCAGCTCACCGCCGCGCTTTCCGCCGAGACCGGCTGGGAGAAGCACACCGTCATCACCATGCTCACACGGCTGGAGGCCAAGGGCGCGGTGCGCCACGAGGCCGGCGGGCGCGCCAAGCAGTTCTATCCCGCCGTCGCGCAGAGCGACGCCGCCCGCACCGAGACCGAGAGCTTTCTCGGTAAGGTCTACGGCGGCAGCCTGGGACTGATGATGAGCGCCATGGTCGAGGGCCGCGCGCTCACACAGGAAGACATCGACGAGCTGACCGCCATTTTGGAGCAAGCGGGAGGGAACACGAAATGAAAGAGATCCTTTTGACTTCCTCTGTTTTGATCCTTGCGCTGCTGGCGCTGCGGCAGCTGTTCCGCCGCACCGTCTCGCGCCGGATGCAGTACGCGCTCTGGCTTCTGGTGCTCGTGCGGCTGCTCGTACCGGTGAACGTCGGCACACTGGCGCACAACGTTCTCTCGGCTGCCGCGCCGGTGCAGACCGTTGTGGAGGAGCGGCTGGATACCCCCGTGCTGTACGTTCAGGACGGCACGGAGCGGCGCCCCGCACAGCTTTTGCCCGGCAAGGAGTCGCAGGGTGACCCGCAGTCTCCGCCGTCCGACGCAGCGCAGAGCGCCCCTGCCGACGAATACTACACTGTGACGCCGACCTACCGAACCGTCACGCTTTCCGAAGCGCTCACCTACGTCTGGTACGCCGGAATGGTCGGCGTGGGCGCGTGGTTCCTTTTCACCAACCTGCGCTTTGCCCAAGGCGCGCACACCTTACCGCGTCGAGGGCTGCCGCTATCCGGTCTATCTCGTGTCCGCGCTTCCCTCGCCGTGCCTGTTCGGTGTGCTGCGCCCCGCCGTTTACCTGAACGAAAAGGCGCTGCAAAGCCCCGACGCCCTGCGCTTCGTGCTCGCGCACGAGCAGACGCACGCGCGGCACCTTGACCCGCTGTGGTCGCTGCTGCGCGGCGTGTGCCTGACCGTCTACTGGTTCGACCCGCTCGTGTGGCTCGCGGCGGTGCTCTCGCGCGAGGACTGCGAGCTAGCCTGCGACGAGGGGACGCTCCGCGCGCTCGGCGCGGACGAGCGAACGGCCTACGGCAAAACGCTGCTCGCGCTCGTGCCCGTGTGCGATAAGCCGCAGAACCCGCTGCTCGGCGCGACGACCATGACCAGCGGCAAAAGGAGCCTCAAGGAGCGCATCACACGCATCGCGGAGAACCGGCAGGCCAAGGCCGCGGCAGTGTTCGCCGTCGTCGCGCTCGCGGCGCTCGTGTGCGCGGTGAGCTTCACCGGCAGCTCCCGTCCGCTGAGCGTGGTCTGCGGTGATTTCTGGGATGCGGAAGCGACCTGCACCTATGTGGAGGAGCGCCCCGACGTGGACGCGCGGTACACCCCCGCCGACGGGACGGTTCGGCTCTCCGAGCATCTTGCGCTCGTTCGCATCGGCAGTGCGCATCCGAAGAAAACAGTCGCCGTCAACCCTGCGTGGTCTACGCTCTACCTTACGCTGCCTGACGCTGACGGGGGCACTGCCGAGCCTTTGACCATCAACTTCATTCGGGAGTATGACGCGCAGGGGAGCACGGAGGCGGTCTACTCGCTGAACATCGGCACAAGGGACGCTGCCAAATCCTACAAGGTCCTCTCCGGTCAGGAGGAGATCGACGCATTTCTCGCGTATCTGCGCGGCGAAGCGTCACCGGAGCAAATATCCCATCCTGCGTTCCCCAACAATCTGACGGAGGCCGAGCGCGGCGTCGTCGACGAATTTCTGCACTGGGCGCAAGCTCTGCGCGCAGAGGACATTCTCAACCTGCAATTCCGCGACGGCAGCATCT
>OGGJ01001883.1_pt1 | contig 15978 bp, 10 predicted proteins | sample 1571071 | NCBI WGS metagenome assembly OGGJ01 (sample SAMEA2581954, study PRJEB24529) | metagenome | biome: Human gut stool | place: China | collected 2011
TCTTTTGCAGCACGAAGTGCTTTTTTTGTTGCATTTCGTACACCTTCGTGTGTCATGGACAGTGTGCCAAAATGAAAGATTCGTGTTCCCTTTATCAACTCTTCCGGGACTTCCTCTTCTGTCAGCATCATATCTGCACCAGGATTTCTGTAAAACGAAAAATCCCTGTCTCCATCCGGATAAGTATGTACCAGTGCTAACGTTGTATGTACGTCATCATCTTTCTGTAAGCCTGATGCATCAATCCCGACTTCCATAATCGTCTGTTCCAGCTGTTTTCCGAAAAAATCATTTCCTACTTTTCCGATAAAAGCTGTCTTATGTCCGAGCTTTGTTAACATTGCCAGTACGTTGCATGGAGCACCGCCCGGATTTGCCTCAAATAATGGATTTCCCTGACTACTGATCCCATTCTCGGTAAAATCAATGAGTAATTCGCCTAAAGCTACAACATCCATACTTTTTCCTCCGTGTCTGATAGTAGTTTTTGTTTTATAATTTTACTATATCGTGATTTCATCACTCAATAATTTCGTCGTTCGCCGAATGCATAAATGCATTCTTCTCACTTGCACTCATTATATCATACTTTTCAGCATTAATATGTATTTTTTTGTCACTGTAAAAATGGATTTCCTGCGCTTCCAACGGCGTGCAGATGGCTGTTGTCGCAACCTGTTCCCCATCGTTCAGGAATAGTTCGATCGACTGACGATCCAAAATAAATCTCATTTTCTTAAGCCCTTCCGGATTTGAAATCTTCAGTTTCCGCACGCAGACAACATCTTTTGTCACACCGCAATAAGTGCGATCGATCTCAAGCATATTTTCAGCCTTATGATAAGTAAAGCTCGTTTCATATTCCTTATTTGCGGCAAGTTTCATGGAAAATGTTTGAAATTCATCCTCTTCCAGTAAAACGGTAAGGTCGATCGTCCGGCCTTCAATTCCGCACAGTGTTGTTTCCTGATTTATTTCTGCATGATCATATCGACATGGATTTTTATGATACTTTTCAATTTCACGCACCGGTGTCTGCCAGATTTTACCATCTTTTAATTCCAATTCCCTCGGCAGAGTCATCATTCCCTGCCAATCCTGTGAATTTGGAATCACACATGCATCCCAGGATTTCATCCATGCGATCATAATACGTCTGCCGTCCGGCAGTTCAGTTGTCTGCGGTGCATAAAAATCCATTCCATAATCAAGTGCATGCGGCAATTCTTTTACAAATGTCTGTGTTTTTCCATAGCCTAATACTTTTGCCGCCTCATACTGTCCAACCGGCATGGACTCAATACCACCACGGTATATCTCTGCAAAATATGCAGCATAGTTGATTGCAAATGCGATCACAACCGCATATGCGCGGTAGCTTGACGAAATATTCACGCCGAAAATATAGTATGGTCCAAAATATACCACCAAAAGCTGTAGCATTAAGGGTGTTCCACGCATAATGGAAATATATATTTTGGTGATCGTTCTTATCACAGCATTTTTTGACATTCTTCCGAAGGCTACCAGAAGTCCAAGCGGCAGTGAAAAAATAAGTGTTAATAAGAAAATCTGAATTGTTGTCATCATCCCGGAACCAAGCTGGGAAATCATTACCTGAAAGCTCATATAAAAAGAACCCCTATCTTTTTCTACTGTAAAACCAATGCGCTGTTATTTGCCGAGCGTGCAGACATCATAACCGAAATATTGGTTGGATATTTCTGCGAATGTGCCGTCCTCTACCATCTCTAATAAAGTGCTCTGCACCTCATCGCGAAGTGCTGTGTTTCCAAGGAAAAATCCAACCGCATACTGTTCTGAGGAAATCGTCTCATCTAAAATCTGATACTGATCTTCTTTTCCCTCAATCTGGAACTGTGCGACACCGATATCTATCGCAACAGCATCGACTGCGCCAGACTCAAGATCCATAAATGCGGTGTTGTATTCGCCTACCGATAAGAGCTGTGCAAAGGAAGCCATCAGATCTGCATGTTCTTCATCGTTTAATGCGGTCTCTGCGGCAGACTCTTTCTGTACCTCCACCACTTTTCCTGCAAGATCCGCAAGTGTGTTAATTCCGGAATCTTTCTTTACCACAACCACCTGGCTGTTGTCCATATATGGATCTGTCCATGTATACTGATCTTCACGTCCATTCATCGTAAATCCATTCCAGATACAGTCGATCGTACCGGCTTCTAACTCCATATCCTTTGCATCCCAGTCGATCGGCTGTAACACAATCTTTTTGCCCATACGCGCTGCACACTCCGTCGCCATCTCAATGTCAAACCCTGTAAATTCGCCATCATCCCCCACATAACCAAACGGCGGAAAATCCTGGTCAAATCCAACAGTAAATGTATCTTTTCCGTCTGCTTGATCCGTTTTTGCTGTATCAGTGGAACCTCCACACGCTGTCAGCGACAATGTCATCCCTGCAACAAGTAATAATGCCATAAATTTCTTCATAAAATCTCCATCCTTTATTTTTAGTTTATTACCACACTACCACATTAAAGTGTCTGCTTATAACCTATCACAGAAACGGATTCGTTGTCAAGCACAGCTTCTCTCTTTTCAAACATTTCCTATTGCATAAAAAGCAGGAACACGCAATGTGCTCCTGCCCTTTCTTACAGAATATATTTTTCCATTGTCTGATACAACAGCTCTCTCTGTACCGGCTTTGTGATTCTTTCATTCATGCCTGCCTCATGCACTTTCACGATATCCTTTGCCATCGCATTTGCAGTGACTGCCAGAATCGGGATATCCGATGCGTCCGGCTTTTCGCTGCCCCGGATACTCTTTGCTGCCTCATACCCATCCATGATCGGCATATTCAGATCCATAAAAATCATGTCATAATAGTAATCCGGCATATTCTGATAGCGTGAAAGTGCTGCTTCCCCATTATCGACACATTCCACTTCTGCATGAACAGCCTTCAAAAATCCCTGAAAGACCTCTGCATTAACTGCATTATCCTCCGCCAGCAGTGCACGCTTTCCGGAAAAATCATAGTCCTCCGTTTTATTTTTCTCTGTCTCCGGCACACTGCAGATCTCTGAGATCAGACTGTATACCTGAGACTGCAACACCGGTTTTTTCAGGATATAATCTACACCCGCCCCGCGCATCTCTTCCTCATAATCCTCTGTATCATAGGAAGATGTGACGATTTTTAATGTATCACGGTCAAATATCTCTCTCATTTCCCTGACCAGTTTTTTGCCGAATCCACCCGGCATCTGCCAGTTGACAAAACAGATGTCGTAGCCTTCCCCTCGTTCATACGCTTCTTTGAGTATCCGGATGATCTCCTTCCCGTCTGTCGAACTGTCATACCGGATCCCGAGTCTCGTCAGCGTCGACATCATATAATGCAGTGCGATCTCATCATTGTTTACCAGAAAAACTTTTAATGATCTGAACTTACGTTTCTCCCGCACAATACTTTTTCCAATTTCAAATGGAATGTCCACGATGAATTTTGAACCCACATTATATTCGGATGCCACATCGATCGTTCCGTGCATCTGTTCGACAATGCTCTTTGTGATTGGAAGTCCCAGACCGCTGCCACCGTAATATTTTCCGTTTTCATGCTGTTCCTGCTCAAACGGTTCCCAGATTTTTTCCAAAGCTTTATCCGAAATCCCACATCCGGTATCACGCACTGTAATATGTAAAACCGTCCTGCTGTCATCCACATCCAGCTCAGACATGCACACCTCAATGGTTCCGCCCTTCTCGGTAAACTTAAACGAATTTGAGAGCAGATTCACAAGCACCTGCTTGACACGGATTGCATCTCCGATCAGATATTCATGTGTCACATTGTCAACCCTGAAATAAAAATAGATCCTTTTCATTCTGCACTGGGAATAAAAAAGACCAGAGACCTCCGACACGACCTCATTGAGTGAAAACGCCACATGACGGATCGTCATTTTTCCATTGTCAATGGCTGCCATATCCAGCACATCATTGACCAGTTCCCACAGATACTCCGCCTGGTAACGGATCTTCTTAAAATCCTCCCGGACTTCTGCATCTTTATAATGGGCAAGCTGTGAAATGCCCAGAATTCCATTGATCGGTGTGCGGAGTTCATGGGACATCCTTGCAAGAAACAGTTCTTTTGCCCTGCCCATCTCCTGCTCTTTCTCTAACTGTGCCCTGATCTTCTCCCGTTCCAGAATATATTTTTCCACAAGATTATGAACTCTTTTTTTCACGATGGCCGGATCACACGGAGAAAAAATATACTCATCCGCTCCAGCTTCTAACGCTTTAACCTCTGTTTTCTCATCAATTGCAGTTTTTGCGACGATCGGGATATCCGCATACTTATCCTGCTGTTTCATCTCCCGGATCACTTCAAATCCATCCATCACCGGCATGCAAAGATCAAGAAGAACAATATGTACCTTTTGTTGTTCCAGTTGTTCCATCGCCTGTTTCCCGTTTTCCGCCTCCAGAATCTGATATTCGTCTTTAAAGATTTCTGCAAACGAAATGCGTTCCACTTCCATGTCATCTACAATGAGCATTGTCAGTTGTCTGTTCATATCTGATTCGTACCTTCCTGATTCGATAATGTATCATCTCTTTAGCTATTATACATAATTTTCACATAAAAAAGCGTTTTTTTTGTTTTTTTTCACAAAAATATGCATTATCTGGCATCTTCTAAACATGATACAACATTTTTCGACAAAGATTCTGCCTCGTTTAATGAAACAAAGGACTGATCGCCAGAAGAAAAATCCCCACATAATAAGTGGTGAGGTTAAACAGGTGGACTTTCCGGTCCTTATTTTTATAAAAATAAAGAAACAGAATGGAAATATCTGAGATCATAAACAGAAAACTTCCCACCGCACAGACGATGTGCCGCATGTCAGGGATACTCACTGCAATATGCATGCTTTTTGCAAACAGGTATGCAATAAAAAAAGTGTAGACTAAAATGCATGGCCGGAGTCTTCCGGTATGAAAGCTGCCCATTCCTGTCACTGCAAAAATCCCGATCACCGCTATGACCGGAAACACCATATCTGCAACTGCCGGCGGCTGCATCCGGTCCAGCCACCGGATAAAGAACAGATGCCCCATTAAAAATGTGACAAGTCCCAACAAAAAAAGTCTCTTTTTTTTGATCTTATTATAAAAAGCAAGTATTACATCTCCTGCAAAGCAGCAGACAAACGCCGGAAGCATCAGCCAGAAATCCAGAATATCCCGACTGACAACTGCTGCTGCCAGAAACACAGACACAAACGCTGCACTCTGCAGTGTCTTTACAAGCACATAATTTTTCTTATAATCCGGCTTTTTCACCTGATTTAAAAACCATAGAAACAGCACTCCATAAAAGACTGCCATTCCCAGAAACCATATCCAACGCTCCATAGAAAGCTCCTATTTTTGTTTTCCAAATAATACCGGGTTTCCTGCTGCCGTCACGATCAGTGGGATCACCATGCAGATCCATATGACCGGTTCTGTCCAGATGACTGCCCAATAACCAAACCTACGCACAAAAACCAGCGTGAACACCACTTTTCCCGCCAGCTCTATAAAACTTGAAAAGACGGGCGTCCTCTGATCTCCGATTCCCTGCAGCGAATTGCGCAGGATCACAATAAACACACAGACCACCTGAAAAGACATATCGTACACCAGATACTGTGTGCCCCAGTAAATGACCTCCTTATTCTTTGAACTTGCAATAAAAGAGATCAGATACGGTGATATCGTATGCGATAAAATAAAAATAATCACACTGAACACACAGCCGATTCCAAGCACTGCCTTTAAGCCCTGCCGGATCCTGTCATACTTTCCGGCTCCGTAATTTTGTCCACAGTAAGTTGCCATGGAGGCGCCAAAAACGCTGACTGGAAGACTGAATATCTCAAACACTTTGCGCGCCGCTGTATGTGCCACGATAATGTTCGTTCCAAGTTTATTGATTCCCGTCTGCAAGATCAAAGTACCGCAGTTTACCAGAGATGACATGAGTGCCATCGCCAGTCCGTTCTGATACAGAAGTCTCATGCGTTCTCTGTCCCACTCCAGATCATTCTTCGAGATGTGAAGGATTGGGAAACCGGACTTGATACGCAGAAAGCATAATACTGCTGAGACCAGTTGTGACAGCACCGTCGCACAGGCAGCTCCTGACACGCCCATGGAAAAGCCGCCGATAAAGAGATAGTCAAGCACAATATTTGTGACCGCCGCAATGACCAGAAAGATCAGTGGTGTCACGGAATCCCCGATTGCCCGGAGCATATCCGCACACAGATTGTATGCCAGTGTAACAAACATGCCCCACACTAAAATCCTGATATAATCATGTGCCATGCAAAACTGTTCTTCCGGAACATTCATGGCATGAAGGATCGGATTTAAGAAAAGCAGTACTGCAAAAATGATCACAACCGCCGTCATCATTCCCAGTATTATGGAAGACGCCACATTTTTCTTCAAAAGTTTCTCATTCCCACTTCCATAGTTCTGTGCGGTCACAATGGAAAATCCCAATGTAAAGCCGCTGAAAATTCCGGTCAGAAGATTATAAAGGATCGACACGGAGCCAACTGCCGCCAATGCCTCTTCCCCTAAAATACTTCCGACGATCTTGGTATCGATCAGACTGTACATCATCTGGAACAGTCTTCCCAAAAAGACAGGAATTGCAAATAATAAAATCAGTTTTAACGGATTACCCTCTGTTAAATTTAAAGTTTTTCCTGTTTTCCCATCAGCCATTTTTTCGAAGTCCCTTCGGGTAATGATTTTTTAAAATACCACCGGCTAACTTGCCCCAGCCAATACTGTAACCATCCACAGTCACTAAATACCAGCCCTTTTCTCCGTCCATATTCAGGGTCTGTCCATTTAAGTATGCTTTGATCTGCGGGCAGTCACTCTCTAAATTGCACACATGCTTTACCTGATCCGGTCTTAATGCTAACGCCAGTGCATGGGACGGCTCGAAACGGTTCTTTTTTAAGGTTCCCAGATGCAGTCCCGGGCGGAGCACTTTCAGATTCCGGATGGACGGCATTCCCTCCGGCATCCGATAAAGCTGGTCGCCGAATTTCAGGAAATTGCCTGTTATATTTTTCACAAGGTTTTCCTCTGCAAATGCAAAAAATTCCCTGCACTCTTTCTCACTGATCCCCTTCTCCACACCGTTTCTGCAATAGCCCTGACAGGTTCTGGATAAAACACCCGCTTTCTGTAAGACAGCGAGGTAATGCCCTTCACCTTTTAAATGGTGCGGCCACAGACGGATGGTGTGTTCTAAACCATCCGCCGGATGCTCTGTCCACGCCGGCACACCCGGCATCATACCGTCTTTTTTCTCCACCGGTAATATTGAAAATTCCGGGTGGCGCTCTAAAAAGCGGCTGATACTGCCTTCATTCTCCGTCGGGGCAAACGTGCAGGTCGAATACACAAGCCGTCCGCCCGGCTTTAACATCTCCGCTGCGCAGTCTAAGATCTCCGCCTGTCTTGCGGCACAGTTCTCTACATTTTCCGGACTCCACTCATCACAGGCATCCTCGTTCTTGCGGAACATTCCCTCACCGGAACACGGTGCATCCACTAAAATACGGTCAAAATATTCGCGGAAATTATCCGAAAGTTTCTGTGGTGTCTCATTTGTCACAAGCGCATTGCACACGCCCATGCGCTCGATGTTCTCAGACAGGATCTTTGCTCTCGCCGGATGAATCTCATTGCAGACGATCAGTCCTTCCCCCTGCATGGAACATGCAATCTGTGAGCTCTTGCCTCCAGGTGCGGCACACAGATCTAAAATGCGCTCTCCCGGTTCCGCCATCAGATACTCCGCCGGAGCCATCGCACTCGGCTCCTGGATATAGTAAACGCCCGCCTCATGATACGGATGTCTGCCGGGCTGATCATTCCCACTGTAATAATAGCCATTCGTTGTCCACGGCACTCTGTTTAAGGAAAACGGCGCCTGCTGCAAAAAAGTATCCCGCTCTGTTTTCAATGGATTGATTCTGAGTGCCTGATATTTCGGCAGATCATAGCTTGCATAGAATGCTGCGTACTCCTCCCCGAGCATTTCTTTCATACGCACACAAAATTGTTCTGGTAACATAATTTCTCTCCGTCCTGTTTTTCCTGTGATTGATTCATTTTCATAATTCCGTTTTTATGAGTTTTACAATTGTATTTTCTCATCGGTTAATTGTTTCAGTGCATCTCCCAGAATGTGATTGGATGATTTTTCCCTCATTCCGTCGATTGCTTCCCGAAGCGTCTGGTTTGCTGCCTCTACCTCACGCTCAAACTCTCTTGCAGAGAGCAGATGACAGCCCTGCCCGGTGATGATGATCTGCTCAAGACCATCCGAAGTCGCCACGGTCACATGGTATTTTCTTCCATTTTCATGTGCAAACTTTTCAATATAAGCATCGGCAGTCTCTGCTTCTTTTGTATACACGACATGGATATTATGGTGATCGAACATTTCCGTCTGATGTCCTTTTACGCGGTACGCATCAAACACCACGATCAGATTGCATTTTTTTGTGCCCTGATAATTGCACAAAATGTCTAAAAGCTTTCCTCTTGCTCCGTCGATATTGACTGCTGCAAGCTCTTTTAAGCTCTCCCATGCAAAAATGATATTATAACCGTCCACCAGCAGATATTCCTCTTTGGAAACTGCCTTTACAGGTGCATAGCGCGGCGCATTGTCTCCCGAGATCACTTTTTTCGTGGTCCGCCACTGCTTTGTCGCTCCCTTCTCATGCTTATTTGCATGATAGGTGCGTGCTAAGATCGCGTCAATCTCCTCAATGTCGATCCAGTGATCCGGATCGTAGGTTTTTGTCTTTTTACCGGAAGGTGCTTCCTCCTGCTGCTCTTTCTTTTTTAACAGCCTGCCCTCCACATGCATGTGATCCGGCACTTCATTCCATGGAACGATAAATCCTGCTCCGTGCGCACAGAAAACAGAATCCGCCGGGTGCGAAAGATCCCGCTCCGGATCATAACCGGTCTGTGCGACCACCTCTTCCGTGTTGTGACATGGGTAATATCCCGCAAACCGGAACGTTACTTTTCCAAGCCCTTTCGTGTAGACAGTCACTTCCTTCTGGTAATTTGCCATGCACACCACCGGAGCAATGCCGCGCAGAACCTGTGCTTCGCCCTCCTGATAAGGACCTTCAAACTTTCCATGCATCTTTTCAATATCCGTCATAGCACGTCCTACCATATTCTGCGGAACAGCTATGTGAAATTCATAATACGGCTCCAGCAGCACAGACTGCGCCTGTTTTAAGCCCTGGCGCACTGCCCGGTAAGTCGCCTGTCTGAAATCGCCGCCCTCCGTGTGTTTCGTGTGTGCCCTTCCACCGATTACTGTGATTTTCATATCTGTGATCACCGAACCGGTCAACACTCCGATATGCTCCCGCTCTTTTAAATGTGTCACGATCAGCCGCTGCCAGTTTTTATCCAGCACATCCTCACTGCAGTCTGTGTCGATCACAATACCGCTTCCCGGTTCCAGCGGCTCTAACAAAAGATGTACTTCCGCATAATGTCTGAGCGGTTCAAAATGTCCCACGCCCTCCACCGTATCTGCGATTGTTTCCTTGTATACAATCTTACCCGGACCAAATGACACATCCACGCCAAACCGCTCTGCGATCATGCTTTTTAAAATTTCAGTCTGGACCTCGCCCATGATCTGGATCTGGATCTCCTGAAGCTTTTCGTTCCATACAATATGTAATTCCGGCTCTTCCTCCTCGATCTGGCGCAATTTTGGCAGCATGACTGCCGGCTCCACGCCCTCCGGGAGAATCAGACGGAAATGCAGTACCGGCTCTAATACCGGTGTTTCTCCCTGCGCTTCTATTCCAAATCCCTGTCCCGGATATGTGTGGTCTAATCCGGTCACGGCGCACACCATTCCGGCATCCGCTTCATTGATCAGCTCATATTTGGTTCCGGAATAAATGCGGATCTGGTTCACTTTCTGTTCCCACACTTCCTCACCAAACCGCACATGATCTGCATTCGAAAGCGGTGATTTCACTTTTAACGTTCCTCCGGTCACTTTCAGATACGTCAGCCGGTTATTTGCCTCATCTCTAGCAATCTTAAAAACTTTCATGCCAAATTCATCCGGGTATTCCGGTGCCAGTGTATATCGGTCAAACCCCTGTAAAAATGTGTCCACGCCGGCATTCCGAAGCGCAGAACCAAAAAAGCACGGAAATATCTTTCGCTGCACGATCATTTCCCTGATTTGTTCACCGGCAATCCTTCCGGTCTCTAAAAAACTTTCCATCGCAGTCTCATCTTCCATGGCAATTTCTTCCATAATAGTACTGCTTTTCTCGTTTTCCTGTGCTTCTTCTTCTGTTCCTGCGCCAAGTTCCGTGAAATCAATGCATCCGTCCGACAACTGTTTTTTTAACTCCAAAAGAATTGCCGCTCTGTCGGTTCCCGGCTGATCCATTTTATTGATAAAAAGAAATACCGGGATCTCATACCGTTTTAAAAGCCGCCAGAGTGTCTGTGTATGAGCCTGCACTCCGTCAGATGCGCTGATGACAAGCACGGCGTAATCAAGCACCATCAGCGTCCGCTCCATCTCTGCCGAAAAATCCACGTGTCCCGGGGTGTCCAAAAGTGTCATTTTCGTGTCACCAAATTGTAATTCTGCCTGCTTTGAAAAAATCGTGATACCACGTTTCTTCTCCATCGCATCCGTGTCTAAAAATGCATCGCCGTTGTCGACGCGCCCTATTTTTTTAATGCTTCCACTGCTATATAAAAGTGCTTCTGACAATGTGGTCTTGCCGGCGTCCACATGTGCCAGGATTCCTGCTATAATTTGTTTCATGATTATTTTTTCCTTAGGTTATGTAGCGAATTGTAAAATTCATCTATACTGTCTTTAAATTGTTCAAAATTAATCCGTGCATAAAGAGACCCGCTTCCGCTACGTGTCGCTCGCAACGGTACTAAGAAACCACCGGCTGCATTTCTTATCTGATAAATCAGAACGAAATACAGCCACTGCTTTCTAAGAACCGGCGGCTCCCCAGTGTCTTTTTTGCGCGGATTAATTTTTCACAATATATTTACACTGTGTTGAGTTTTACAATTCGCAATTTACTGTATGAAAAAATGATTCATGGGTGTGTTGCCCTCTGTTGAATCATTTTGCCTTTTCGGATATTTTAACATATTTTCAGAATCCAGAAAAGGGACAGCACACGGAAATTATCCATGTACTATCCCTTTTGCTGGCTGCGTCATGGCCTGGTACTTTATTAGTAGCAGAAATAATGACAGCAGATTTTTACATCAAGATTCGATGTGAGCGGATAAGTTGAAAAATTCATTGTATCATTTCTTAATAGGTCTGTATTTCCATTTAATACATTATAAATAGACTGGTACTCTGTCTCTGTCGGATGCGCTTTATCCCGTCTTTTCCAGGAAACAAACTGAACCGGATTGTTCTGGCTCAGCACATCATATAATGTATTCGGATACAAATCGGATGCCATGCGGTTTAACACCACCTCGACAACCGCTTCCTGCCCCTCGACAGGTTCGCCGTTTGCTTCCAGCCACACGATTTTGGCCAGCAAATCGATCTCTTCATCGGCCAGGCTGATGTTCCAACGATTGTTGTATGCCGGAGCCTGCGAAGTTCCAGAAACTTCCTCCACCTGACCACTCTCACTTACTTCTGTATTTGTTTCAACTGATCCGTCTGTCTCTTCTTCTAAATTACTTTCTGAATCATTTGAAGTTGTCACTAAAACAACATCTTTCTTTTCAACACCTGTTTTTTCATCTGATTCTGTGGTAAATGAATTTGCGGAAATTGCAGCTGCCACACCGGCGGAAAATTGCATTTCTTCCGGCTCTGCCTCCTGATTCTGAAGCGGTACTGCCTCATTCTCAAGCTCTGCAACATATGCTGCCTCTTCCTGAATGTTGGACGTAACAATCAAGCACAATGCGAAAGCAAAAAGTAATGCTGCGTCCAATATTTTTTTTCTCATTTTTCTCCTTTCCTCAAGAATGATACATAACATAGTAAAACGACAGATAAACCAAAAATTTATCTGCCGCTTCATTACAAAACCCTATCATACTCAATTATTCCCAAAAGTCAAATTTCTCATTCAGGAACTGTGCTGAGAAAATTTCTTTGAATTTTACCATATATTTTTTTCATTTGTGTAAATAATCTACTAACGAGTCAGTTATAACTTTTTCGCGTTAAAGCAGAAACAGTCAGATATTACAATTATTGTGAGCTTTTCTGCTTATTTTTATGCAACTTCCATTAATTTTTCCCCAAAAAATCTGGAAACAGTCTTAATCTCTTGCGATCTCAGACAGAATTTCTGCGCGTTTTGTGCCGATCAGGAGCTGATTTTTATATGTTTCATAACGCTCTATGCGATGCTCACTTAAGAAGACCGCGATCTCCGGTGTGATCGTAAGTTCTGTCACAAAAACTACCATTTCCTGTCCATCCGAAAATGCCTGCTCCATAAATGTAAATGCATGTTCTAAGGTTTCAATCCCTTGATTTTCAAGGCTTTGCAGTTTTTCACACTGTGCGTCAAACGGCTCTTTTGCGAGCGCAAATAAAGCAGTTTCTTCTATATTAATTGTTTCCTCGGCTACAATCTTTTTCGCACATTCCTTCAATTTTTCGTTCAGGCTGCGTGCACGGTCACTCTGTGCTTTTGAGACAAACTGCTGTTTCTCGTTCTGCTCATCTGACGCTGTTTTTTCTGCAAGAATCGTTTCAAAAATTCCTTTTGCCTGCAAAGAATTTTTTAATTTTTGACGGTATTCCTTCAAAAAATCATACCATGCATCCGTGATCTCACGCTCTCTCTGTATCTGATAAAAGACATTTGAGACACCATCCAGCAGCAGATTGACCACCGAAAGCCTCTCATCAAACGCTGCCTGATCGATACGCGCATAGACGGAAGGCTTTACTTTTCCCTCCAAAATCTCTGCAATGCCATAATCGTCCTGATATTTTTTATACAGATCAAAGTAGGCAGACACATCCTCCGCCACATCTTCATGCCGCAGAAACTCATGAATGATCTCCTCGTCCACCGGAATCCCAAGTTCCTCGTAGACATCCATGAGATTGCTTAAATCCTCCCAGCCTCTGGCGGTCACAAACTGTAATCCGTCCACGTCCGCCTCCACGCGGTAAAAATTCTTCGGACGAAGTTCCAGATAGCTTAAAATTGCGCTGTTTAAACGTTTTTCTCTTGCATATTCCTTCCACACGCCAAGATCTGCCTCGATATTCATGCAGCGCACACGGTCTAACGTTACCATATCAAAATCTCTTACCGACTTGTTGTACTCCGGCGGATTTCCGGCTGCAGCAATGATCCATCCCTCCGGGACTGCCTGGTTGCCAAACGTTTTACACTGCAAAAATTGCAGCATGGTCGGCGCCAGCGTCTCAGAAACGCAGTTGATCTCGTCAATAAAAAGGATTCCCTCTTTCCTGCCGCCCTCCTCGATTTTGCGGTAGACACTCGCAATAATCTCGCTCATGGTGTACTCCGTCACAGAATATGTTTTTCCGTCGTACTGCTCCTCCTTAATAAACGGAAGTCCTACTGCGCTCTGCCTTGTGTGGTGGGTGATGGTATACGCCACAAGCCCGATCTCACACTCTCTGGCAATCTGCTCCATGATCTGTGTCTTTCCGATTCCCGGTGGTCCAATCAACAGAACCGGACGCTGTCTGACCGCCGGGATTTTATATTCGCCAAATGCATCTTTGCTCAGATATGCCTGCACGGTATGTTTGATCTCTTCTTTTGCCTGTTTAATGTTCATGGTTTCTCCTTGTCTCCTCTGCCAAAATATCCTCCTGTTCCACCCGGAGTCTCATTGCCCACGGTGGAACGGCACTCTCATCATAATCATCCAGAAACAGAAATGCGGTCTTATATTCCGGCCGTTTCTTCGGATAAATGCCCTTGCCATCCGTAAAATATAACAGCCCGCCAAGATTTTTCAACACGCCCTGCTCTAATAATTCGTTCACATAAGCAAAAGCCGGTCTGAAATCTGTTCCGCCGCCTCCTATAACGGTAAAACGATTTAAAAGCTGTTCGAGTTCGCGGCTGTTTTTTACCTCCTCATCCATGCGCACCTGATCGTCACACTGAATGATGCGTATTCTGCTTTTTGCAAAAAAACTGTTCTGTTCGGTCAGGATCGTATAGGTCTCTTTCAAAAAATTGTGGATGAGTTCTCCGCTGGTTGAATAACTCGTATCGACCACAATGACAAACTCCTGGATTTTTTTGACCTCCCGGCTCTCCACCGGCTCAATGAGCGGCATATTTCCGTAAAGCCGCAATCCATAAGTATAATAATTCAGGTCAAACTCATCGGGATCCGCATGCAGTTCCTCCCGCAGAACGGAAAATTTACGCAGAAAATCTGCATAACTTTGTCTGCTCTTCTCTGCCTTCAGCTGTACAGCAAGAATTTCTTCTCCATCCTCTGTCTCATCCCCTCTGGATTCCTTTTCCATGCGCGTCTGCCTTGCAATTTTATCCCATTGTTTTCTGGCGTCCTCATTTGCGGCATTTTTCTGTTCCTCCTTCGGCCAGTAACGATGGTCGTCCGTGTAAAATTCCTTTTGCAGTGCGATCAGTTCTGCCGGCTTTCTGCCACTTAGATAACGATAAATAACCGCCGCGGAGACCCCGCTCTTTAGCTGTTTTAGCTCTTCATAAACCGTTTGTCTCTGCCAGCTTAAGATCCGCCTCGTACTCGGTTTGTCCATCTGGTCGATCGTGTATTCCACCGCAATATCGCAGGCAAGATTCCATTTTTCCCGGTCTCTCTTTCCACCGATCCAGAGATGGAAAAAGATACAGTGCAGCACGCTGTGCAGGTATGCCCGGTCGAGATATTTTGGGTTGCCCTGAAACACCCTTAACACCTGCTCCGTGGAAAAATAAAGATATGTGCCGTCAGTCGCAAAGCTTCTGATATTCTCATCCGCCCGGTAAACAAGCGTGCCGAGTGCAATATCTAAAAAGCGCAGATCCATATATAGTTCACTTCGCACAAACTCCAGAACTTTCTTCGACATCTCTGCCTCCCACTCGCTCTGTGTCTGCTTATGTTTACTCCTAAACTGCTCCATGTCAACTCCTTTATTAATTGCAAAACTCCTTATAATCTTCTTTAAATTGTGAAAAATCAACAAAATTCTCGAAAACACGCTTTCGCTACGTGTCGCTGGTAACGGTACTAAGAAGCTAGTCACGGCTATCGCCGTGTCTACCTTCTAAGAACCGACCGCTCCCCAGTGTTTTCTCGATCTTTTGTTAATTTTTCACAATTCAATTTACATTTGTAAGAGTTTTGCAATTATATATTAAAATTCTTCAAACACATAGCGGCTCCTGACATCTGCAGTTTCTGTCTGCTCTGCAAATAACTGCCGCTTCCACGCGATGAGGCTTGCCACGCCCTCCATCCATTCCTCATGTGATGCGATTGCAACGGCATCCTCTATCTGCTCCTTCCTGCCGTATCCTTTCTCAAAGAAGAAATGTAACGGTTTTAACTCTCTTTTCTTTAAAAGAATGGTTAAAACCTTCCCGGACTGTTCCCTCACATAAGTCTCATAAGCTGCCCTTGCCTCCGGTGACAGCCCACATGCAGCATATAAACGGTTCCACGCCATCGGAATGAGCACTTCCGCTGACTCCTCCACACACGCCTGTGGGAAAATCTCATCATAGGCATTCAGCAAAATGACACCCTCCTTAAAGCACTGTCTTGCGCGGAAACCCTCTCCGGTAAGATTCAGTTCAAAAATATGCGCCGGTCCGATCTCATCATAGCTCTCATAATATT
>OGGJ01001887.1_pt1 | contig 15953 bp, 14 predicted proteins | sample 1571071 | NCBI WGS metagenome assembly OGGJ01 (sample SAMEA2581954, study PRJEB24529) | metagenome | biome: Human gut stool | place: China | collected 2011
ACCGGCGGCTACTATTACTACCCCTCCACCCCCGGCATCACCGCTGAGCTGAACGGCACCAACAAGTCCGCCACGGACTATCCCGGCGGCGACTACGGCCTGGTGTTCCGTTCCACCGCGGCGTTCAGCACCTTCCAGGGCGTCCAGGTGGACGGCAAGACCCTTGCCAAGTCCAACTACACCGCTGAAGAGGGCTCCATCGTGGTGTACCTGAAGGCCGCGTACCTCAAGACGCTGGCGGCTGGCAAGCACACCGTCACCATTTTGTCTACGGCGGGCAACACCAGCATGGACTTTACCATCGGCGGCAAGAGCAGCAGCCCCAAGACCTTTGACGCGGGCGTGGGTATCTACGCCGTGACGGCGGTGCTGTCCGTGACCGGCATGGCCTGGACCGCTAAAAAGCGTCACTAAGCGAAAAAAGAAAGCCCGAAAGGGCTTTCTTTTTTTGCCGCGCGTCCGAAAACCCCTTGCAAAAGGGAAAGGAATATGTTACCATGTATTTTGTATACAGTATCCCATGCACATGTAAGAGAGACTGCACTGCGCCCAAGCCCCGGCAGGGGAGGGAAAATCGGCAAAATTTGCCGGTTTTGCTTGCTTTTTCCCGCAGCAGCGGGTATAGTGTGTGTAGAGCCGCCTGCTGCGGTATAAAAAGAAGGGGGCAGAGAGAGATGACAGCCTTCACACCGGTGGACCCCGCCAATCCCCAGCGCGAGACGATATATAGCCAGCTGAAAAACGCCATTATCAACGGCGATATCGCGCCGGATGAGCGCATTGTCGAAACAAAATACGCCGATATTTTCCGCGTCAGCCGTACCCCCGTGCGCGAAGCCATCCGTATGCTGGAGCGTGAGGGGCTGGTGGTCTACGAGCCCCGTAAGGGCGCCGTGGCCCGGCCCAGGCTGACCCGTGCCGAGGTGGACGAGGTCTATACCATCCGTTCCGCCCTGCAGCTGCTCAGCGTGGATGCTGTGGTGCGGAACATCACCGACGCGCAGCTGGACGCCATGGAGGCCGACAACCGCGGCTGCGCCGAGGCGCTGGACAAGCATGACGTCGGTGCGTATTTCCGCCACCTGGACGAATTCAACGGCCTGTTGACCCAGAGCAGCAATATGCCCCTGCTCATCAAGCTCCTGGACCAGATCGAAAGCTACAGCGCCACCACGTCGTTTCAGAACCCGGAGCACGCCCGCTTCCGCGAGAGCGTGCTGTCCGATGACGAACGCCGCCGCCGTGCGTTGGCGGAGCACGAGGAGATCGTGGCGTCCCTACGGGCCCGTGATGCGGATCGCCTCCGTCGGGTGCTCACCGCCCATACCGCTAACGTTCACGAGGCCGCCCTCCAGCGCTACGGCAAGGAGGACTGACGCACAGAGCCCGTCTGCATGACGGATATGTACCATTTGCATGGCGGATATGTATCGCCCGCATGACGGATATGTACCATCTGCATAGCGGGTATGTACCGTCTGTATGACGGAATGTACCGTCTGTATGACGGAATGTACCGCCTGTATGACGGAATGTACCGCCTGTATGACGGAATGTACCGCCTGCACGAGACCCCTGTGACCTGTCATGGGGGCTTCTCTTGAAGACTAAGTGTATACAGTATACATATCGGAGGAGGCATTTATGGACTGGGACAGAGTCATCTACAACGGCACGGTGGTCAACGATGACGGTATGCAGCGTGCCGATATCTACATCCGTGATGGCCGGGTCGCCGCCGTTACGTCCGAGCGCCTGCCCGGCACCGTCGGCGAAGCCACCGACGCTTCTGGCCGCTATATCCTGCCCGGCCTGATCGAGACCCACGTTCACTCCCGCGACGGCCGTCTGGCCACCGGTGAGAAGGAGGATTTCCGTTCCTCCACCGCGGCGGCTGCCGCCACCGGTATTACCACCGTGTTCGAAATGCCCAACTGCACCCCTACCATTCATTCGGCGGAGTCTCTCCGCGATCTTGTCTCGGTCATCCAGCCCAAGGCCCATGCGGATTTCTGCGTCTGGGGCCTGGCTTTGGGCGATGCCAATCTTGCCAGCCTGCCCGCTTTGGCGGAGGCCGGCTGCGTGGCCTTCAAATTCTTCTGGGGCTACGCGGTAGACCGCCGGGACAACAGCCTGATCTACAACTACCGTGAGGGCATGGACAACGTCCTTCCGCCCCCGGACGACGGCCAGATCTATCGCCTGTTCCGCGCCGTGAAGGCCACCGGCAAACGCCTGGGCATCCATGCGGAGAATTTCTCCATTGTTCGGGCCCTGACGCAGGAGGCCCTTGCCGCCGGCGCGCAGGACTACGCCGCATTGCTGCGTACCCGCCCCGTCAGCTGCGAGACCTCCATTATCGACACCGCCATCGACATGGCCAAGGAGCTCTCCATGCCCCTGCACGTCCTCCATGTGGGCGTAGGCGACGGCGTGGAGCACCTCCGCCGCGCCAAGGCCGACGGCGTGGATGTCACCGCCGAGACCTGTACCCATTACCTGACCTTCACCGACCGCGACGCCCGCCGCTGCGGTGCGGTGATGAAGACTTACCCTCTCATCCGTACCGCCGCAGATCGCCAGGCAGTCTGGCAGGGCCTTGCGGATGGTACCCTGGACTGGGTCTGCTCAGATCACGCGCCCCACACCTGCGAGGAAAAGCATCGTTCCTTCTGGGATGCCCCCGCCGGAATCAGCGGTATCGAGGGTCTTTCTCCTGTGCTGCTCACCGCTGTCCACCGCGGCCTGCTGACGCTGCCCCGCGTGGCGGCGATCACCTCCGCCAATGCGGCCCGTACCTTCGGCCTCTATCCCCGCAAGGGCGTTATTCGCCCCGGAGCCGACGCCGATCTGGCCATTGTGGATATGTCCGCGGCCTACACCTTCCGTCAGGAGAAGATGTACTCTAAAGCCAAATGGTCCCCCTATGACGGTATGTCCTTCCAGGGCCGGGTGGTCGAGACGATCCTCCGTGGCCGCACCACTATGCGTGACGGTCAGGTCCTGCCCGACTGCTTCGGCCAGTTCCTGCCAGTCTGCACCAAATAGCTTGTTTTCTCCCTTTACTCCTTTTCCTCCCCCTTGCAACGAACGGCTCCCAGGCACGCACCTGGGAGCCGTTCGGCTTGTTCCGTATAAAAGGGACCGCTGAATGGTGGCCCCTTTTGCTGTTTGGCAGCCACCTTGCTGGTTTGGAATGTTTGGCACAAAGCGTTGCGGGTAACAGGGAATTCCGAAATGTCTACTGGGAAAAACAACAAAAGTTTTTCGCCGTGTTTAGGCAACTCTACAGAAATAGAGCCACGCCGGTCCTTTTCCGTTGACAGATCACAAAAGAGATGGTATTTTGAAACTGTGCTCGAGCACAGCCAATCCGTGCTCGAGCACAAATGACACATCGCCAAGGGCGATACAAATTTCGGAGAGGAGAAGCGGACGCGTGACCATCAAGCAGATCGCCGAAAAAGCGGGCACCAGCCGCGGCACCGTCGACCGGGTACTCAATGGCCGCGGCAACGTAAATCCCGAGCTGGCCAAGCGTATATTGGACATTGCCGAGCGTGAGCGCTACCAGCCCAACCAGCTGGCCCAGGCGCTTATTCGCTCCCGTCAGCGCACCCACATCGGCATGGTCATACCCTCCGTCGGCAATCCCTTTTTTGACGAGGTGCTCCGCGGCGCACAGAGCCGCGCCAGAAAACTCTCCAGCTACGGCACCACCCTTACCATCCGCGAGATCAAGGGCTACGACGCCGCCACGCAGCTGCAGGCCATGCGCCGGCTGGTGGCCGAGGGCGTGGACGCGCTGGCGGTCATGCCGCTGGATGTGCCCGAGGTTGCGGAGTACCTGCAGTCACTGCCCATACCGGTGGTCACAGTCAACACCGATATCGATGTCGACCGTGTGGCCTTTGTCGGCTGCGACTACTACAACAGCGGTATGATCACCGGAGATCTGGTGCAGCTCATGCTCAATGGCCGGGGCCGCGTGGCGGCTGTTATCGGCAGCACCAATGTCCGCGGCCATATGGACCGCGTGCGCGGTCTGCGGACCGCACTGGAGGGCACGCCGGAGATCACGGTGGACGCCGTGCTGGAAAATCAGGACGACGACGATGTCTCCTATCAGGTGCTGCGGGCCTATCTGGCGGACCACACGCCGGACATGGTGTGCTTTGCCGCCGCCGGTATCGACGGCGGTATGCGGGCCATCCTGGAAAGCGGAAAGAATATCCGCGTGCTGGCGGTGGACGGGACGGAGGCCGTGCTGCGGTATATGGAGGAAGGGCGCATTGCCGCCACTGTGACCCAGGAGCCCTTCGCCCAGGGGGACGAGGCGGTGCGTGTGCTGTTCGACTATATCCACACCGGACGGCGGCCCGCCGCCGGCGTGGTGTATACCCACAACCGTGTGCGTGTGCGGCACTCGCAGTAAGTTTGTGATCCGATCGGCACAGGCCGATGATGATTTAACTTTTTAACAGGAGGAATGTATCATGGGAAACAGACCGGTAACTCTTTGCACCTGCCAGTGGGCGGACCTGCCCTTCGATGAACTGTGTGCGCTGGCGTCCAAGATGGGCTATGACGGCCTGGAGGTCGCCTGCTGGGGCAATGGCATCGACATTGATCGTGCATACAGCGATGACAGCTATGTGGCCTGGATCAAGGAGACCCTGGCGAAGAACAACCTGATCTGCAAGGCCCTGGCCTGCCACATCATCGGCCAGTGTGTGGGCGACGCTCCCGATCCCCGGCTGAACAACTTTGCTCCCGCGGCGCTGGCCGACAAGCCGGAGGAGATCCGCGCCTGGGCGATCGACACCATGAAGAAGGCCCCCGTGGTGGCCAAGAAGCTGGGCTGCTATGTGGTCACGGGCTTCACCGGCTCTCCCATCTGGAAGTGGCTGTATTCCTTCCCCCAGACCACCGAGGAGATGGTCGAGAACGGCTACGACGAGATCGTGCGCCTGTGGTCCCCTATCCTGGATGAGTTCAAGGCCAACGGCATCAAGTTCGCCCTGGAGGTCCATCCCGGCGAGATCGCTTTCGACTACTACTCCACCGAGAAGCTGCTGAGGAAGTTTGCCGACCGCCCCGAGTTCGGCCTGAACTTCGACCCCAGCCACCTGCTGTGGCAGGGCGTGACGCCCCAGCTGTTCCTGCGCGACTTTATGGACCGCGTGTACCACGTCCATATGAAGGATGCGGCGGTGACTCTGGATGGCCGCAGCGGTTTGCTGGGCTCCCACATCGATTTCGGAGACCTGCGCCGCGGCTGGAACTTCCGCTCCCTGGGTCATGGTGACGTGAACTTCGAGGAGATCATCCGCGTGCTGAACGCCGCCGGTTACGACGGCCCTCTGTCCGTGGAATGGGAGGACAGCGGTATGGACCGTATCGAGGGCGCTACCGAGGCGGCCGCTTTCGTGAAGAAGGTGGACTTCAAGAAGTCCGATGTGAAGTTTGACGACGCTATCGCCAACTGAAACGCGACAAGGAGGACAATATGGGTATTCAGATCCGTTACGGCATGGTCGGTGGACACATGAACGCCTTTATCGGCGAGGTGCATCGCAAAGCCATCGCCTTTGATCCCCGCGCACAGCTGGTGGCGGGCTGCTTCTCCACCAATGCGGAGAAGAACCGTGAGACCGGCGAGACCTACTCCCTGGACATGAGCCGCGTGTACCCCAGCTATGAGGCCATGGCCGAGGCGGAGAGCAAGCGTCCCGACGGTATCGATTTCGTCAGCATCACGACCCCGAACAACACCCACTACGACGTGGCCAAGTGCTTCCTGCAGCACGGCATCCATGTGGTATGCGAAAAGCCTTTGTGCTTTACCGTGGAACAGGCGCAGGAGCTGGTGGCCCTGGCCAAGGAGAAAAACCTGGTTTTCGGCGTCACCTACACCTATTCCGGCTACACCATGATGAAGGTGGCCCGCGAGATGATCGCCGAGGGCAAGATCGGCAAGATCGCCGCCGTCAATGCGGAGTATGTCCAGGAGTGGCTCATCGATGAGCTGGGCGTCCCCGGCGAGGGCACCACTAAGCTGTCCGTCTGGCGCGCCGATCCGGCGGTGTCCGGTATCTCCAACTGTGTGGGCGACATCGGCACCCACATTGAGAACTCCGTCCACTACCTGACCGGCCTGAACATCAAGCGTCTGGCCGCCACCGTGAACCGTTACGGCAAGGAGCTGGACCTGAACGCCAATATGCTTGTCGAGTACGAAAACGGCGTCAACGGCGCTTACTGGTGTTCCCAGATCGCGGCGGGTAAGCTCAATGGCCTGACCATCCGCATCTACGGCAGCGAGGGCGCACTGGAGTGGGAGCAGCACTATCCTGATTATCTGAAGTACACCCCCAAGGGCAAGCCCACGGAGATCCTGTCCCGCGGTACCGGTTATATCACCGAGAAGGCCGGCGCGTACAGCCGTATCCCCTCCGGCCACCCCGAGGGACTGATCGTCGCCTTTGCCAACATCTACAAGAACATCATCAGCGCCATTCTGGCGGTGAAGGCGGGCGGTACGGCCAACGACGGCTCTTTCGACTATCCCACCGTCACCGACGGCCTCAACGGCGTGAAGTTCATTCACGCGGTCATCGACTCCGCAGCCAAGGACTCTGCCTGGGTGGAGCTGTAAGAACACGTTATAGGCGGACTTTGTCCGTATCTATAAAAAATTTTTAGGAGGAAACAACCATGAAGAAAGTACTGGCACTGATCCTTGCGCTGGTCATGGCCCTGTCTCTTGTCGCCTGCGGCGAGAAGAAGGACGATGACGCCAACAAGGACAACGATGCTGCCACGGGTAATCGCATCGCGATCCTGGTCCCCAATGCCGACCACGGCTGGACCGGCGCTGTGATGACCTATGCGCAGGAGAAGGCGCAGGAGCTGAATGACGCCGGCAAGTATGCCGCCACCGTCATTACCTCTTCCGACGCCGCCAACCAGATCCAGCAGGTGGAGGACCTGATCGAGAACAAGACCGCTGACTATGTGGTCATTCTGCCTCAGGACAACACCCTGGAGAACACCATGGCCAAGCTGGCCACCAGCGGCATCCCCTATGTGATGTTCGACCGTATCATCGACTCCGCTGCTTCCACTGCTGTTGCCTGCGTCAAGGGCGATAACAACGGCATCGGCGCCGAGACCGCCAAGCGCTTCATCGCCGACGGCATGAAGGCCGGCGACAAGATCCTCATCATGCCCGGTGACAACTCTTCCGTTCCCACCATGCGTAACGACGGCTTCTTCAGCGTGCTGAAGGAGAATGGCTGGACCGAGGAGCAGATCGCTGCCATCCAGTCCACCGACTACACCGGCTGGAGCCGCAGCAAGGGCAAGGAGCTGTTCATCAACTGGCTGGATGCCAGCACTGTTGAGGACATCACCGCCACCAAGTGGATCTTCACCCACGACGACGAGATCGCCATGGGCATCCTGGAGGCGCTGAAGAGCTCCGAGATCGACGCCGAGAAGAAGGATGCCTTCCTGAACGCCGGTGTGCATCTGGGCACCTCCTCCGGTCTGAACGAGATCTACTCCGTGCTGAAGGGCATCCATCAGAAGGATTACACCGCTGAGGTCGCCAAGCTGGCCGATCTGTTCTCCGTTACTTACGATCCCGCGATGATCAAGGCTGCCGTGGATGACATGGTCACCCACATCGAGGGCGGTACCGTCACCCAGGATCACGTCATCGCCGTGTCCGTGGTGGATGCTACCAACGTCAACGACTTCCAGGGCTTCGGTGACGCTGTCTCCAAGTAAGTAAAGTCGTTTCCGAGGGCTTCGCGGGCGCTTCGGCGCCCGCGGGGCACCTCCCCCTTCGCAGAAGGGATCTTATCAAACAGCAAAGAGAGGCGTGCGGCATGGAATTGCTGAAAATGACCAATATCACCAAATCATTCTCCGGTGTGGAAGTGCTTTCGCACGTTGATTTTTCCGTGGAGCGCGGGGAAGTACACGCGCTGCTGGGAGAGAACGGCGCCGGTAAGTCCACATTGATGAACATCCTGGCGGGTGTGCATCAGCGGAATGAGGGCGAGATCGAGTTTGACGGAGAGCAAATGCACGACATTTCCGTCAAGCGGACAGAACAGGCAGGTATCGCCTTTGTACACCAGGAGTTGAACCTGTTTAACGATCTGAAGGTGTACGAGAACATTTTTCTTCGCAAAGAACTGCTGACCAAGCTGGGCACGCTGGATAAGCGGGCCATGCTGGAGCAGACGCGCCAGCTGATGAGCGACCTGGGCGTGGATATCGACCCCAACGCCCTGGTAGACGAGCTGGAGACCAGCAAAAAGCAGCTGCTGGAGATCGCAAAGGCACTTCACGCCAATGCGAAGCTCTTTATTCTGGACGAGCCGACCACCGCGCTGAACAACGCGGAGATCGAGCACCTGTTCAGTATCGTGCGGCGATTGAAGGAGCAGGGTAAGTCCTTCATCTTCATCTCCCACAAAATGAACGAGATATTTACCATCGCGGACCGCTACACGGTCCTGCGGAATGGATGCTTTATTCAGTCCGGCAATATTGCCGACACCACGCCGGAGGCTGTCACCCGCCTGATGGTGGGCAGCAGCTACTCCGAGGCTTCGGTGTACCAGCCCCGCCAGCTGGGTGATGTGGCGCTGAAGCTGGAGCACCTCAGCGGCGAAGGGTTCGAGAACGTGGACCTGGAGGTGCGTAAGGGCGAGATCATCGGCCTGACAGGCCTGAAGGGTGCCGGCGTCAGCGAGATGATGCAGGCGATCTTCGGCGCGATTCCCATCGCTTCGGGCACGGTGTACGTCAACGGCGAGCCGCTGCACCACGGCGGCATACATAACGCCATGCGCCACAAGATCGGCATGATCCCTGCCAACCGCAAGGAAAACTCCGTCATCCCGGATTTCACGCTGCTGGAGAACAACTACATCTCCGAGCACACGCTTTCTGCCAATCACCAGCTGATCCGCGGGCGGAAAGAGGTGGCGCAGTACAACAGGATGCGGGATATGCTGAACATCAAGGCCAACAGCCATGACGACCTGATCCTGTCACTGTCCGGCGGCAACCAGCAGAAGGTGATCCTGGGCCGGTGGCTCACCACCGAGGCGGATATCCTTATCATGGATAACCCCACCCAGGGTATCGACGTGGGCGCCAAGGCAGAGATCTACAAGCTGATCCTGGAGCTGGCCGAGAAGGGCAAGACCATCCTGGTCAACACCCTGGAGATACCGGAGATACAGAAGATCGCGGATCGCTGTGTGGTGTTTTACCACGGGCATATCCAGACCATCCTGCCCCGTGAGGAGATCACGGAGGAGAGAGTCATGCTGTATGCGACCAATGTGATACACGCAACGGAGGGAGAGGTAAACGTATGAGTCAGAACACGGAACTGAAGGCCCAGGCCAAAAAACCGGGGCTGAACAAGAAGGGCATTGCCGCCTGGATCAATAATTACAGCTTTATCCTCATCGCACTGGCGATCTTCATCGCCTATCTGTTTATTAACCACGGCGCGACCACCTGGAGTGGCGTGATGAACATCCTGCGGCACTCCGCCGTGGTGGGCATCATGGCCTTCGGCATGGGTCTTGTCATCATCACTGGCGGCATCGACCTGTCCGTGGGCTCCATGCTGGCGCTGGTGGGCAGCTTCTCTGTGGTGGTGTTCAACGCCACGGACAGCGTGCTCCTGACGCTGTTGTTCGCCCTGGTGGCCGGCGGCTTGTGCGGCCTGTTCAACGGTGTGCTCATCGGCCTGGTGAAAATGCCCGCGTTCATCGTGACGCTGGCCACTATGCTGATCTTCCGTTCGGTGGCTCAGTACTACCTGCGGACTACCGGGTCCTCCATCTTCAACATGACCGGCACGTTGGACCACTATGCCAGCTTCTACGGCTTCGGCCAGCTGAAGCTCGCCACCGTTCCCGTGGTGGGCATCGTGCTGCTGTTGGTCACGGTCATCATGGTGTTCATATCCACCTGCACCAAGTTCGGCAAGACCGTCTATGCCCTGGGCAGCAATGAGCGCGCCGCCGCCCTGGCCGGTATCAACGTCAACCGCACCCGTGTGGCGGTCTATGTCATCACCGGCATACTCACCGGTCTGAGCGCTTTCCTGTGGCTGGCCATGAACGGCTCCGTCGACCCGGCTACCCTGGGTAAGAGCAACGAGATGTACGCCATCGCCGCGGTGGTCATCGGCGGTATCAGTATGAGTGGCGGCAAGGGCAAGCTGCTGGGCGTTCTGTTCGGCGCCATGAGCTATACTATTATCGACAAGATCATCGCCTCCCTGCAGGTGGACGCTCTGATCAACGATACCATCAAGGGCTCGATTTTGCTGGTGGCCGTTATCATCCAGCTGGTGGTGCCCATGATCCGTTCCCGCGTAAAAACGAAACATACTTCGGAGGTGTAATAACATGAAAAAGTACGCTGATGTGAGTAAGGTCGTCTACGATCCCAAGGGGACCGACCCCTTTACCTTCCGTTGGTATGACCCGGACGAGGTCATCGCCGGCAAGAAAATGCGTGAGCATCTGAAGTTCGCGTTGAGCTATTGGCATACCATCGACGCCGAGGGCGTGGATATGTTCGGCTCCGGCACCATGGATAAGTCCATGGGGCAGACAGACCCCATGGCCAAGTTCCGCGCCAAGGCAGACTTCGCCTTCGAGCTGATGGAAAAGCTGAACATCGACTACTACTGCTTCCATGACGTGGACATCGCCCCGGAGGGCGCTACCCTGGCCGAGAGCATCGCCAATTTCCGCGTGATGGTGGATTATCTGTACGAGCTGCAGAAGAAGACCGGCAAGAAGTGCCTGTGGGTCACCGCCAACAACTTCGGCGACAAGAAGTTTATGGCCGGTGCAGCCACCTCCTGCTGCGCCGATGTGTTTGCCGCTGCCGCTGCCAAGGTCCGGGCCTGCCTGGACGCCGCGGTGAAGCTGGGCGCCACCGGCTATGTATTCTGGGGCGGCCGCGAGGGCTACGACACCCTGCTGAACACCGACATGGGGCTGGAGCTGGACAACATGGCCCGCTTCCTGCGTATGGCCCGTGACTACGGCCGCAAGATCGGCTTTACCGGCGATTTCTATCTGGAGCCCAAGCCGAAGGAGCCCACCAAGCACCAGTACGACTTCGATGTGGCTACCTGCATGAACTTCCTGCGGAAGTACGACCTGACGGCGGATTTCAAGATGAACATCGAGGCCAACCACGCCACCCTGGCGGGCCATACCTTCGAGCATGAGCTGCGTACTGCCATCGTCAACGGCAGCTTCGGTTCCATCGACGCCAACGAGGGCGACTATCTGCTGGGATGGGATACCGACCAGTTCCCCGCCAACGTGTACAGCGCCACCTACTGCATGATGGAGGTCCTCCGCGCCGGCGGCTTTACCAACGGCGGCCTGAACTTTGACGCCAAAGCCAGACGTCAGTCCAACACCTTCGAGGACATCCTGCTGGCCTATATCTCCGGTATGGACACCTTTGCCCTGGGTCTCCGCAAGGCGCTGGAGCTGAAAGCGGATGGCCGTCTGGACCAGTTCATCAAGGAACGCTACAGCAGCTATGACAGCGGTGTGGGCAAGAAGATCGTGGATGGTGAGATGACCCTGGAGTCTCTGGCGGATTACGCCGAGGGCCTCAAGAGCTTCGATGTGCCCAGCGGCCGTCAGGAGTATCTGGAATCTGTGGTCAACCGGGTGCTGTTCCACTGAGAAATGACATATTGCGGGCCGCCCGAGAGGGCGGCCCTGCCTAAAGGAGGCGCAAGGCTATGAAGGAATATTTGCTGGGTATCGACCTGGGCACCTCCGGTACCAAGACGGTGCTGTTCCGCAGTGACGGTACGGCCATGGCTGCCCACACGGTGGAATACCCCCTCTACCAGCCCCAGAACGGCTGGGCCGAGCAGGAGCCGTCCGACTGGTGGCGTGCCGTGCAGGAGACGGTGCAGGCCGTGCTGCACAAAAGCGGTGTGGCCGCCGCCGATGTTGCCGGTGTAGGCATCTCCGGGCAGATGCACGGTCTGGTGATGCTGGACGAGAGGGGAGAGGTGCTGCACCGCAGCATCCTGTGGTGCGATGGCCGCACCGGCGAGGAGTGCCGCGAGATCACCGAGACTGTGGGCGCGGAGAAGCTCATCGCCATCACCGCGAACCCCGCTCTGGCGGGCTTTACCGCCGGGAAGATCCTGTGGGTGCGGAAGCATCTGCCGGAGGTCTACAAGGCCTGCCGTCATATCCTGCTGCCAAAGGATTACATTCGCTACTGCCTCACCGGCCAGTTTGCCACCGAGGTATCCGACGCCTCCGGCATGAACCTGCTGGACGTGCCTCGGCGGCAGTGGTCCGACGAGATACTGAACAAGCTGGACATCGACCCGGCGCTGCTGGGCCGGATGTACGAGTCTGTGGACGTGACCGGAACGGTGACGGCGGAAGCTGCCGCCCTGACCGGCCTGGCCGAGGGTACGCCCGTGGTGGGCGGCGCGGGCGACAACGCTGCCGCCGCTGTGGGCACCGGTACGGTCCGCTACGGAAAGGCCTTTACGACGCTGGGCACCTCCGGCGTGGTCTTTGCTCATGCGGACAGCGTTTCCATCGACCCGGCGGGCCGCGTACACACCTTCTGCTCCGCCGTTCCCGGCAAGTGGGCGGTAATGAGCTGCACGCTGGCGGCGGGTCAGTCCCTGCGTTGGCTGCGGGATACCTGCTGTGCCGGCGAGGTGGCCGAGGCTGCCCGACAGGGTGTGGACCCCTACGAGCTGATGACGGCCCTGGCCGAGAAAACCCCCATCGGCGCCGACGGCCTGTTGTTCCTGCCCTATCTGATGGGCGAGCGATCCCCGCTGTTGGACGAGAAGGCCCGGGGCGCGTTTATCGGCCTGTCCGGCGGCCATGGCCGCGGCCACCTGATCCGCGCTGTGCTGGAGGGCGTTACATACTCCCAGCGTCAGTGCGTGGATGTGCTCCGTGGCATGAATGTGCCTACGGAGGAAATGATGGCCTGCGGCGGCGGCGCGCGGAGCGCATTCTGGCGTCAAATGCTGGCCGATGTGTACGGCTGCCCCATCCAGACCGCCAAGGCAGCGCTGGAGGGCCCGGCGCTGGGCGTGGCTATTCTGGCCGGTGTTGGCACCGGTGTGTATCCCTCCGTGGAGAGCGCCTGCGATGCCATTGTCAAGCCGGATACCGTTCTGTACCCCGATGCGGAATGTGGCCGCGCCTATGAGCCCTACTACCAGCTCTATCTGCGGCAATATCCCGCGCTGCGGGAGACCTTCCATGCCCTGGCCGCCATGAGGAGCCGGGCATGAGCGGCGCAAAGCGTATCCTGCCGCTGCTGGCGGCCCTGTGCTTCGCTCTGTTTCTGCTGTATGGCGTCTATTTCAACGCCTTCGGCGCCAACGCCGAGTCCATGATGGCCTTTTTCGACATCACCGAAAGCCGCCAGGGCTTCGTGATGACCATTCAGTCCCTGGGCGGCATCGTGATGACGGTGCTGCTGGGCCTGTTCGGCGAACGGCTCCACAAGCTGTACGGCCTGTTGGCCGGCGCGGTGCTGGTGGGCGTGGCCGGTGTGACCATTGGCACCATGCCCCTGTACGGCAATGACAGCTATGGGCTGCTGCTGGTGTTTGCGCTGATCGGCGGTGTGGGCTATATCACGATCGACCTACTGATGAACGGCGTCATCGCCGACGTGTTTCCTGAGAAGAAGAGCACGCTGCTGCCCATCGTTCACGGCTTCTACGGTCTGGGTGCCATGCTGGCGCCCCTGCTGGTGACATGGCTTACCGACAGCGGCCGCCCCGCCACCTTTGCCGTACCGTATCTGGTGCTGGGCGCGGCGGCGCTGGTGTTGGGCGCGGTGTTCTGGACGGTGTCCCGCCGCGCCACGCCCCACACGCCCTACGCCGATATGACGGCCCTGCGGGACAGGTCCGTGGCCAACCCGGCGGAGATCTTTCGTGACAAGCGCGCATGGCTCTATCTGCTGTGCTGTTTCCTGTATCTGTGCTTCCAGAACGGCATCGCCGTCTGGCTGCCCAACTACTACAAGACCGTGCACCACATGGCAGGCGGCGCGGCCAACGCCATGCTCACCCTGTTTTTCCTGGGCGCGCTGGTGGTCCGTATGCTCTCACCGCTGGTGTATAAGCGTATGCCGGTGCGGACGTTCTATCTGCTTACCTGCTTTTTATCGGCCGGCGTGTTTGCGGTTTTGCTGCTGACGCCGTCTTTGGCCGTCCAGCGGGTGCTTTTGGTGCTGCTGGGCCTGCTGCAGGGTGCGGAGGTCCCGGCCCTGGTGATCCTTTGCTGCGAGACGTTCCCTACTCGGACGGCTTCGGCCTCATCCATCATCGTGCTGGGCGTATCCCTGTCAGCGCTGATCGCGCCCACGGTGCTGGGGCGGCTCATCGAGCAGGTAGGCTACGGCATCCCCCTGTGGGGCCTGACGGCCTGCCTGCCGCTGTCGGCGGCGGTGCTGCTGGCCATACGCCGTGACGCGCCGGCGCGGGCATGACCTTGCTTTTTTCCCCGGGCAGCGGGCAAGAAACTTCTTCATGGGCGCTACTCCCGCCCACCAAACCTTCCTTATAAAAAACTTCCTTCCTTTATCTCGCTGCCTTTGCTTCAGGCCGTCGGAGGTGTCGCTGACACCTCCGGCGGTCTGCGTATTTTTACGGCTGTGCGTGGCGTGTTTGTCATTTTTCTTGCGGAACACACTGTGTTCCATGACATTTTTGACGGTTTTGTTTCGGAAAAGTATTACTTTTTTCCTGTGCTGTGCTATCTTACAGGCGACGGTTAGCCACATCTAACTGCTGCAAAATATAGAGGAGCGATCTGCCATGAAGAGATTTGCCATGTTTGCCGCCGGTGTGCTGTTCGGCACCACCGGCATTAAGGTCCTGGGCAGCAAGGACACCAAGAAAGCATAGGGGCACTTTTTTCACGCATTTTTTATAGCCGCAGTCACAGTACGGTCCGCCGGAGGCCAGGGTATACGTCCGCACAAAGCTTGTCGCGCCGCCGGTCTCACTCATGGTATAGTCCGGATGACACAGAGCCGGCGTCAGGTCGTACGATCCCAGTTCCTGCATCAGTGTGCAGATACCGCACCGGGTAAACCGCCCTTCATAGCCGCTGCCGCCCGGGTATTCGTAAAAGTCCGTCAGCCGTTCCACGTCCGGCCGTTCTGGCATGGACAGAACAAATGCGCCAAGCAGGGCACAGTTGACGATATTCATCTTAAAGCGGTCCGCTGTCAGCTGCCGCCGAGCAGATACCCAAGGACGCACGGGGCCGTTTCATCACCGGAGATACTGCTTTAAAGCATCTCTCCGTTTTGCATGTGGAATGCGAAATACAAAAAGCCGCACGGGAACACCGTACGGCTGGCTTTGCAGGCACAAGGCCTACCGTTATCCAATAATACCCTATTTCGACTGCATTTTCAATTTGAACATCTTAAGGCGTTTTTTGCCCCCAAATTCCGTGTGGTTGTCTCAGTTTTGCCTGTGTGGGTCAGGTTGTGGGTCAAATGAGAAAACGGCGGCAAATTGAACTTGCCGCCGCATTACTGTTTTCGCACTTTGACCCATATTTTTCAGCAACTTATGTGGTCAACGCAAAATAAAAAAACTGAGCTTTTAACGCAGAAAAACCGCCTAAAAAGGCGGCTTTTCAAAGTTTTTTGATCGGAGTGCGGGAACTCGAACCCCGGGCCTCCTGCTCCCAAACTTATCGGGAATACTTTTTCCGCTCGTTTATAGCGGTTTTCGGCGCTTTTTAATTTGTTTCACTTACTCTTTGACGCTCTTATTTCCACTGTTTCCGGGTACTCCAGCGCCGTCTGTGGTAATCTATGTGGTCAAAAACGCTTCCCGCCCGGTTTCCGGTGAA
>OGGJ01001890.1_pt1 | contig 15948 bp, 10 predicted proteins | sample 1571071 | NCBI WGS metagenome assembly OGGJ01 (sample SAMEA2581954, study PRJEB24529) | metagenome | biome: Human gut stool | place: China | collected 2011
GTCCGGCTCGGAGCGATGCACAACTGGGCGTTCATCCTCGACGCCTCTAACCGTATCGAGTTCAAGAACCTGCTCAATATATTGGGGCGTAACCGTCTGACCGAACGCCGGGGCATCAAGGACATGAGCAGCATGTACTATCTCGAACAGACCGAGATGCAGTACTCTTCGCGCCTGACCTATACGGGGCAGTTCTCCGGCACGCACCACCTGGCCGGTACCGATGCGACGGTGACGTGGGATGCCGGTTACTCCTATGCCGACCGGAACGAACCCGACCGCCGCATCGTCTCCAATATGGCCGGTATCGGAAGTACGGATGACCTGGCGGATGTGGTGACGGGCAACGACAACATCAAACGCTACTTCCAGACCCTCGGCGACCACATCGCTTCGGCTTCCGGCAACTATGTGCAGCAGTTGGCCTGGGGGGGTATCCGACCCACGTTGAAGGCCGGCATCTACGGCGAGTACCGTTACCGCAGCTACGACCAGCGCGAGTTCATCTACCGTTACGACAACCTTTCCGCCGAAGAGCGGCAATATTATCTCAAGCTGCCTTTCCAGGAAATGCTGTCGCCCGAATGGCTGGGAGCGGACAAGGTCTATATCGACGAGATAACCCGCAAGACCAATGCCTACACCGCCGACATCTATTACGGAGCGGCTTATGCGGCGCTCGACATTCCGCTCGGAAAATTCGATATCTATGCCGGGGCACGTCTCGAAAGCTACACCACGAAGCTGACGCGAGACCGTTCGGATGCACCCGAACTTATCCTGATGACCACCAAGACGCACCACGACCTCAATCTGCTGCCTTCGGTCAATGTCACTTACCGGATAGACGACCGGCATCAGTTGCGGGCGGCTTACGGGCGTTCGCTCAACCGTCCGGAGCTGCGTGAGCTTTCCCCTACGGTCTATTACGATTTCGACCTCTTCAGCGAGATAGCCGGTAACGAGAACCTCAGGACGGCCGTCATCGACAACGTGGACCTGCGTTATGAATTCTATCCCGCACCGGGCGAGACGGTGAGCCTCGGTGCCTTCTACAAACACTTCCGCAATCCGATAGAGTGGACCTATATCGACATGGGCGGTTCGCTCCGCTATATGTATGAGAATGCCGACCGGGCCCAAAGCTGGGGTGTGGAGCTCGATGTGAGGAAAAACCTCGGCTTTATCGGTATGCCGAACCTTTCGCTGGTGCTCAATGCGGCGTGGATATACAGCAACGTGACCTTTGTGCCCGGCGAGGTGGTGTCCGAACCCGACCGGCCCATGCAGGGACAGTCGCCCTACGTGATAAACGCGGGACTCTATTACAGTTCCGAACGACTCGGACTCGACGTGGCGCTGCTCTACAACCGGATTGGCAAGCGGATAGTGGGGCTGGGCAAGTCCAACAGCGTCAATCCCGACCCCAATACGCTGATTCCCGATTCGTACGAAATGCCGCGCAACGTGCTCGATTTCTCCGTATCGAAAAGGATAGGGCGACGGGTGACGCTGAGCTGTTCGGTGAAGGACCTTCTCTCGGAGGACGTGGTGTACAAGCAGTTCCCGAAGTTCGAGAAGGACGGACAGATGTACCGGCGGGAACAGGTCACCCGGCGCTACAATCCCGGTCAGAGCGTATCGCTGACTGTCTCGGTAAAGCTGTGAACGATATTCGACAGGACAGACAATAGAGAAAACACCAATTTTTAATCGAACAGAAAAAGATGAAAAAGAACATCAAGATGGCCGCCGTGGCATGTATGCTCCTCTCGGCCTTTGCTACCGTAAGTTGCGACAAGAATACGGACAACGGCGGCGAGAATCCTCCGCAGGGCGAAACGTTCGAACTGGGCGACGGTTCGAAGGATAATTTCGAAATCGCTTCCGACATGACGCTGACCTATCCGAACGTCTATACGCTCAAAGGGTTCGTTTATGTGCCCGACGGTGTGACGCTGACCATCGAGCCCGGTGTGGTGATAAAGGGCGACAAGGCTACGCAGGGTACGCTCATTATCGAACGGGGCGGCAAAATCATGGCACAGGGTACGCCGGAACGCCCGATTGTCTTCACTTCTGCCCAGGCTCCCGGCAGCCGCAAGCCCGGTGACTGGGGCGGTATCATCCTGCTCGGCAAGGCGCCCAACAACCTCGGCGAACAGACCATCGAGGGCGGTGTGCGTTCCAAACACGGCGGTAACGACCCGGCGGACAATTCCGGCGTGCTGAGCTATGTACGTGTGGAATTCCCCGGTATCGAATACTCTACGGACAATGAAATCAACGGAATTACCTTCGGTTCGGTCGGGAGCGGTACCAAAATCGACCACCTGCAGGTATCCTATTCGGGGGACGACTCCTATGAGTGGTTCGGCGGTACGGCGAATGCGAAATATCTCGTCGCCTATTCGGGTTGGGACGATGATTTCGATACCGACAACGGCTTCAGCGGCAAGGTACAGTTCGCCATGGGCGTGCGCAATCCGAGGATAGGGGACAAGTCGGCCTCCAACGGTTTCGAATCGGACAACAACGGCGACGGTGCGGCTACCGAACCCTACACCTCATGCGTGTTCGCCAACGTCAGCCTGTTCGGGCCGGTGTCCAATCCCGCATCCTATACTGAACAGGCCGGCGCCGAGGGTAGCCCGGTCGATGCGAGATTCCAGGCCGCGCTTCATCTGCGCCGCAATACCCAGCTCAGTATCTATAACTCCCTCATAGCGGCTTTCCCGGTAGGGCTGATTATCGAGAACGACAAAGGGTCTACCACACAGGATTGGGCTGAGCAGGGCAAACTCAACGTAACCAACTGCGTGATGGCCGGCATGGTGAAGAATTACCAGGATGCACAGTATTGGAAGGATGGTTCCCAGTTCGACGATGAGGATGCGGGTAGTTTCGCCGACGGTTATTTCAACCGTGCGGAGGGTGGAAACAGGGTGTTCGCAGCCCTCTCCGACCTCGGCCTCAGCGGCAATCCGCTCAGCCTTTCCGCTCCGGTGGTCTTCCCCGGCAGCGACAGTCCGCTTGCTTCGGGTGCTGCATGGACGGAGGAGAAGGTGGCTTCGGGCTTCGATAAAGTGGACTATATCGGTGCTTTCGGTCCGAATGAGACCGCTGTCGCCAACTGGACGAGCGGCTGGTGCAATTTCGACCCCCAGAATACGGTTTACTAAACGTCGGCAGGTTGGTCAATTTGTCGGTGGGCGGGCTGCTGCGGCGGTCCGCCCTTTTCCCGTTCCGCGGCGGAGCTTCCGGTGTGCCGGCAATGCATGCGGGGATTGCGTTCCGTGCAGGAATATTACAGCCCGAGGTCTTCGTCAATCAAGACCACCGTAATCCTCCCTTTCGGATGGCATTTGTGCAGAATGAGCCGTTCGTTGCATATCCGTCGGGGCGATGCACAATCCATGCACCGGCCCGTTTTCACGCACGGCGTGTCGAAATCCTCATGACGTGCCGCATTGCGTGGGGCGGCCGTTTCGCGGATACGCCTGAAGGCGGCATCGCCGTCCTCCACGATTTTGTTCCGACCGACGGTCAGGATGACGTGCCGCGGTCCGAAGGCTATCGGAGCGATGCGGTTGCCTATCATGTCCAGCCAATGCAGCTCCCCGTCGAGGGTGACGGCATTCGCGCCGGTCAGGAACAGGTCGCATAACAGCGCCTGCCGGCGTCTTTCTATCAGTTCCCTGAAAGGAACGCCCTGTTCGAAAGTGTCGATGAACGGATAGGTGCGCTGCGTCCGCAGCCACTCCACCGTCCCCGTCGCGTAGAGCGTCATCGAGTCGCCGAAGGAGATACTCGCCGGCGCGAGTTCGGCGATGCGGCTGCGGATGTATTCGCCGGCCTCGTGTGCGTCGGCCGCTGTCGCCACCTCAAAACCGTTGCGCCTCAGCCTGTCGGCACATCTCTCCGTTGTCTTTGCCTGTTCCATCATGTGTCTCCGTTATGGGCGGTTCCGGCAGATGTTTTCCGGAGACCGTAAAAAAGTCTCCACGGAGTACGCGGAGACATAGGTATTAAAACCTGCGGCCCATGGCCTTATTGTGGTAAGATGTAGAAGTTCTTACATTGCAAATATAGGAAAAATAAGTGCACAAATCCAAAAATTTTCCTTATTTTTACGAAAAACCGCCAATTTATGGAGAAAAGATTGGGTATAGATGTAGGAACCAATTCCCTCGGATGGGCTATCGTGGAGGTGGACGACGAAGGATGTACGCTGCTCGACCGAGGGGTGGATATCTTTCAGGAGGGGGTAGCACGTGAGAAGAATCAGGAGAAACCGGCCGTGCAGGACAGGACCGATGCCCGTGCCCTACGGCGGCACTATTTCCGTCGCCGTTTGCGCAAGATAGCCCTGTTGCGGGTGTTGGTACGGCACGACCTCTGTCCCGCATTGTCGGAGGAGCAGTTGAACGCCTGGCAGAGTAAGGGGATTTATCCGTTGGACGATGCGTTCATCCGTTGGCAGCGTACCGACGACAATGCGGACAGGAACCCGTACCGCGACCGCTTCCGGTGTCTGACCGAAGAACTCGATTTGGCCTGCCGCGAAGAACGTTACGTGCTGGGCAGGGCGCTGTATCATCTGTGTCAGCGCCGCGGATTTCTGAGCAATCGCAAGGATGCGGGAAACGAGGCCGAGGAGGGTAAGGTGAAGCAGGAGATTAAAACCCTCTCTGCCGACATGGCCGCTGCGGGGTGCGAATATCTGGGCGAATATTTCTACCGGCTTTACCAGCGGAAAGAGAAGATTCGCAAACACTATACAGCCCGGAACGAGCACTATCTGGCCGAGTTTCGTGCCATTTGCCGGAAACAGCGGCTTGATGAGGAGTTGCGACAGGCATTGGAAAAAGCCATTTTCTATCAGAGGCCCCTCAAGTCGCAAAAGGGCTTGGTAGGCAAGTGTACTTTCGAAAAGGACAAGAGCCGCTGTCCGGTGTCCCATCCGCGCTTCGAGGAGTTCCGGATGCTCCAGTTCATCAACAACGTTCGGGTTACGGGTCCCGGCGATGCGGAGCCGCGGCCCCTTTCGCCGGAGGAGGTGGAGATTGTCCGTCCGCTGTTCCTGCGCAAGAGCAAACCGCATTTCGATTTCGAAGACATTGCCAAAAAGATAGCGGGCAAAGGGAACTATGCCTGCCGGGGCGAGTTGCTGCAGGCGCCGTACCGCTTCAATTGTGCCGGTAAATCGACGGTGACGGGGTCTCCCGTATCGGCCCTTTTCGCTTCGGTTTTCGGAGATGATTGGCAGCGTGAGATTTGCAGCCTGTATACGCTCGGTGCCGGGAAAAACGAGGAGCAGATACTCAACGACGTATGGCATGTCCTCTTCGCCTTTGAGGACGAGGAGCGGTTGCAGGCCTGGTTGCAGGAGAAACTGCAGCTTTCAGCCGACGATGCGAAAACCCTGGCGGCCTTCCGTCTGCCGCAGGGGTATGCGTCGCTGAGCCTGAACGTTATCAACAAGATACTTCCCTACCTGCGGCGCGGATACCGCTACGACGAGGCGGTATTCTTTGCCAACCTCGGAAAGGTGCTTCCGGCGGAGGTGTATGCCGACCCGGCCAGGCGCCGCGAAGTGGAGCAAGGGATTTCCGCCCAGATGGATGATTTGGGCGACGGAGAGAAAACACGGAAGGAGGAACGTATTCGCGATTATCTGCGGCGTTATTGGGGCGTAGAGGAGAAGCGGCTGGAGCGCCTTTACCATCCTTCGATGATTGAGGCGTATCCGTCGGCGTCTCCCAACGGACAGGGTCTCCTGCAGCTGGGTTCGCCGCGCATCCCGGCTGTCCGGAATCCGATGGCCATGCGAGCCCTGTTCCGACTCCGCGTACTGCTGAACGAACTCCTGCGCGAAGGAAAGATTGACCGTGGCACGAAAATCAATATCGAGCTCGCCCGCGAGCTGAACGACGCCAACAAACGGAAGGCCATCGAACGTTACCAGCGGGAGCGGGAGGCTGAGAACCGCAAATATGCCGAAGAGATTCGCCAACAGTATGTCGAAGCGACGGGACATTCCATAGAGCCCTCCGAAGAGGATATTCTCAAATACCGTCTGTGGGTGGAGCAGGGGCATTGTTCCCTTTATACGGGGAAGACAATCGGGATTTCCGAGTTTCTCGGCGACGGCCGGCGGTACGACATCGAGCATACCGTCCCCCGTTCGCGTGGGGGAGAGGATGCGCAGTACAACAAGACGCTGTGCGAAGAGGAATTCAACCGGGATATAAAACGCGACAAACTGCCGTCGGAGCTGGCCAACCATACCGCGATATTGGCCTGTGTCGAGTCGTGCGGATGGTTCGAGCGCATCGAGGGGTTGGAGCATCGGGTCTGGGGGGCGGACCGTCGCGCAAAGAGTGCGACGACCAAATCGGCGAAGGATTTCGCCATTCAGGACCGGCACTACTGGAGGATGCACCTCGATTACTGGCGCAGGAAGTGCGAGGCCTTTACCATGACGGAGGTGCCCGAAGGATTCAGCAATCGGCAGGGTGTGGATGTTGGCATCATCGGCCGGTATGCGCGGCTCTATCTGCAGACAGTCTTCGACCGGGTTTATACGGTCAAGGGTGCTACGACGGCTGCGTTCCGCAGGATGTGGGGGCTGCAGGAGGAGTATGCGGCGAAAGAGCGCGTGAATCATGTCCACCACTGTATAGATGCCATTACCATCGCCTGCATCGGAAGCCGGGAGTACGCCCTGTGGGCGCAGTACGTTCGGCAGGATGAACTCTATCGGCGGGGGGAAGCGGATAAACCCCGTTGCGGCAAGCCGTGGCCGACCTTCACCGAGGATGTCCGGGCGACGGCCGATGAGCTGCTCATTTCGCATCACACGCCCGATAACATGCCCAAGCAGAGCCGGAAACGGCTGCGTGTGCGGGGAAAGGTGCAGCGGAACGACAGGGGAGAGGTCAAATACATGCAGGGCGATACCGCCCGGGGTGCTCTCCATCAACAGACATTTTATGGAGCCATCGAACGAGACGGCGAGATTCGGTATGTCGTGCGCAAGTCGCTCGACCAGTTACTGCCGACCGATGTGGATAAAATCGTGGACGAAACGGTGAAGCGGAAAGTGCAGGAGGCTATCGAAGCATTCGGATTCAAGGAGGCAATGGACCCGCAGAAGCATACTGTCTGGATGAACAAAGATAAAAATGTACCGATTCGGAAGGTGCGGATATTGACCGGTGTGAAAAATCCGATTCTCCTGAAGCCTCATCGCGATGTATCCGTTAAGGAGTATAAGCGATATTACCATGTCGTCAACGACGGGAATTACTGCATGGCGATTTACGAAGGCAGAGACAGGCAGGGCAGGTTGAAACGGACGTTTGAAATCGTCAATAAACTGGAGGCGGCCCGTTATTTCAAACGGAGTGCGGACCGGGAATCCCGGCCCGATTTGGTACCGCTGTCGGATGTCAACGGTTATTCGCTCAAGTATCTCTTGAAAACGGGGACGATGGTGTTGTTTTATGAAAATTCCCCGGACGAGTTGTATGAATGTTCGGTCGGAGAGTTGGCTAAAAGGTTGTACAAGGTCGTGGGAATGGCGCAGGATGGTCGTGTCCAGTTTCTGTTTCATCAGGAGGCACGGGACCAGAAAGCCGTTACGGCGGAGTGTGGAATGGGAATTTCGGTTTTCGATGCACGCCATCCTGCTCCGAAGTTGAGGATAAGAGTTTCCAATTTTAAAATGTTCGTCGAAGGCTATGACTTCGAACTGACGGTTACGGGGGAAGTAAAATTCAAACGGTAATTGCTTCATGGTGAAACGCGCGCTGTTCTTTTCGACGCCTTATAGCCTGAGTCTTCGGGACAATCAGATGATTATCCGTACGAAGGAGGCCCCCGACATGCAGCGGACCGTTCCGGTCGAGGATATCGGGGTGGTGGTGCTGGAGGACCGACAGACGTCCGTGACGCTGCCGCTGCTGAATGCGCTCTCGGATAACAATGCGGCCGTCATCTTCTGCGGCGACGACCGGATGCCGAACGCCATGCTGATGAATCTCGATTCCAACCGGACACAGGGCGAGAACTACCGGACGCAAATCGAGGCGAGCGAGCCGTTGAAAAAAGGGATATGGCGGCAAATCGTCGAGGCGAAAATCCGAAACCAGGCCGCCTTGCTGCAGAAGTTGGGCAAAGACGGGGAGCGGTTGAAGCCCTATTACCGGAATGTCCGCAGCGGCGATGCGGACAACCGGGAGGGGACTGCCGCCAGAATTTACTGGGCAGAGCTGTTCGGCCGGGATTTCGTTCGTATGCGGGAGGGAGATGTTCCCAATAACTTGCTGAATTACGGATATACGGTTCTGCGGGCGGCCGTCGCACGGTCGCTGATGGGGTCGGGGCTGTTTCCGGCGTTCGGCATTTTCCACCGTAACCGGTACAATGCCTTTCCGTTGGCCGACGATGTGATGGAACCTTATCGTCCTTTTGTGGACGAATTGGTGTACGGGCTCCGTATGCAGGGCGAGTCGCAACTGACGCAGGAGGTCAAGGGGACCCTGCTGCGGATACTGTTCGCCGATACGCGTTTCGAGAAGGTGATGCGTCCGCTGGATGTCGGCCTGACGTTTACGGCGGCATCGCTGGCGAAATGTTTCGCTGGAACGCAAAAGAAGATTGTTTACCCTTTGTTGGAGTGACAGGATGTCGGAAGTCCGTTTGAATGCATATCGTATCATGTGGCTGTTCGTGTTTTTCGATTTGCCGACCAATACCAAAACCGAGCGTCGTCATGCGACTCAGTTTCGCAAGGCCCTGGAGAAGGACGGCTTTTCGATGATGCAGTATTCGGTGTACGTGCGTCACTGCCCCTCGAAAGAGAATATGGAAGTACATCTCCGTCGGGTGCAGAAGTCGATGCCGCCTGCCGGATATACCAGTATCCTGAGCGTTACGGACAAACAGTACAGTGAGATTCGGAACTATTGGGGGAAAAGCGAACGGGCCCGGCCCGAGATGCCTCAGCAGCTGGAATTTTTTTGATATATTGCTCTTTGAAATACGAAATTACATCCGACCAACTTCCCCGGTGTGCGGCAGGACGTTTTATGCATCGGTGTCATATGTGTAACGTGCAGAATATGAATTACTGCCATGCGCGAGGTTGTGGTTTGATGTAGAATTGGAATGAGAAACAACTTTTATAACCGTGTTCGTGCTCGTCGTTTGTTGTGGTTTGATGTAGAATTGGAATGAGAAACAACGTAAGCAAAAGTTGGAAGCGCAAAAGGCATGTTGTGGTTTGATGTAGAATTGGAATGAGAAACAACGCCGTCGCAGGAGAAAACGCATTATAGTAGTTGTGGTTTGATGTAGAATTGGAATGAGAAACAACGATATCTTCGATATGCTCTCCGCCATACAAGTTGTGGTTTGATGTAGAATTGGAATGAGAAACAACACCGCGAAGATGTACTCGTTTGCATGGCCGTTGTGGTTTGATGTAGAATTGGAATGAGAAACAACAAGGCACATCGTTTCCCTGACCGCTCATATGTTGTGGTTTGATGTAGAATTGGAATGAGGAACAACCGGAATGAAGAGAGAGGACGCGGTTATCGGTTGTGGTTTGATGTAGAATTGGAATGAGGAACAACTGAGGAGACCGCAAAGTAGTCTCTTCAACGTTGTGGTTTGATGTAGAATTGGAATGAGGAACAACGAAACACGACGGGACACACTCGTAAAGAGGTTGTGGTTTGATGTAGAATTGGAATGAGGAACAACGCTGATATCTTTCAATCAATCAAGTTAAAGTTGTGGTTTGATGTAGAATTGGAATGAGGAACAACGCTGTTTGTTGTTATTTTTCAGCCCAAAGAGTTGTGGTTTGATGTAGAATTGGAATGAGGAACAACCATACCGGCGTACGCATTCCCGATTTTACTGTTGTGGTTTGATGTAGAATTGGAATGAGGAACAACAAGTTGACTGATTCGCTAATCACCAACGCAGTTGTGGTTTGATGTAGAATTGGAATGAGGAACAACGCACTGCGAACGGATTTAATTTTGTCTATAGTTGTGGTTTGATGTAGAATTGGAATGAGGAACAACAACCGGCGTTCGGCTGTTTTTAGGAAGAATTGACAGACCGGGCGTGCCCGGATGTCATGGGGGACGGTTGAGGCTGCGGTCTGCCATTGCTGTTCAGGTTGGCGGGAGCATGTTGCCTGCGGAAGGAAAATGTGTGCCGGATATCTGTGTACAAGATGTATCGGAATATACCGGTACCTTCGGATTTTGCGGATAATCAATTAATCTTTATATTTGCACACCCTAACGACGCCCGGATGGCGGAATCGGTAGACGCGCTGGTCTCAAACACCAGTGGAGCAATCCGTGCCGGTTCGACCCCGGCTCCGGGTACGCTTGATGATACAACCCAGCTGATATTCAGTTGGGTCGTATCGTTTAAGAGGAGATGTAGAACGGTTTTTCTTTGCGGTACCATTGCCTCGACCGTTTGGCAATCTCTGTGGGTGCCGGATTGTACAATGTTGCTAAAACGGAAACTCCGGTTCCCCGCGGACAAATATGGCGAGGAGCCGGAGTTTCCCGACGATATTACTGGATTAGAATCCGGCCGTGAAATAGATTCCGGCGGGGAAGTGCGTGTAGTTCCGGTAGTCTGCAACCATTGCGGGCGTATCCGAATTGAGGTCGTATACCGAGATATCGTTCGTGAGGAAACTCCAGCCGTAGCCCAGAATTGTATTGTAGTAGTACTCGCCCGTGACGGGGTGTACGGCCGGCATGTTGTAAATTATACCCCAGTTCACGACGTTCGGCTTCACATCGCCCAGCGTTTCGGTCGTATTCGTGGAGAACGTGTGGCGGTAGATTGTCGAGGTATTGTTGCAGAAATAGATTTCGTCGCCTTTGGCGGAAATAGCCGGTGTCGCACCCCAGCCTGCCGAGACGCCGCCTTCGGTCAGGGTGTGTTTCTCCATCGTGTAGTCGGTGGCTGACAATTTGATGATTTGGGCCGGACTGGTCGAACAGGAAACCCATACGTAGCCCTCTTCGTCGGACTTGATGACGCCGGTCACCGTACCCTCCATTGCTATCGTTTCGGCGATGTTGCCGTTTTCGAGTATCAGTACCTTGCTGTTCGCCGGAACGAACACCTTGTCTCCGACGACCGCCATCCGGTTTTTCAGGGCGCCGGCCGTACCCTCTATCTGTTTGAGGCTCCTCGAATCGAGGTCGAGGGTCCATACGCCGGCATTGTCGCGGATGTAGGCCGTGCGACCGACCACAGCCACATGGGAAGGCCACGAGAGCGACGAGCAATCGTCCTTGCTGAAATTGTCCGTGCGTTTGAGCGTTCTGGCATCGGCTTCGACCAGCATACCGTCGTTACCTCCGTTCTGCGATACGATATACAGTTTGTCGTCCGCTATGAACAGGTCCTGAGCCGCGTTGCCGAGCTCAGTACCGTTCATGCGCCAGTAGGCGTAGTTGATGAGGCGTCCGTCGGATGTGATGTAAATGACCGACCCGTTGTCCGACGACGGATTGCCTTCGTTGAGAACGAATGTTCCCTCCGGGTCGGAGTAATCCACTGCCGCGATACGTGCCGATGCCAGCGTCGTCCGCTCTGCACGGTCGATGGCGATGAGTGAAAGGATGCCTTCCGTATAGTAGGAGCTGCCGGACGCCGGGGCCGTTACCGTTACCGTTTTGGCATGCGGGTCGAGTTTGGCCGACCATCCCTGCGGAACGTGCATCAGGTCGACCGTCGCTACATCGCCCGTAAACGGAAGTTCGCGCTCTTCACCGAATGCGAATAGGTAGTAATTGTCCACATTGGTGCCGCCCCTGGGCAGGGTCTCGGGAAAGACGAATGCGAATCCAGCCGTCGAAGTTTTCGGTATGACAATGGTCGTCTTCCCGTCAGAGAGCGTGAAAACCACTTCCGTATCGCCGTCCTCCACCTTCGAGAACAACGAGTCGCCGTCCTGCCCTTCGGCTGTGACGCCCATCGGCGTCCAGGTCGTGCCGTCGAGCGACATCTCCCACTCTTTCGTATCGGAATTGATGCGTAGCTGCGGGGTGATGCCGTCGGAACCTTCGGCCTTTATTTTCCGCCCGTCGATTTCGATGATTCGGCCGTCGAGCGCCCAGTAGTACAGCCCGTCTTCGTCTTTTATGACCGATATGGACGGAGCATTGGTTCCGTTGGTAATCGTTGCCGTCGTGCCGTCGGAAAAGTTGATGGTATAACCGTTTTCGGTCTCGATTACCGAAGTGACTGTCATATTCTTTTGCAGTGCCTCCACCAGTTTCCGAAGGGTTTCGATGCCCGAATTGGCATGCCTGACCGCCTCTTCCATGGCTTCCACGCGGTCGTTCAGGTCATCGACCGCTTCCCGCAGCTCCTCGTCGTCGTATGGGGAACAGCTCCACATTGCGGCGCCGAACAGGACAACCGCCAGACAGGTAAACAGTTTTTTCATGTCGTTTATGTTTAATTGAAAGATTGAATGAGTTTCAAAGACGAAAAAAGGCCGATAGGCGGATGCTGGTTTACGGCAGGTGTACAACGAACCGAAGCCGGAAAAGGAGAGGGACGCAGGAACGGAGACCCTTTCCCGGAACGAACGTCGATAGGGTATGTAAGATTTCCTCGCCATTCGGATTACGCAGGTGACTGCATGGCGGGAGGGGATGAAAATCAAATCGGAAAAGTGTGCCAGAGGGCCGACCAAGCCATTCGATTCCTACCCGAAACCCGCGGGTGCAAATCCATGTCGTTAAGGCAGGTCTTCTGACTCGTCCCGTTCACCGCGCCTTCCCGGTATCGAAACCAGTGGCAAAGAGTGCGGTAAACGACTTCTCCCGAAGGAGGGGACATACAGCAGCGAGTACTGTTCCGGATTCTCACCGGATTCCCTTTTCATCCGGTGCGGAAGCCCGAACCGGAACCATAACTGCGCAAAGGTAGCAATCTTTTTTGCGAGTTGAGATATGAAACGATAAAAATCATATAAGCCCTCTTCGAAAGGGAAAGGAGGATTCATGAAACGATGTCCGACCGCAATCGTAGGGGCGGCAGGGGAGGATGGTGCGGAACCGTTGTCGTGTCTGTATTCGAACGGACGGGCGAAGCTTCTCCTGCTTGTCGTCGGACTCCGGCGCAGCATCGGGAACGGACTTTCTCTTTGTCCGTACTGCGGATGGTCGGGGGCCGGACTGCCGGGAAAGTCGTCGGGACGGTTCAGGCTTTTTCCCTGCCGGCGGCTTTCCGGATAGCTGTCAGGATACCTTCCGTGTCGTAGCCGCAAATCCGTTTCAGTTCGGCTATCGTGCCGTGGTGGATGAAAGTATCGGGGATGCCGAGCCGCACGACCTCTGCGGTATAGCCGTTGGCGGAGATGAATTCGGCGACGGCGCTTCCCACGCCTCCCTCCACGGTACCGTCCTCGACGGTGATTATCCGCCGGAACCGCCGCCCGACGTCGTGCAGAATAGCCGTGTCGAGCGGTTTGGCGAACCGCAGGCTCACCACTTCGGCGGAGATTCCCTCCTCCTCGGCCTGTACTGCGGCCTTCAGGGCATCGTTGGTTACGGTACCTATCGCCAGAACGGCGACATCCTTCCCGCCGCGCAGGGTTATCCCGCGGCCTATCTCCATCCGTCGGAATCCGCCGCTCCAGTCGGCTCCTATCCCCCGGCCGCGCGGATAACGGATGGCGAACGGTACGCCCGATAGGAGCGCCGTGTACATCATCTCCTTGAGTTCCGCCTCGTTGGCCGGTGCGGCTATCGTCATGTTGGGCACGGAGCGCATGAAGGCGAGGTCGAACACACCGTGGTGCGTCACTCCGTCTTCGCCGACAAGGCCCGCACGGTCGAGGCAGAATATGACCGGAAGCCGCTGGATGGCCACGTCGTGAATCATGTGGTCGTAGGCCCGCTGCATGAACGACGAGTAGATATTGCAGAAAGGTATCAGGCCGCCGGCCGCCAGTCCTGCCGAGAAAGTGACCGCATGGCCTTCGGCGATGCCGACGTCGAAGCATCGGTGGGGCATCTCCCGTTGCAGGATATCCATGGAGCTGCCCGTGAGCATGGCCGGTGTGACGCCTACGACGCGTTCGTCGAGGCGGGCGAGTTCGAGGAGCGTATAACCGAATACGTCCTGGTAGCGGTCGGGCTGGTTGTCGCCCGGATTGACGAGCAGTTCGCCGGTGACGGGATTGAACCTGCCGGGGGCGTGCCATATCGGCGGGTTGCTTTCGGCAGGTTTGTAACCCTTGCCCTTTTTGGTAACGACGTGGAGCAGTTTCGGGCCCGGAATGCTCCGCATGTCGCCCAGTACCCGTACCAGCGACTTCAGGTCGTGGCCGTCCACGGGGCCGAAATAGCGGAAGTTGAGGCTCTCGAACAGGTTGCTCTGCTTGAGAATGCTCTGTTTGACGACGTTGCCGAAATTCTGTATCGCGCGCCGCATCCGGGGGACTCCCGACATGGCGTTCCATACCCGGTTTTTCAGCCGGTTGTAGTGTTTTGACGTGGTGATGCCGAGCAGATACTCCTTCAGCGCTCCGACGTTGGGACTGATGGACATGTTGTTGTCGTTCAGAATGACCAGCATGTCCGCATTGGATGCTCCGGCGTTGTTCAGCCCCTCGTAGGCAAGGCCGCCCGTCATGGCGCCGTCGCCTATTACGGCGATGACGTTGCGGTGGATGCCCTGCAGTTTGTTGGCCTGGGCCATGCCCAGTGCGGCCGAGATGGAGACGGAAGCGTGGCCCGCCCCGAAAGCGTCGTAGGGGCTCTCCTCCATGCGCGGAAATCCGCTGATGCCGCCTAACTTCCGGTTCGTGTGGAACTGTTCCCGACGGCCGGTGAGTATCTTGTGGGCATAGGCCTGATGGCCGACGTCCCAGACCACCTTGTCGTCCGGCGTGTCATAGACGTAATGGAGCGCTATGGCGAGTTCCACGGCTCCGAGACTCGATGCGAGGTGTCCCGGATTCACGCAGAGTTCCGATACCATGAAGTCTCTGAGTTCTGCAGCGAGCGTTTCCAGTTCGGGGACGGAGAGTCTGCGCAGGTCTTTCGGAGAGTTTATGTCGTCGAGGTATTTATAGCCCGTCTTTACCATGAGAGGAGTGTACGTATCGGGGTACAAAGATACCCAATTATAACTATTTCTGAAAAAAATCGTATCTTCGTGTCGTATAACATCCGAGGTAGGCTGTAAGATGAAATATAAGAGAATATTGCTGAAACTGAGCGGCGAGTCGCTGGCCGGCGATGGAGAGTACGTATGCGTCGCAGATACGGGAAATCGCCGGGGCCGGCGTGGAGGTCGGCATAGTTATTGGAGGAGGAAACATATTCCGCGGCATGCAGGGTGCGGAGAGGGGATTCGACCGTGTGAAGGGCGACCAGATGGGAATGCTCGCGACGGTCATCAACTCGCTGGCTCTGGAATCCGCGCTGCGGGCGGAGGGGATGCAGGCGAAGGTGCTGACTTCCATATGCATGGAACCGGTCGGGGAGTATTACTCCAAGGACAAGGCGGTGGATTACCTGAGCAGGGGATACGTCGTGATAATCGGTGGCGGAACGTCCAATCCCTATTTTACGACCGACAGTGCCGCAGCGCTCCGCGGCATAGAGATAGAGGCCGACGTGCTGCTGAAAGGGACGCGGGTGGACGGCATTTACGATGCCGACCCGGAGAAGCATCCGGAGGCACGGAAATTCGGCGAGATAACTTTCGGGGAGGTGTATGCCCGCGGGCTTCGGATTATGGACCTGACGGCTTTCACGCTCTGCCGGGAGAACGGCCTGCCGATAGTCGTCTTCGACATGGATACGCCGGGCAACCTGCGCAAGGTAATCGACGGCGAGCAGATCGGCACCGTCGTGCGGAACTGATGCA
>OGGJ01001897.1_pt1 | contig 15921 bp, 15 predicted proteins | sample 1571071 | NCBI WGS metagenome assembly OGGJ01 (sample SAMEA2581954, study PRJEB24529) | metagenome | biome: Human gut stool | place: China | collected 2011
GACCATTGCTGCTGTTCCAGAGCAGCTCCGTCAGCTTATCCAGATGTGCGGTGGAAAGCTTTTGCGGCGTCGGATACTTTTTCAGGAGCGCCACGGATGACTTACAAAAAATCGTATCGAACTGCGCCTCGTACTCCGGAAAGACACGGTCGATCAGCGCGATCAGCTTTCGCTTGAGGTCACCGGCCATGTCGACCAGATAGAAGCGGTTCCGGCACAGCTCCTTCAGCGCCAGCAGACGATCCTGTGCAACATTGCTTTCGGCATAGCGCCCGAAGCGGATCAGCTCGGCAATGATGAAGGAATCCTTGGCATCGGTTTTGATCTTGCGGATGAACATATCCCTCATGGCGCTGGTCTGAATCGGATTAAGCAGAATGACGTGATAGCCGTCCTTGCGCAGCCGCGTAAAGAGCGCCAGCCAGTAATGCGCAGTGGACTCCATTGCAAATACGATCTGGCTTTTGATGTTCGTGTGTTTCCTGATTTTCTCCAGCATGAGATTGTACCCGGTGCAGTTGTTGCGGATGGAGAACGGGCGCTGAACGGTCTGACCATCCGATGTGATCATGCAGACCTCGTGGCTGCGCTTGGCGACATCGATACCGACAATGAACATAACATACACCTCAACATAGATTTACAGACAGTCCTCATGGTCTTATGAGTCATACCCTGCTTCGATATCAGCGGAGGATCCCGCATCCGGCTCATAAATGAAAGCTCATAAGAGAGAGGTCCCACGCTGCTTAGAGCGGACGAACGCCGCAAGGAGAAAAGAAGAGAACCTCTGTCTGCATGAGGATATTATATCATCGCGCATCCGCGCGTTGATAACGGCAAAGAAAAGAAGGGAAGAAAAGTCGTCTCATACGGCGGAGCCGAATGCTGCTTAAAGCGAATAAGTACCGCAAGGATAAAAAAGCGGACTGCCGCCAGAACGAGCTTGGAAGCCGCATTTTCATGGGAAGGGTTTTTGGCGATTATGCGGAATGTTTGCATTTTTATCCGAGTTTTTCCTATGGACGAATTATAGCAGGAGAAAGGCATTGGCGCTTTTCGCGCCAATGCCTATTCACAGCAGCCCGCAGTGCGAGCTGCCGCAAGGGTTTGCGGGTTTTGGAAATTGACGCTTTTTTCGAGGTTCCCAGAACGGTTTGACGCTAAATTTGAGAAAAGTCGCCGCAAAGCCCCGTGTCACAACGGTTTGCGGCGGCGCTTTGATAGAAAATCGGTACGCTTTATACCGTTGTAGTCGGCGGAAGTCTCCGTAGCAGCTCAAATCTTGCTACGCCATAGACAAAGATAAGGCGGCGGTTGAGAATTGATAACTTTCTGATAATAGTGTGGCTTCCCCATAGCTTTTCTCTGCCCTTTACGGTATTGTATACCGTTACAAAGGAGGTCGATTTTATGCCAAAACGACGAGCAAACGGAGAAGGCAATATCCGAAAGCGCACGGATGGACGATGGGAGGGCCGCTACACAGTCGGTCACGATCCGGAAACCGGAAAAGCCATTATCAAGAATGTCCGCGGTAAGACGCAGGCCGGAGACACCGTAAAGACTGAGTTAATTTATGATCGGGAGAAAGTCCGGGCAGAAAGCTGTCCGGACTTTTCTTATATCTCACAAAAGTTGCGGTAGAATTGTTTACAGGTTTGTGGTATCATTTGAACGTAAAAAGAGAGCGGCAGATCATCACTTGAGGAGGCAGCTATGGCTTTTGATTTCAAGAAAGAATACAAGGAGTTCTATATGCCGAAGAACAAGCCGGAGATCGTAATTGTTCCGAAAGCAAATTATATTGCAGTTAAGGGAAAGGGTGATCCCAATGAAGAGGGCGGGGCATATCAGCAAGCAATCAGCGTGTTATACGCTGTTGCATACACCTTAAAAATGAGTTACAAGACTGACCATAAAATTGTCGGCTTCTTTGAATATGTCGTTCCCCCGCTTGAAGGCTTCTGGTGGCAGGATCATATAGCTGGCGTGGATTACACCGATAAGTCCGCGTTCAACTGGATCTCCGTTATCCGCTTGCCTGATTTCATAACGAAAGAGGACTTTGAATGGGCGGTCGATACTGCGGCGAAAAAGAAAAAGCTGGATTGCTCCTCGGCGGAGTTTTTGACGATTGATGAAGGTTTGTGCGTTCAAATCATGCACTTGGGCGCGTTTGATGATGAACCCGCGACTGTCGCGCTTATGGACGCGTATTTGGAGCGGAACGGATATGTCAATGATATGAATATGGAAAGATTACATCATGAGATCTATCTGTCCGATGCAAGAAGGGTTGCTCCGGAAAAATGGAAAACGGTTATTAGACATCCGATAAAAAAGATTTAGATACACTGTTTGTCAAACGGACAAAAACCTTCAGAAACAAGAGGGCACATTCGTTTGACGCTTTGAGTCACGCACGTGTCCATCCCTCTGGGGACATGGGTCAAATTTCCGTGTCCATTTTCTTGGGTACAGTTTACGTTCCGTTTGGGTCAGCGTTTGGGTCAGAAAAAAGCGGTACCCAAAAAACGGAACTTATGAAAAGCAAAAGTCCTCGAAATCAGACGATTTCGAGGACTTTTGGTACGCCGTGAGGGATTCGAACCCCCGGCCTTCTGGTCCGTAGCCAGACGCTCTATCCAGCTGAGCTAACGGCGCGTGTCCTTTCAGACAGCTTGTGTATCATAGCACAACGGCTCCGAAAATGCAAGGGGTATTTTCACATTTTTGTCTCTTTTTTGCCCGGGGTGGGAAAAATGCTTGCAATGCGCCCGTCCGGCGCATATAATATCCTATTATTTTATTATTTTACTTGCATTTTCAAGAAAGGAGCGCCCCTATGAACATCTTCCATTCCGTCGCCGAATTAGCGGGAAACACCCCGCTGCTGGAGCTGTGTCGCTACGAGCACAAGCACGGTCTGAACGCCCGCATCCTTGCCAAGCTCGAGTGCTGCAACGTAGCGGGCAGCGCCAAGGACCGCGTGGCGAAGCACATGATCGAACGCGCCGAGGCGGAGGGGAAGCTCGTTCCGGGGAGCGTCATCATTGAGCCGACGAGCGGCAACACCGGCATCGGCCTCGCCGCGATGGCCAAGGTCCACGGCTACCGCGTGATCCTCACCATGCCGGAGAGCATGAGCGTGGAGCGTCGGAGCCTGCTCAGGGCCTACGGCGCGGAGCTGGTGCTGACGCCGGCGGCGGAGGGCATGGCGGGCGCCGTGAAGCGCGCGGAGGAGCTGGCGGCGGCAACGCCGAGGAGCTTCATCCCCGCACAGTTTGACAATCCCGCAAATCCCGAGGCGCACTATCTCACCACCGGCCCCGAGCTCTGGCGCGATACCGACGGCTGCGTCGATCTTTTCGTCGCTGGCATCGGCACGGGCGGCACATTCTCCGGCACAGGACGCTATCTCAAGGAGAAAAATCCGGACGTGAAGCTCGTGGCCGTCGAGCCGGCGGGCTCGCCGCTGCTCTCGGGCGGCAAAGCCGGTCCGCACGGACTGATGGGCATCGGAGCGAACTTCATCCCGAAAAATATGGATCTTTCGCTCATCGACGAGATCATCTGTGTCCGCGAGGAGGACGCCTATGCCGCGGGCCGCGATATGGTCGCGTGTGAGGGCGTGCTCGTCGGCATCACCGCGGGCGCCGCGCTTTGGGCGGCGACGCAGCTCGCGCTCCGGCCGGAGAACGCGGGCAAGACCATCGTTGCGCTGCTGCCGGACGGCGGCGAGCGCTATCTATCCACGCCAATGTATCAGGGGGAATGACCGATGTCCGATAAAAATGAGATCATCCGTTCCGCCGCTGCGCAGGTGGCGGAGAACTACCGCAAAAGCGATATTTTGATGTACGGCGACGCGCTGCGCCTGCCGAGCCGCACGGCGGTCATTGAGATCATCCGCGACTTTCAGAAGATCCTGTTTCCCGCCTACTACGGCGATCGCGACCTGCTGAAGCTCCCGCCGGAGCAGTACAGCGCCCTGCTCATGGGGCACGTCTACGACAAGCTGCTGCGCCAGCTTGAGCTGGTGATGCCGGAGGGGGAGGAGGGCGCGCGCCGCGCCGAGAAGGTCTGCGAGGCGATGATGGAGCGTCTGCCCCATATCCAGGAGCTGCTGCTCAAGGACCTGACCGCCAACTACAACGGCGACCCTGCGGCCTCGAGCCGGCAGGAGATCATCCTGTCCTACCCCGGGATGTTTGCCATCTTCATCTACCGCATCGCGCACGAGCTGTATCTGGAGAAAGTGCCGATGATCCCGCGCATCATGACGGAGTACGCACACTCCCAGACGGGCATCGACATCAACCCCGGCGCGACCATCGGGGAATATTTCTCCATCGACCACGGTACCGGTGTGGTCGTCGGCGAGACGACCGTCATCGGTGACCGCGTGCAGCTCTATCAGGGCGTGACGCTCGGCGCCATGTCGCCCGCAGGGATGCACCACAGCGCGGAGACTCCCGCGCGCCGTCACCCGAAGATCGGCAGCGACGTGACCATCTACGCCGGCGCGACGCTGCTCGGCGGCGCGACGGAGGTCGGCGATAACGTGGTCATCGGCGGCAACGCCTTCCTGACCGAGTCGGTCGAGAGCGACACCAAGGTGAGCATCAAGAAGCCGGAGATGACCTTCCGCGTGAAGGGCGGCCGGTTCTGAAAACAGAAATGGAAAAGCCCGCATCGAAAGATGCGGGCTTTTCTAATGGGCAAAACAGAGGCGAATTCAGAACCCTAGAGGTATTGGCGCACACACGCGAACGGGCCGGCTATTCCTCCTCGAGCGGCAGGGCGACCTGCGTGACGAACTTCGCGGGGTCCTTGTGCTGCGGCGGGCCCTCCAGATAAATGCGTCGGAGCGTCCCCTTGGGCGTGAACCCATGCTGCCGCGCGTAGGCGCGGAGCTTCTTCTCCGCGGCGGGCAGATCCTCATAGGCCCCGTGGTGGTAGAGACTGAGCGCCGGCGTCGCGGGCAGCGTTACCACATGATCGCCCTCGCTCTCCGGCGGGACAGCCGCGCAGAATGCGACCTCTTCAGGGTGTGCAATGGCAGACTCCACAAGGTACATCCGCTGTGTGATGTCCGTGCCGTAGAGCCGCATCGCCTCCAGCGCGACGGCGCGAAGCAGCGCCGTGCGCTCCGCCACCGTGGACGCCGGATACACGCGGCGGTAGACCGTCTGCCGCGGCAGAAGAACGCGCCTGACCTGCGGCGGCGCTGCTGCTGGCAATGCCGCTGCTGCGTGTGCTTGCGGGAAGTCAGCAATTTGGACTGCTTCTCGCCGCGTTCATCATCGCCGCCTGTGTCCACGCCCTTTGCGCGCAGTTCATCCGCGCCGAGGGCCATACCACGCTCTACGCCGTGCAGGGGCTTCTCAACACCGCGCTCTACATTGCGTTCAATGTGCTCTTTCTCACGGTGTTCCGCTGGGGCGTGATGGGGTATTTGCTCTCCACGGTCGCGGCCGACTGCCTGAGCGCGCTCTTTCTCATTTGCAGGGAAAGACTCTGGCGGCAGTTTCGTCCGGCGCCGAGCGCTGCGCTCTGGCGGCAGATGCTCGCCTACTGCGTGCCGCTGATCCCCACGGCTGTCTTCTGGTGGATCATGGGCGTGTCGGACCGCTATCTGGTGAAATGGTTCGTGGGGAGCGATGCCAACGGCATCTACGCCGTTGCCTACAAGATACCGACCATCCTGACCATCCTCGCCACGGTGTTTATGGACGCCTGGCAGCTCTCCGCCATCGCCGAGTCGGGCGACCGCCGGGCGCAGGCGCGCTTTTACGCGCGCGTGTGGGACGCGTTCTTCTCCGCGGTCTGCCTCTGCGCGGGCGGCATCATCGCGTTTTCGCCGCTGCTCATCCGGCTGCTCGCGGCGGAGAGCTACTATGACGCCTGGCGCTATATCCCGATCCTCACGCTCTCGATGATCGCGGCGGCGTTTTCCAACTTCATGGGCAGCGTCTACGTCGTGACAAAGAAGAGCACGGCATCGCTCTGGACCTCGCTCGCCGGCGCGGCGGCAACCATCGCACTCGATTTGTTCCTCATTCCGCGCGGCGGCTGCCACGTTCCTCGGCTGCCTGCTTGTATTCCTGATGCGCACGGTCAGCGTGAGAAGGCTGCTGCCGTTCCGTCTTGCGGGCGGGAAGCTCGCGCTTGGTGCGCTCGTGCTGCTCGTCCAGACGACAGCGATGCTGCTCCGCCCGCGCGGCTGGCTCGCCGCGCAGGGCGTGAGCCTGATCGTTCTCTTTATCCTTGCGCTGCGCCCGATGCTCGCCGCCGCGCAGACGGTGTTTCAAAGAAAGTAGGTGGTTTCCATGATCTTAACGGCATTCCACGGCTTCTGCATGGCGCTGGCGGACAGCGTCCCCGGCGTCTCCGGCGGGACGATCGCCTTTATCCTCGGCTTTTACGACCACTTCCTCGACACGCTCCACGACCTGTTCGGGAAGGACGGTGCGGCGCGCAGGACCGCGCTGATCTACCTCCTGAAGCTCGGTGCCAGCTGGGCGGCTGGCATGATCGCCTGCGTGCCGGCACTCTCGAACCTCTTTGAGAAGAATATCTATTTCATGAGCTCGCTCTTCCTCGGTCTGACGCTCGCCTTTACCCCGTTCATCGCCGCGGCGGAGCGCACGGCGCTGAAAAAGTTCCGCAGCGCGCCGTTCGCCCTGCTCGGCATGGCGGTGGTCGTAGGACTCACGCTGCTGCGCGGCTCATCCGCGCTGGGAAGCGTCAGCTTCGCGTCGCTCTCGCTGCTTTATATCTTCCTCTCCGGCGCGGTCGCCATCACGGCGATGGTGCTGCCGGGGCTCTTCGCGCTGGGCTTCGGCGTGCTCGCGGGCGTGGCGCTGTCCATTCACGCCATCCGCACCGCGCTGCACAAATACCGCAGCGAGATGGTCTGGCTCATTTTAGGGCTGATGCTCGGTTCGCTCTACGCCATCGTGTATGGAGCAGTCAACCTGACCGTACCGCTTCCGCCGATGAGCCTTGTGACCTTTGACGCGCCCGCGCCCCTGCTGGGCGTGGCGATCCTGCTGGGGCTGGAGCTGCTGCGCGGGAGAATGGAGGCCGGACCCGCGGCAGGAAAGGAGCGGATCGCGCATGAGCATTGATTGGAGCATCCTGCACTGGGTCCGGGACGTTCTGACCTGCCCGTTTTTGGACTTCCTCATGCCGAAGCTCACGCTGCTCAGCAACGGCGGGGCGGGCTGCTGGCGGCAGGCGGACTGCTGTGTACAAAAAAATATCGCCGGCAGGGGCTTCTTCTGCTCGGCGGTCTGGCGGTCGGCGTGCTGGTGGGCAACGTATGCCTGAAGAACCTCATCGCCCGCCCGCGCCCCTGCTGGCTGGACAGCAGCGTGCGGCTGCTCATCGCTGACCCCACAGACTATTCGTTCCCATCGGGTCATACCCTGTCCTCGGTCATCGGCGCGACGATTTTGACGAAAACGGACCGCCGCTTCGGCTATGCGGCCATCCCGCTCACGGCGCTCATCGCCTTTTCGCGGCTGTATCTCTATGTCCATTTTCCCAGCGGTGTGCTTGCCGCGGCGGTGCTGGGTGTTATGATCGGCGAGCTGGCCTTTTATGCTGACCGAAGGTGGACGGAGCGCAGAGGGACATAAGGCGTTTCCCGCCATCTCATTCTTTGAAATAAATCCTCAAAAAGACACACAAGCCGGAGGCTCCCATAACGAGGGAGCTTCCGGCTTGCGCGTTCAATTCAGATGCTCCAGCGCCGCCGCGACGGATCCCTGCAGGCTCGCCTCGACCTCCGGCGTCGAAACGGGCTCCTCCAAAAGCTCCGCCGTGGAGACGGGAAAGCTGTCGCTTTCGCGGCTGCGCAGCAGATAGATCAGCCCCAGGGTCATCGCGTTGCGCTTCGCCTCGATGATCGCGGCCTCCTCCTCATAGCCACCCGTTTCGCGCAGGGCGCGCACCAATCCGCGGCGCATTTCAGCGAGATAGGTGGGCTGATAAAAGCCGCCGAACACCGTGAAGTCGCGGAGGAAATGCGCCTCCAGAAAGCAGGGGAACAGGCCCGGCAGCAGCGACCCGTCCCGCAGCCCTTCCGTCAGCGCCTGCGGCGTGAGGGGGACGGTCACAGCATCGCCCAGCGAGTTTTGACCCGTCAGCGCCGCTGTGCCCGCGCTCTCGCGCAGCCGCAGAGGAAACAACGCCGCGCGGCGGTCGAGTCCCCAGAAAAAGTGCGTGCCGCTGGTGTTTCCCGTCCAGCAGCCGGAAACGCCGTCCAGCTCCCGCAGAAGCGATGTGCGCAGCTCCTGCCGGAACAGCATTTGGCAGGTGAGCGCGTCTTCCGTCCGAAAATCTCTTTCCAGCAGGCGGGCGGTGAGCGTCTCCATCGGCATCCAGAGGTACTGCGGCGCGCGGTCGGTGAAGTACCGCTGTGAGAGCATGGCGTTGATGACCGTGGTCTGCTCCCGCAGCGTGCCGCAGCGCTGCACACGGTCAGAGAGCAGGACCTCGCGGCAGAAGCGCTCCAGCGCGTCGGCTGTGCGAAGCGAGCAGGAGCCGCGCCGCGTCTCCTGCCGCAGGCGGTTCAGCGCATTGTCTACCATGTCCGGAGAGATGCCCTCCACGGCGGCCACGCAGGCGTGGCGCAGCTTGAACGGATAAAATGGCAGCCGCAGGCAGCCTCCCGGCGCGGTGCAGTCGTAGACCAGCATACCCCTCGGGTAGACGTTATTGTCCAGCCTCGGGTTGGCACAGGACAGAAATGGAACGACCGCCCCGGTCTCGCCCTGCAGCCGCAGCCACCGGTCGCAGAGGATCGTATCCTGCACGGTCATGTACTCGAACGCGGGATGATGGTGGTTGGCGGTGGACAGGCAGCGGCGGCGCCGGAGAACGTCCGCGCATTCCCCGGCGGTCTCCACGCCGAAAAAGGGCGTGAAGTAGTCCCGTACCTCATCCAGCAGCTCCTCTGAGGGCAGAATGTCCGGCAGCGGCCGGTGGTGGAGCTGCCCGAGATAGGTAAGCAGCGTTTCGCCGCCATGCCGCTGCAGCAGCTCCGCGGCTGCCGGATAATTTTCAGCAAGTGCCGTCATTTGCTCCCTCATTCTCTGCCGCCTCCAGTCGGATCGAAAGCACCGTGTTGTTCATGTTCATGATGCGCGTATAGGTCTTCTGATCGGTGAGCCGCTCGAGCAGACGGATGTTGTTCATTTGAAGGATATCCTCATCGTCCACGAACGCCAGCGGGTCGAAGGGCGCGCCGTCGTCGCGGATACGGACGATCAGGCTGCCCTCCTCCAAAAGAAGGCAAATGTCGATCATTCTCACATGCTCGTTATGGTTGATGGTGTTGAGGGCGGCCTCCTCAAAGGCGATGGCCAGCAGGACGCCCTTGTTGCGGGGGATGCCGTTCTGTTGGCAGAACAAGTCAATCTCCCGGTGGATGTCCGCGACGTTTTCCGCCTTTCCCGTGATGGAAAAGCTGTGGCAGCTCCGGTCCGCCTGATCCTCCAGCCCGAGGAGGGCGACGTTCCCACAGGTCCGCTTTTCCCGGAGCAGCGTGACCGCGGGGGACAGCAGCTCCACCAGCAGGCACCAGACGGCCACGGCGGGGACGCTGCGCCAATGGAGCCGCGAAATGGCCGCCACGCAGAGCAGCAGAAGCAGTATTTTGAGCACCACGTTCTGCAGCGTCAGCAAAAGCACGGACAGGCGCTGCCGCTGAACGCTGGGATAGAGCCTGACGAGCAGGTCGTTGAGCCAAAGGAAAGGAAGACTGAGCAGCATGATGCGGAGCGAGAGCACAGTGTCCGGCTCTGCGGCGATGCCGTAGGAGTTGAGAAACGGCGCGGAGAAGCAGAACAGTCCCGCCATGAGCGCCGCGACGAGCGCATAGGTGTACTTGGACAAAAGGGAGAGCATCTTCCGCAGCCCGTAGAAGTCGCATTCGCCGTAGAGCATACTGCCCAGCGTGGAGATCGTCTGCAGCGCGCCGCCCGCCAGAATGCGCAGGATGAAGCGAAGCTGGCTGTACACCGCGTAGAGCGCCACGCCGATGTTGCCCACGAAGTACATCAGAAGCAGGTTCACCGTCAGGCCGGAGAAGATGCGTGAGGCCTTGTCTGTGGCAAAGGAGGAGCAGGACGAGGCCAGCTCCCGCCCGGTCTCGCGCAGGTCGTCGGCGCGCAGGACAAAGCGGAAGGTGCGCTTTTTGGACAGCAGGTAGGGAAGCACCACCAGAATACCCGCCGCGTTGCCGAGCAGGGAAGCCGCGGCCGCGCCGGCGACGCCCATGCGCAAATACTTCATAAAGACAACGTCCAGCACGATGTTCACTCCGTTGGCGGCAACGACCGAGCCCATGGCCAGCTCGGAGCGATCGTCCAGAATGGCGAAGCTGGAGAGAACGAGATTGACGCCGACAAAGGGCGACGAGAGCAGGGTGAAGAAGGCGTAGCGCGCCACATCGTTCGCGATCGCGCCGTTGTTGGACAGGACGCCGCTGAAAAAGCCGCAGAACGGCAGCAGACACCAGCAGAGAAGCCCGCCCGTGAGCGTCAGAAGAAGGGACAGGGTGAAGACCCCGTTGGCCTGCCGGAGCCTTCGCTTGCCCAGCAGAATGCCGGCGGCGACCGGCCCGCCGGAGGAGAGGACGAAGCCGAATAGCTCCGCCACATCCACAAAGCTGTCGCAAAGGCCCGCGGCAGCGACGGCATCAGCGCCCAAAAGGGCGCCGATGAGCATAAAGTCCACAACGGAGACCAGATAGGCGGAGGCGGTCACCACCGTGCCGACGCCGAAAAACTCCCGCGTCTTGCTGCGTATGATGGCCTCGTTCCGCAAGTATTCATATCCCATTTTGCTTTCTGCCTTTCGCGCTTCGGGACGGTCACACGCCGGTGCGCGGGCCTATCCCGGGTTTTTGAGACATTCGGTATCCAGCATTCCCAGCTGGCCGGCGACGGTCGTGACCTCGACCTGCAGGCAGGTCAGGTTGGATGCCGTCGCGATAAAGTCGATCATGGAATTGATCGCGACAGCCAGAGCGAGGGCCTCGCCGGGGATGCCGAGCTGGGTGAACATGACCGTGTAGCAGGTCAGCGCGCCGCCGGGGATGGGCGGCATCGCCAGCGACAAAAGCCCGGTCACAACGATCATCGTGAGGAGCCACGCGGGCGTGATGGCCGTGCCGAAATTTTCCGCCATGCACAGGCAGGTCGCCACAAAAGCGACCGCAACGCTGGGCATATAGAGGACCTGTTCCAGGGGCACGGCGAAATGCGCGAGCATCGGCGGGATACCCAGCTTCTTCTCGCAGGTCTCTAAATTGGTGGCGAACGCCGCGGAGGACGACGCCGTGGTGAGACCGATGAGGAAGGTCGGCAGCAGCTTTTGCACAAGCAGCCGGAAACTCACCCGGCGCCGCGCGGCAAGGATGCCGATGAATACGAGACACATTAGCGGGCAAAGTGCATAGGTGATGACGATGGCCTTGAGGATGCCCGAGAGCTCGGAGCCGAAGTCGGAGCCCAGCAGAGCGAACAGACTGAAAAATACGAAAAGCGGGATCAGGTCGCCGATGGCCTCCATGAGGAACTGGACCACCTCGTTCGTCTGCTCAATGAACGTGCGGACGGCGGCGACACGGTCGCCCAGGATCAGCAGGGCGATGCCGACGGCGGCGCCCAAAAAGATGATCTGCAGCGTGTTACCGTTCAGGAACGGAGAGATGATATCCGAGGGAACGATATCCAAAATGATCTGATAGATGGTCGAGAATCCGCTCAGCGCCGCGCCGCCCGAGGACAGCTCCAGCGGGAAAAGCCATAAAAGGCAGACGGTCGCTCCCCCGCTGACGAGGAAGCTCAGCGCCGCAATGCGGCCGATCACTTTCTTCCCGATCCTTCCCATCATGGTCATATCGCCGATGTTGAAAATGCCCCAGCAGATCGCCAGGAAGATCATCGGCGAGGAGATGGTGCGCAGCAGGTTTAGGATCAGCGTAAAGAGCGGGTCGGTCACGGCCCGGACGCCCGCCTGCGCGCTCGCGGGAAGCAGGCGCTGCAGCAGCCCGAGGACGACCGCCGACACGATGGCGAGCAGGAGCTTCTGCATCTGCCCCAGCTTCCGCTTTCTGGGCGGCTCGACGGTCAGACAGTTTTCACCGTTTTGATAGCTCTGCGTCAGCGTAAGGCCCGCCTGCGCCAGCAGGCGGCTGGAGAGCAAGCAGTTTTTCAGCACGTCGTCGGCCTGAAGCTCCTTCCCCTCGACGCGGATCTCAATCCGCTGCCTGCCCAGACGCTTTTTCGCGCAGAAGGTGACCGGCGCGTCGGGGAGGGCGGAGGACCAGCTCTCCAGGATCTCCTCCAGCGAGAGGCGAAGCCGCAGGATATCCTTTCGGTCCGCCTCCGCCTCCGTCAGAGAATCCGCGAACTCCTGCGAAAGAAGATCCACGGTCTCCGGCGACAGCCGATAGCCTTTCTTTTTCAATGTCAGCATACACATTTCCTCCCGCTCATCCGTTCTTTTCCGCTGCGCTCCCGAACGAACGCTCACTCGATGCGAAGAATGTCGGAAAAGCCCGTGACCTCAAAAACCTCCATCACGGCCTCATTCACGTTCCGGAGCAGTATCGCGCCCTGTCGGTTCATGAGCTTCTGCATCGCAAGCAGCACGCGAAGGCCCGCGGAGGAGATATACTCCAGCTTTTCCAGATCAAACACAAGGCGCGAGACGCCATCGACGCTGCCGCGGAGCTCCTCCTCCAGCTTCGGCGCGGTCGTTGTGTCCAACCTTCCCTCCAGAGCGACCGTCAGAGCCGCTCCGCTTAATGTCTTTTGAATGTTCATCGTGTCCCTCCACATAAAGATCTTCCGTTGCCGCCGGCCGCGGCAGACCGGGCCGGCCGGAGACTATGGCTTGTCCTCCTGCCGCTCCGCCTTCCGCTCGAGCAGCATTTGATCCGTTTTCTGCCGCAGAAGCAGCAGCATATCCAGCTGCTCGGCATTGATGTCCAGCCCCCGCTCCCGGAACAGCGACAGGAGCTTTTCACGGTACTCGCCCTCCCGCAGCGTCGGATATTGCTTTGCCAGCTCGTTGAGCTTTTGCCGCAGCTCCTCGTTGGTGTCCGCTTCCCAGTTGAATTTGGCGGTCTCCGCAAAGGAGAGCTTTTTCTTCTTCCAAGGCCAGTTCATAGAAATTGTCCTTTCCGCGTCCCTGCGCTGTCGCCGGCGGACGGCATTCTTCCTTTTCCGGAGACAGCATAGCACAGACGCACCCCGACGGAGCAAAAATGCCGGAATTGGTCGTTCTGCCTCCCAAATTGGTCACGGGCAAAAAAGAAAACCGCCCTCGGGCGGTTTTCCGGATTCCGTATCTATGGATTGAGAATGACGCAGGCGGTGCAGACGCCGGCTTCAACTTTGTAGTGTACCTCACCCTGATAGCGCTCGGCGGCGGAAACGATGCTGTCGATCCCGACGCTCCGCTCCGCGGGCAGTCCGTTTTCCAGCGCCAGGCTGACGCAGGGGTTGCTCACCGCGAGGACCGTCTTTTTTCCGACGTTTCGGATGTGGACGCGGATGGGACCGGCGCTGTGCGCCGCGGTGCAGGCATGAAGGGCGTTTTCCAGAAGGTTCGCGAGAATGGCGACAAAGTCCACGTCGGCGACGTCGGACTGCGCCGGAGTGTCCGCCTGCGCGGTGAACGCCACGCCCGCCGCCTTCGCCTTTTCGGCGTAGGAGCGCAGCAACTCGTTGACCATGGGGTGCGGGCACCATGAGGGAAAGCTCTCGACGGCCTCCTGCTCCTGCTCAAGATAGCGCAGGATGCCGTCGGTGTCACCCGCGCGCGCCATGGCGGCGATGCAGGCGTCGTGATGCCGCTTGTCGTGGTGGATGCGGCGGCTCTCCCGCTCTGCCCGGCTGACAGTCTCCATGTAGCTCGCCAGGTACTCCAGCTTCTGCTTGACGAGCGCTTCTCTGGCGTCTCTGCGCATATAAAAAATGTTGCCGATGCTCAAAACGCTGACCGAGGCGTAGGTGCATACCGTGGAGCAGAAAGCGAACAGGGTATCCGGCTCCACTCCGTCGTCCAACCGTATCCTTGACATGAGGGCTATGAACAGAAAAAAATAGATCGCGGAAACGGCGCTCAGGAGTTTCCAGCTCTGCTTCCGAAAGCCGCTGACCTCGCGGAGCAGCGGCCTGCCGTATCTCCGGTAGGCCAGCAGGATCGGCAGCGCCATGACAATATGGAGCGCGGTGCGCACAAGGTATTTGACCGCCATCGGGCGGTCGGGCAAAAGAAAATAGCACAGGTAAAGGCCGCCGGACCAGGAGATGCAGCACACGCAGAAAAACGTGATGAGCAGATAGACCTTTTTCCAGAAGCCGTCCGCAGACACCGCAATGAAAACGGCGGAATAGCTGAGAAAACCGACCATCAGCGACACCGGCAGCCGCAGCGGCGCCGGCAGCAGGCCGAAGCACAGATAGAGATCCAGCAGCAGGATAAGTCCCTCCGCGCCCCATAGCAGCGCTGTCCTTTGCACGGACCAGCGTCGCTCCTGCATCAGCAGCCCGGCCGCCAGCAGCGCCGCGAAGATCGCCAGTCCCACATAGAGGATCGTTCCGATGTAGCGGGGGTCCGTCATCCGTTTTTGGCCTCCTCTAAGTAGAAATCAAAGTATGCCTGCTTAATTTGGGCGCGCAGCCGCCGCGGAACGGGAATGCGCTCGCCACCGTCCATGACAAGGTCCGTGCCGGAAAAGCAGCGGACGTGTGCAAGGTTCACAACGTAGGAGGCTCCGCATGGGATCATGCCGCGCCGTCCCGCCAGACAGTCCTGCAGCTGGGCGGCGGTCAGCCGCGCCGTTAGCTTCCGGCCGGTGGCCAGAGAGAAGCTGCGCCGCTTGCCGTCGGTCTCGATGTACAGCACGTCCTCCAGCGCGATGCGGTGCAGCTCGCCCTCGCAGGGGAGCAGGAGCCATGTCCGCTCCTGCCGCAGGGCGATCACACGGTCCAGCGAGGCGCTGAGCTTTTCCTGCGTGTACGGCTTTTGAATGTAGTCCGCGGCGTGGAGCGCGAAGGCGTCCACCGCGTAATCCGAGCTGGTCGTCAGGAAAAGAATGTCCGTATTTTCGCTGCACCGGAGAATGTCCCGCGCCAGCTCCGTCCCCAGCATACCGGGCATACAAATGTCCAGCAGGACGATATCCGGACAGCCGGCCTTCTCGAAGGCGTCCAGCATCGCAAAGGCGGAGGAATAGACGGTCATCTCGATGCCGTGCTCCTGATGCGCGGCCGCATAAACGCGGAGGTCCTCCGCGATCCGCTCGCGGTCTCCGGCGTCGTCGTCGCAAATGGCTATTTTCAGCATCGTCCCGCCTCCTTTGCCGTGCTTTTCTGTATTATATACCGCCGCTTGCCGCTTCGCAAGCGGTCGGCTCCGTCGGATCCGGCCGCTTTGCGGCTTTCCGGGTGGCATCCCGCGTGAGGTCCATTGTATCAGCCGGAAGAAAAATGCGCAAGCGAAACGCCTGCGCATTTTTGGCATTGTCGGTCATCCGTGGGTCGAGCCGCAGAAGGTCCTTGCGGAAATTAAAATCGAATAGGGCTCAACGATAAAGCCGGAGTGATCGGGAGCGACGGAAAGGCCGCGGCATAAGCTGTCGCGGTGTACTGCCGTCCGCGCACCGGCGTCCGGCACGAGAAAATCACCGCGTCGTCCAATGGTATGCGATCCGGGGCGAGCCGTCCCTGACATGGATGATCCCGCACTTCTTAAAGCCGTTTTTCTCAATCAACCGCTGCATCGTCGTATTGTTGGCGTGGGTATCGACGCGGACATTGGGGGAAATGCTTTTGCAATGATCGGCGGCGCATTGGAACAGCCCGTGGACCCGCCCGTCGCCGGCCAGCC
>OGGJ01001898.1_pt1 | contig 15916 bp, 9 predicted proteins | sample 1571071 | NCBI WGS metagenome assembly OGGJ01 (sample SAMEA2581954, study PRJEB24529) | metagenome | biome: Human gut stool | place: China | collected 2011
CCATACCGTGTTGATGCCGGTTGCGAGTTCTCCCATTGCGTCGATGATAGTAGTCGGGGCGCTTTCCGGGACTGCAACGGCAGTTACGTCTTGCGCAAAAGTATCGAAAGCGAACATTGAAACCAACAGGATGGCTCCGGTTACCCATCGTCTCAGGATAACATGTTTCGTATATGTGTTCATAATCTTTTTACTGTTAATGTGTTAATACCTGAATACCTGTACTATTTTTCTTTTTCTGCATTATAGAGTGCGATGTCTCCTCTTTCTCCCGTACGGATGCGGATGGCATCTTCTATCGGGATGACGAATATTCGTCCGTCTCCGATTTCTCCGGTCTGTGCAGCCTTGATTATTGCCTGAACTGTCTTTTCCGCATTCTTGTCACGAACCACAATGTTCAGCAGAATGCGTTCGATAGAACCGGTATCATATACTACTCCACGATAAATACGCCCCTGACGCGCTTTACCGATACCTCTTACATCATAGAATGAGAACCATTCGATATCTGCTTCGAGGAGTGAGTCTTTCACTTCCTCGAATTTGGTTTTGCGGATGATAGCTTCAATCTTTTTCATACCTTAAGTGTTTTATTGTTCTTAAAAACTTAATCCTACTACGAAGTATGCTCTTTCCGAACAGGGATTCCAAGTAGCTTTGGCAAAGAGTGGCAGGGAGAATGAATTGGTTATCCTGATATCCTTTGTAGCTCCGAGGCTGACGTCGCATACGGCAAATCCGCTTGCTCCGTAGAAGTCCGTTTCCCATGGAGTGGCGCCTACTTCGGCTGTCCAGTCAAGTCCGCCCAATTTGAACGGAGCGGCTATGGAAATATAGGATGAATAGGCTCTGTCACCATTCTCCTTGACACCGTCGTCTCCGGCAAAGTTGGTGTACCAGTTTACTGCTACCGGTCCGAAGTCGTAACCCACTTGGGCTTCGTACAGGTGGGTTGTATTGTGGGCACCGTAGTGGAAGTAACCTGCTCCGGTATTATACCAATAATCAGTAATTGATACGCTAAAACCACCGGTGGAGTAGCCCAGTGTGAGGTCGAACTCTTTAGCATCGTAACCGTCGGCATCTGTCTTTTCAATACCTACCGATCCCCATGCTTCCAAAGACAAACCTTTATAGGCGATGGATGCGTTGGGTTGAAGGCTTACACCGCCCACGTCTTGTCCGCGCCAGATGTAGCCGCTTACGATGTCTGCGCCTACGGATGCTTTTACTTTGTCCTGTGCCTTTGCCGTGAAAGGCATTGCAACTGATAGTAACGTTATTGCTATTACTCCTAATTTTGTGTTTCTTGTTTTCATACCTTCTTACCTTTTTAGTTAGAAAAATTGCGGATGATCAGTCCGGTTCTGTTAGTATAGTATTGTGCTTGAACTATTAAATAGTAGGATGTTTATATTCTTCACTTTTATTTCAGCCAGTTGCGGATGCGTTTCATGGCTTCCACACAGTCTTCGTGTTTGCCGAAAGCGGTCAGGCGGATATATCCCTCACCGCTTGGCCCGAAGCCTACACCCGGAGTACCCACTACATTGGCTTCGTACAACATTTGTTCGAAGAATCGCCAAGAGCTTATGTCGTTCGGGGTTTTCAGCCAGATGTATGGAGCGTTCACACCGCCGTACACTTCCAGCCCGGATGTTTCCAGTCCTTCTTTCATGGTGCGGGCGTTGTTCATATAGTAGTCAATCGTTTCTTTTACCTGCCGTCTGCCTTCTGCGGTGTAGATGGCTTCGGCGGCACGCTGGGTAATGTAGCTTGTACCATTAAACTTGGTGCATTGGCGGCGGTTCCACAGTTTGTTGAGGGAGATACGTTCACCTTCCAGCGTAGCGGCGGTCAGTTCTTTCGGTACTACGGTGTAGCCGCAGCGTACGCCTGTAAATCCGGCTGTCTTTGAGAAACTGCGGAACTCGATGGCGCATTTTTTCGCCCCTTTTATTTCGTATATGGAGTGGGGCACATCGTCCTCTTGGATGAAAGCCTCGTAGGCGGCATCAAATAGGATAAGCGTGTCGTTGTCAAGGGCATAGTCCACCCACTTTTTCAGTTCGGGTTTGGTAAGGGTAGTACCCGTAGGATTGTTGGGGTAACAGAGGTAGACGATGTCGATACGTTTGTCCGGTATTTCGGGGATAAAGTTGTTTTCGGCCGTACAGGACATATAGGTTACATTGCTCCATTTGCCGTCTTTTTCCAATATGCCGGCGCGTCCGCACATTACGTTGCTGTCAATGTAGACGGGGTAGATAGGGTCGGTTACTCCCACACTGTTGTCATGGCGGAGTATGTCGCCTATGTTTCCCGTATCGCTCTTGGCTCCGTCGTTGATGAAGATTTCCTGTGGGCTGAAATGAACGCCGCGTGTCGCGTAATCGTGTTTGATAACGGCATCAATCAGAAAGTCATAACCCTGTTCAGGACCGTATCCGCGGAATGTCTTGGCATCAGCCATCTCATCCACTGCCTTGTGCATCGCTTCGATGCAAACTTGCGGCAGCGGACGGGTAACGTCTCCGATACCCAGACGGATGACTTCTTTTTTAGGGTGCGTTATCCTGAAAGTATTAATTTTTTTAGCTATGTCCGAAAATAAGTAACTTCCGGGCAGTTTCAAAAAATGTTCATTAACTAATGCCATATCTCTGTTGGTTTAATTATTTAATAATGATGAATTAATAATGAAGAATTGCCATGTGGCACAAAAGCGTATATTCATTCATAATTCTTCATCCGTCTCCATCTCTCCCTCGAACACCTTGGTTGCCTCTCCCGTCATAAAGACGTGCTTGGTGGCTATATCCCATTCAATGGTGAGTGTTCCTCCATCCATGCCGATGATTGATTTTCTTCCGGCACGTCCTGTGAGGAAAGCGGCTACGGCTGTGGCACAGGCTCCTGTTCCACAGGCTCGGGTGACGCCCGAACCCCGTTCCCATACGCGCATCCTTATCTTTCCCTCTTCCAATACTTGGGCAAACTCCACATTGGTGCGGTCGGGGAAGAGAGGGTGATTCTCCAGTTTGGGGCCGATAGAGGAGAGGTCTACCTTCGTAATGTCGTTCACGAAGATTACCAGATGCGGGTTTCCCATGGATACGGTAGTACCCGTATAGCGTATGCCGTCTATTTCGATGGGATGTTCTGTCATCGGCTTCCTCCTCTCGCCGTGATAGTTCACGGGTTCGTCAGACGGAATACCCATGTCAACGGTTACAGTGTCTACTTTATCGCCTGTCGCGTGTAGTTTTAGAATCTTGATGCCGGACAGGGTATCGAGTGTGATTTCTGTTTTGGAAGTCAGCTTGTAGTCATAAAGGTATTTGCCGATGCACCGGCTGGCATTGCCGCACATCTTGGCTTCCGAACCGTCCGCATTGAAAATGCGCATGCTGAAATCGGCTTTGTCGGAGCGCCCTATAAGTACCAGACCGTCACTGCCGATTCCCGTATGCGGTGCGCTCCATTTCTTCGAGAGTTTCTCCGGGTTCTCGATAGGATAGCGGGTAGTGTCTACATATATGTAGTCGTTTCCTGCGCCATGCATCTTGGTAAACTTTATGCTTCTTGTCATTTTGTACTTACTTGGTTAGTTGACTATATCCTTTTGTCTTATTTCAATGCAAATATACGACGTTTTGGATGATTTTTATCTATATTGATATCTGTTTTCTATTTATTTCTATTCCTGCTTTCATTCAGTGCAAATATATATGATTTCCCTTTCAATTTAAAAGTATATGATGCTATATTCGTAAAGATTGTAATATAATGCTCTCGCATTCTTGCGGGGAAATAATAAAAATGATTGTTTTATTCGCTTATTACTATCTTTTTGAAATATAAAAGCTGCTTCATTGTTTTCATAATGAAGCAGCTTGTCTGTAATAACTTTCTAAATGTATTGTAAGCTGATGCTTTTACTGTAATATTTCTTGCAGTTCTACGGGGACGTTGGTAGTGATGAAATCCACACCGTGGTCAATCAACCACTTCATGTCTTTGGCATCGTTTATGGTCCAAGCATTTACTTTCATGCCCAAGTCGTGGGACTCTTTAATCCATTCGGGATGTCTTTTGAATACGCTGAAGTGATAGTCGGGTCCGGCGCATCCCCATTCTTTCAGTTCTTTGGGAGAGAGGTCGCCTTCCAGATAATATACCGGAGTTCCTTTGGGGGTAAGACGGATAAATTCTTTGGTGGCGTGTCGCGAGAAAGCGATGTATTCCATGCGGTTCTCCAATCCCATGTCTTTCACCATCTTCACGATACTTTCTACGGCACGTGTTTCCTGTTCGGGTGTCTTGTGGGATTTCAGTTCCAGAATAAGGCGCGTTTTCAGTTGTCCGGCCTTCTCCAAGTATTGCCGCAGGGTGGGGAGTTGCTCTCCGTTGTCCAGTATGACGGCGGTACACTGTTGTGCGGTGGATTTCTGCATATTCACTCCCTTGAAAGTGCTATCGTGGTTTACTACAAGTTGGTTGTCGGCGGTGAGCCATACATCGAACTCGGAACCGTAACAATTTATGGAGTCGGCTTTCACCAGTGCGGCAATGGAATTCTGTGCCGAACCGTCTGTTTTCCAGAAGCCGCGGTGAGCAATGACTTGGGTGGACTGTGCCTGTGTATAGCCACAAGCGGCAAGTAGCAGGGCGGAAGTGATAATAAGGCTTTTCAGTTTCATGGGCTTTAGAATTAATTATTTTCATCGTTCTTTCGCAAAGGTAGCATAAGCTTACGAATATGAAACAGAAAGTATATTAAAAATCCGTTGCATTTGCCGTGTGGTTACTTTTTTTAAGGTTCAGTCCTTGTAGGCTTCTTCGTGCACACCGGCAACGGCGCGTCCACTAGGGTCGTTTTTCCCTTGGAATGAGACGTCCCATGCCAATGCTTCGGCGGTGGAACAGGCTACACTCGGTACGCTGGGTACACTGCGGGCGGCACTCTCGCTGGGGAAGTGCTCCTCGAAAATAGTGCGGTAGTAGTATTCCTCTTTGTTCATCGGTGTGTTTACGGGGAAGCGTTCGGAGGCTTTCCGCATCTGTTCATCACTGACGGCAGCGGCAGTGACAGCTTTCAGCGTATCAATCCAGCTGTAACCCACACCATCAGAAAATTGTTCTTTCTGACGCCATGCGACGCTTTCGGGCAGCATATCCGCAAAGGCTTCGCGAACCACTTTCTTTTCAATTTCTTTTCCGGGACACATCTTCGTGGCAGGATTCAGTCGCATGGCTACATCCAGAAATTCTTTGTCGAGAAACGGGACACGTCCTTCCACGCCCCAAGCGGCAAGACTCTTGTTGGCGCGCAGGCAATCGTAAAGGTACAGTTTGGAGAGCTTACGTACTGTTTCTTCATGGAAGGCTTGTGGTGTGGGCGCTTTGTGGAAGTAGAGGTAGCCGCCGAATACTTCGTCCGCACCTTCACCACTAAGTACCATCTTGATGCCCATGCTCTTGATGACACGCGCCAGCAAGTACATGGGCGTGGATGCGCGGACAGTGGTTACGTCGTAGGTTTCGATGAAGTAGATGACATCGCGAATGGCGTCCAGCCCTTCTTGAATGGTGTAGTTTATTTCATGGTGGATAGTGCCGATGTATTGCGCCACTTCACGTGCTTTGATGAGGTCGGGAGCACCTTTCAAGCCTACTGCAAAAGAGTGGAGTTGAGGCCACCACGCATCTGCCTTGTTGTCCGTCTCAATACGTTTTCCGGCGTATTTCTTGGCGATGGCCGAGATTACGGAAGAGTCCAGCCCGCCGGACAACAACACGCCGTAAGGTACGTCCGACATAAGTTGGCGCTGTACGGCGGCTTCGAGGGCATCATGTACGGCGGAAACCTGAGTTTGGTAGGTTGTGGCATTGCCGTCAGGGTAACCAGTATGATAGTTGTCTTTTACGGCAAGGTATTGCATCCAGTCGCGAGTGTACCAGCGGTGCATTTTACCCTCACGTCCCCGGTAATAGTGTCCGGGCAGGAAAGGCTCGTACTCGTCGCAGAAGCCTTCGAGAGCTTTCAGTTCGCTGCCGAAGTAGATGCGGCCTTCCTTGTCGCGGCCTATATATAAAGGTATCACTCCGATGGGGTCGCGGGCTATGAGGTAATCGTCCGTCTCTTCATCGTAGAGGGCAAAGGCGAAGATACCGTTCAGTTCTTCGAGGAAATTGATGCCCTTGTCTTTGTAGAGGGCGAGGATGACTTCGCAGTCCGAACCCGTCTGAAAGGTGTACTTTCCGGCGTAATGTGCACGGATATCGCGGTGGTTGTATATCTCACCGTTGACGGCAAGGATTTGCTTGCGGTCGGGCGAGTACAGAGGTTGCCCACCCGATTGAGGGTCGACGATAGAAAGCCGCTCGTGTGCAAGGATTGCGGAGCCGCCTACATAAATACCGCTCCAGTCCGGTCCGCGATGGCGGATTTTCTGTGCCATTTTTAAAGCTTTACTCCTGAGTTCCGGAGTCTGGGATTTTATGTTGAAAATACCTGCTATTCCACACATGGTTGTAGTTGTTTTAGAAGTTGATATCGGGATGATGTTAGTTGTATCGGGTGAGACTGGCAGTTTCGTCCGTTGGAACGGATTGTTTCAAGCGTTGAAACGAGTCGTTTCACACCGGGGGACAGAAAGTTTCATGCGTTGAAACTCTTGGTATCCCTCTTTGAAACTTTTTTCGTTGCCGCAAAACTACCGGTTGAAGTATTGGTCAATCCGCCGGGCTACTTTGCGACCGTCAGCCAGTGCACGTACTACGAGACTTGCACCATTGGCGGCATCTCCCGCCACGAATACATTCTCTGCAAATGTCGGCTGTTCCGGTTTGAGGAAGCCCATAGCCAACAGCACCATATCGGCTTCAATGACTTCTTTCTTACCCGTAGGTTTCATGGTGGGGCGGCCACCGTCTTTTGCCGGAAGCCATTCCACTTCTTCCACTTCCACGCCGCAAACCTTTCCGTTCTTGCCGATGAATCTGTTGGATGCCAGTGACCAGCGGCGTGTGCATCCTTCTTCGTGACTGGAAGTGGTTTTCAGGACAACGGGCCATTGCGGCCAGGGCGTAGCGTCATTGTGGCCTACGGGTGGTTGTGGCATGATTTCTATTTGTGTCACGCTCGTAGCTCCTTGGCGGATGCTCGTGCCGATGCAGTCCGAGCCTGTGTCGCCACCGCCAATGACAAGCACCCGTTTGCCACGGGCATTGACAAGCTGCTCTTTCGGGAATGTCTCTCCGTCGAGGATACGGTTCTGTTGAGCCAGCATATCGAGGGCAAAGTAGATACCTTTCAGTTCACGGCCGGGGATGGTAAGGTCACGGGCAGTGGGAGTGCCTGTGCAGACGGCGTAAGCATCGAAACCTGCGGGCAGCTTCTGCATATCGATGCAGACACCCATTTCAAACCGGATACCTTCGGCTTTCAGTACATTCATGCGACGGTCTATCACTTCTTTGGGTAGTTTGAAATTGGGAATACCGTAGCGAAGCAGTCCGCCCGGCATCGGTTTGGAATCGAATATCGTGACTTCGTAGCCACGGGCATTCAGCCGTGCGGCAACGCTCAGCCCGGCAGGCCCTGCACCGATGACAGCTATTTTCCAGCCATTGCGTTCGGGGCGGACAGGCACGATATATCCTTCACGAAAAGCGGCTTCGGCAATGGCTGCCTCATTCTCGCGGATGGTTACGGGAGCATCGCAGGAGAGTTTCAGCACACATGACTTCTCACAAAGTGCGGGGCAGATACGTCCCGTAAATTCGGGGAAATCATTCGTCTCGTTCAGTACTTGATAGGCTTCGCGCCATTTTCCTTTGCAGAGTGCGTCTTGAAACTCCGGTTGCTTGTTGCCCAACGGACATGCCCAGTGGCAAAAAGGTACGCCGCACTCCATGCAGCGTGACGCTTGGAGTTTGCGGTCGTGACTGTTAAGTGTCTGCTCCACCTGACTGAAATCTGTGATACGTTCGTGTATCGGACGGTAGCCCGCTTCCCGGCGGGGAATATTTAGAAATGCTTTTGGATCACCCATGACTGATAAATTGAGTATTTAAAGATTGAAAACTAAGAAATGATTCTCCTTTTTTTGCTTTAGTAGTCTCTCTGCATATCCGCAATCTTCTGTTGCAGCTTCTTCATCTGTTCTTCTTGCAGCACTTTCTTGTACTCGATAGGGACTACTTGGATAAACTCGTCTACGTAGTGCGTCCAGTCATCGAGTAGGATGCGCGCCAGTTTGGAACCGGTGTAGAGATAATGCTGGCGGATGAGTTCGTGCAACTCCTTGCGGTATGAGGTTTCTTCAATGAGGCTTAGTTCCACCATTTCCATGTTACAGAAGTAGTCGAAGTTTCCGTCTTTGTTCCAGACGTAGGCCACACCACCGGACATACCTGCGGCAAAGTTACGTCCCGTCTGTCCGAGCACCACTACACGTCCGCCGGTCATGTATTCGCAGCAATGGTCACCCACACCCTCTACAACGGCTATTGCACCGGAGTTGCGGACGGCAAAGCGTTCGCCTACGCGACCGTTGATATATACTTCGCCGCTGGTTGCACCATACAGAAGGGTGTTTCCGGCAATTGTGTTCTTCTCGGCCTCGAAGTTGCTGCGTACAGGGGGTAGTACGGCGATACGTCCTCCACTCAGCCCTTTGCCCAGATAGTCATTGGCCTCACCTTCCAGCTTGAAGTTGATACCCGGTACGAGGAATGCTCCGAAACTCTGTCCGGCCGAGCCTTTGAACTTGACGTTCAGTGTATGTTCGGGCAGGCCTTTTGCGCCGTACTTGGCGGCGATAGCGCCGGAGAGCATCGCACCGCAGGCGCGGTCGGTGTTGGCGATGGTATATTCGAGAGAAACTTCTTTCTGTTCGTCTACGGCATTGGCGGCGGCATTCAGCATTTCCACGTCTTTTACGCGGTCGATGCCGTGTTGCTGGTTTATGATGTGGCGGATGGCGGCTCCGTTGTCCACACGCGCCAGTACTTTGTCGAAGTTGATGAGTTGATGTTTCTTGATGCCGTCATCCGGTCTGCGGATGATGAGGTCGGTACGCCCGATGATATCATCCAGTTTTTCCACTCCAATCTCTGCCAGATACTCGCGTACTTCGCGGGCAAGGAAGGTAAAGTAGTTCACAAGGTATTCGCTACGGCCGATGAAACGTTTGCGCAGTTCCGGGTTCTGGGTGGCTACACCTACGGGACATGTGTTTTGGTTACACTTGCGCATCATCACGCATCCCAATACGATGAGGGCAGCGGTGGCGAAACCGTATTCTTCCGCACCGAGCATGGCCATGAGTACTACGTCGCGTCCGGTTTTCAGTTGTCCGTCCACTTGCAGCAGCACTTGTCCGCGCAGCCCGTTCAGTACCAGTGTCTGTTGCGTCTCGCTCAGTCCGAGTTCGGGCGAGATGCCGGCATATCGGATGGAGCTTGCGGGTGATGCGCCTGTACCGCCTTCGGCGCCGGAGATGACGATGAGGTCGGCTTTGGCTTTCGCCACACCTGCGGCGATAGTTCCCACACCGCTTTCGGCTACCAGCTTCACGCTGATTTTGGCTTTCGGATTGACGTTCTTCAAGTCGAAGATAAGCTGTGCCAAGTCTTCGATGGAATAGATGTCGTGATGGGGCGGGGGAGAAATCAATGAAATACCTGGAATGGAGTGGCGCGTGCGGGCAATCACTTGGTCTACTTTGAATCCCGGCAACTGGCCGCCTTCACCCGGCTTGGCGCCTTGTGCCACTTTTATCTGTATTTCGTCGGCATTCACCAGATATTCCGTAGTGACCCCGAAACGTCCGGATGCTACCTGTTTGATGGCACTGCGCATTTCAGTTCCGAAGCGTGCGGCATCTTCACCGCCTTCACCCGTATTGCTTCGCCCGTGCAGTTTATTCATGGCAACCGCCATTGCCTCATGCGCTTCCTGACTGATGGCTCCGAAAGACATGGCGCCCGTAACGAAACGTTTCAGAATGCTTTCCACCGGTTCCACCCTGTCTATGGAAATGGGGTTGTGACGGAAGTCGAGAAAGTCGCGCAGGAAGATAGGCTTTTCTTTCTCATCGACCAAGCGGGTAAACTCTTTGAATTTCTTGTAACTGCCCAGACGAGTAGCTATTTGCAGGGTACTGATAGTCTCTGGGTTCCAAGCGTGCTTTTCTCCGTCCTTACGGTATGCGTACAGTCCTTTGTTCGGCAATAGGGGAGCTTCACCACCATCATTCTTCATGCGCGTTTCTTCCTTTTTCATCGCTTCTCCTTCGTCGTGAAAAGTGATGGCGTCACGTGCCACCTCATCCAAACGGATGCCGCCGATAGCCGATTTTAATCCGCCGAAGTAAGCGTTGCTCAATTCTTCGCTCAGCCCGACAGCCTCGAATATCTTTGCGCCCCGGTAGGAGCGGATGGTGCTGATACCCATTTTGCTCATAATCTTGAACAGGCCTTTGCAAATGGCTTTGATGTAATTCTTCTCTGCGGTGGCATAGTCCAACTGTACCTCTTTCTTGGCAACGAGTTCGTTCAGTACGGCAAATGCCATATAGGGGTTCAGTGCGCTTGCACCGAATCCGAGGAGCAGTGCGGCGTGCATCACTTCGCGTATCTCGCCGCTTTCCACGACCAATGCGGTCTGTACGCGCTTTCCTACCGAAATGAGGTGGTGGTGCACTGCCGATACGGCAAGCAATGAGGGGATGGCGGCATGGACGGTATCTACGTTGCGGTCGGTCAGTACAATGTAGTTCACGCCTTCGGTGACGGACTCTTCGGCTTCCTTGCACAGGCGGTCAAGCGCTTCCTGCAGTCCTGCACGTCCTTTGGAGACTTCAAACAGTATCGGCAGCTTTACAGTCTTGAAGCCTTTATAGCGGATGTTGCAGAGAATATCCAATTGCGCATTCGTCAGGATGGGGTGGTTCAGCCGTACCATTTTGCAATGGCTTTCGTTGGGTGTCAGTATGTTCATGCCCACTGCGCCGATGTACTCGGTGAGAGACATTACCAACTCTTCGCGGATAGGGTCGATAGGCGGATTGGTGACTTGCGCAAACTGTTGGCGGAAGTAATTGTATAGTAGCTGCGGCTTGTCGGAAAGTACGGCAAGCGGGGTGTCGTTACCCATTGCGCTGACAGGCTCGGCGCCGTTGGATGCCATGGGTAGGATGATTTTCTCGACATCTTCTTTGGAGAAGCCGAACGTACGTAGCATACTGTTATAGTTGTCCACGTTGTGGGGCACTTTGCGCCCGCTTTTCAGTTCGTTCAGTTCGATGCGGTTGCTGGCGAGCCAAGTGCGGTAGGGCTTGGCTTCGGCAAGTTGCTTTTTCTGTTCGCCGTCGTAGTAAATCTCGCCTTTCTCGGTATCTATCAAAAGTATCTTGCCGGGTTGCAGACGACCTTTCTCTTTGATGTTGCCCGGTTCGAAATCCATTACGCCGACTTCACTTGCCACTACCATGATGTCGTTGTGCGTAATAAGGTAGCGTGCGGGACGCAGACCGTTGCGATCCAACATACCACCCGCATAGCGTCCGTCGCTGAAGAGTAGTGCGGCAGGTCCGTCCCAAGGTTCCATGAGGATAGAGTGGTATTCGTAGAAGGCCTTGAGGTCTTCGCTGATGGGGTTCTTTTCGTTGAAGGATTCCGGTACGAGCATTGCCATGGCATGCGGTAGGCTGAGGCCGGACATGACAAGGAACTCCAGTACGTTGTCCAGCGAGGCGCTGTCGCTCATGTTCGGCTGGATGATGGGACGCAGTTCTTTGATGTCGCCAAGGGCGGGAGAGGACAGGACGCTTTCACGCGCTTCCATCCAGCCGCGGTTACCGCGTATGGTATTGATTTCACCGTTGTGCGCCAAGAGACGGAACGGCTGTGCCAGTCCCCATGTAGGGAAGGTGTTGGTGCTGAAACGGGAGTGCACCAGAGCCAGTCCGCTGGTGAAGTAGTTGTTTGTCAGGTCGGGGAAGTAGTTACGTAACTGTAGGGAAGAGAGCATACCTTTATAGATGATGTTCTTCGTAGACAGCGACACGATATAGAAATCCTCTCGTGCGGCTATATCCGACCTGCGTACTTTGTTTTCTATTCTTTTCCTTATTATATAGAGACGGCGGTCGGCGGTTTCACTGTCCGTAAATCCGGTGATGAAGATTTGTTTGATGTCGGGTTCGTTGGCAAGTGCGGCCTCACCCAGTATTTCGGGGCAGGTAGGCACATTGCGCAGGTGCATCAGCGTCAATCCTTCTTTCTCTATTTCTTCAATGATGATACTCAGGATGGCTGCCCGGTCTTTCTCATCTTTCGGAAGAAAAAGCAGTCCTGTTCCGTATTTCCCTTTTTCGGGAACGGGGATGCCTTGCAGCAGGATGAATTCGTGCGGTATTTGCAACATGATGCCGGCGCCGTCTCCGGTCTTGTTGTCGGCACCTTCCGCTCCGCGATGACGCATATTCTCCAATACTTTCAATGCGGATTCAACCAATTCATGTGATTTGCTGCCGTGAATGTTCACTAACATTCCCACACCGCAAGCGTCGTGTTCATTGGTGGCATCGTACAGGCCCAACTGCATGGGCTGTCGTTGTGCGGGTTGTTCCTTTGTTTTGTTGTTAAAAAGCTCTTTGTTTTCCATTTTTGGTTTACTCTAATTTATGTAATACCTATTTGTTGTATCAAAATATTTTGCAAATATATATATTTAGTTTCAAATTGATAACAATATTCCTCGATTTGTGCCTTGCTAAATACTTACACCGGGGGATGAAGTTATAATCTGATAGAAAATACCCTTTGTTTTCTTCTAATCTTAAATCAGATTTCGTCTGTTTGCTTTAAGATTATAAATTAGACCTTTTGCTTTTAAAATATTATTTTCCTTGTCTTTTTGATAATAAAATAACTTTTTTCTACTCTTTTGACAAATAAATAGTGAAAAGGTTAACTTTATGTTCTAAAGAATATATATCTTTGCAGCGCAAATCAAATACTGATATATTATGTGTGGAATAGTAGGCTATATAGGTCAAAGAAAAGCCTACCCCATTCTTATCAAAGGTTTGAAGCGGTTGGAGTACCGCGGATACGATAGTGCAGGGGTAGCATTAATCAGTGATGACCGACAACTGAACGTGTATAAGACGAAAGGAAAGGTCTCGGATTTAGAAACTTTCGTTACTCAAAAAGATATTTCCGGTAGTATAGGTATTGCACATACCCGCTGGGCTACACATGGAGAACCTTGTTCCGTTAACGCTCATCCCCATTATTCCTCTTCCGAAAGATTCGCTCTTATTCACAACGGTATCATTGAAAATTACGCCGCCCTTAAAGACAAACTCCAAGCCAAAGGCTATACTTTTAAAAGTAGTACCGACACCGAGGTACTGATACAACTCATAGAATACATTCAGGTTATAAACCGCATCGATTTACTGACTGCCGTGCAACTGGCTTTGCAGGAGGTTATCGGTGCATATGCCATTGCCGTGCTCGACAGGGAGAATCCTGATGAGATTATTGCTGCGCGCAAAAGCAGTCCGTTGGTGGTGGGTATCGGGCAGGATGAATTCTTCTTGGCATCCGATGCCACTCCGATTGTGGAATATACGGACAAGGTGGTCTATCTGGAAGATGAGGAGATAGCCGTTATTCGTTGTGGGGAGAAACTGAAAGTGGTGAATCTCAAGAATGTGGAGTGCCCGCACGAGGTAAAGACGGTGGCGCTCAATCTCGGCCAGTTGGAGAAGGGCGGTTATCCGCATTTCATGTTGAAGGAGATTTTTGAGCAACCCGATTGTATTCATGACTGTATGCGCGGACGCATTAATCTGGAGGGTACTAACGTGGTGCTTTCCGCCATTATAGATTATAAGGAACGTCTGCTTGCTGCCAAACGTTTTGTAATTGTGGCTTGTGGCACGTCGTGGCACGCTGCGCTTATAGGCAAACATCTGATAGAGAGTTTCTGCCGCATTCCGGTGGAAGTGGAGTATGCTTCGGAATTTCGTTACCGGGACCCGGTGATTGACAGTAGTGATGTGGTGATTGCCATTTCGCAAAGCGGGGAGACAGCCGATACGCTGGCTGCCATAGAACTTGCCAAAAGCCGTGGTGCATTTATATATGGCATCTGTAATGCTATCGGTTCGAGTATTCCGCGCGCTACGAATACGGGGTCTTACATTCATGTAGGGCCGGAAATAGGTGTGGCGTCCACCAAAGCCTTTACAGGTCAGGTAACTGTGCTCACCATGTTGGCATTGACTCTTGCACGGGAGAAGCGTACGATTGATGAAACGCAATACCTCGCCATAGTGAGGGAACTCGGACAGATTCCCGGAAAGATGAAAGAGGTGCTGAAGCTGAACGACCGTATAGCGGAGCTTTCCAAAATCTTCACTTACGTACACAATTTTATCTATCTGGGACGCGGTTACAGTTATCCCGTAGCGTTGGAAGGCGCTTTGAAGCTGAAAGAAATCTCGTACATCCATGCGGAAGGCTATCCGGCCGCCGAAATGAAGCATGGGCCTATTGCTTTGATAGATGCGGAAATGCCGGTGGTGGTTATTGCCACACAGAACGGATTGTACCAAAAAGTACTGAGCAATATACAGGAAATTAAAGCGCGCAAAGGCAGGGTGATAGCGATTGTTACCAAGGGAGATACGGTTATCGGTAAAATCGCTGACATTTGTATCGAACTTCCCGAAACAATGGAATGTCTTGGCCCGTTAATAACTACGGTTCCCTTGCAACTGCTCGCTTATCACATAGCCGTATGTAAAGGCATGGATGTAGACCGACCGCGTAATCTTGCCAAGTCGGTAACGGTGGAATGACCGGAAGCGGATGATGTGTATGGGTAAAACAGATAATGCGTTTGCCCTTGACAGATGATATGTTCTCAGAACATAAATAACGCGTTTTTAAAAGAAGTAATTACTCATTAGTAAATATATAAATGGAACAACTGAAGCATGAATGTGGCGTTGCCATGATACGCCTGCTGAAACCGCTGGAGTATTATGAAGAGAAGTACGGTACGTGGATGTACGGGCTGAATAAGCTCTATCTTCTCATGGAAAAACAGCACAACCGGGGTCAGGAAGGAGCGGGACTGGCTTGCGTAAAGCTGGAAGCGAATCCCGGCGAGGAATATATGTTCCGCGAGCGGGCGCTGGGTTCGGGAGCCATTACCGAGATTTTCGATGCGGTGCAAAGCAACTTTAAGGACCTGACAAAAGAGCAATTGCACGATGCCGGTTATGCAAAGCGTGTGTTGCCTTTTGCGGGAGAAGTATATATGGGGCATTTGCGTTACTCTACTACGGGCAAGTCGGGCATCTCGTACGTGCATCCGTTTCTTAGGAGAAACAACTGGCGCGCCAAGAACCTTGCCCTTTGCGGTAATTTCAACATGACGAACGTGGATGAGATCTTTGCACGCATTACCGCTATCGGCCAGCACCCGCGCAAGTATGCCGACACCTACATCATGCTGGAGCAGGTAGGCCACCGGCTCGACCGCGAAGTGGAACGTCTCTTCAACCTTGCCGAAGCCGAAGGACTTGCCGGCATGGGCATTACGCATTATATAGAAGACCACATTGACCTTGCCAATGTATTGCGTACTTCAAGCAAAGAGTGGGACGGAGGTTACGTGATGTGCGGACTTACCGGAAGCGGTGAGACATTTGCCGTCCGCGACCCATGGGGTATTCGTCCCGCATTCTGGTATCAGGATGATGAAATAGCCGTACTTGCCAGCGAACGTCCTGTAATACAGACCGCACTCAATGTTTCCGCCGGCAGCATCAAGGAACTGCAACCGGGGCAGGCCATACTTATCAACAAACTCGGAAAG
>OGGJ01001914.1_pt1 | contig 15801 bp, 17 predicted proteins | sample 1571071 | NCBI WGS metagenome assembly OGGJ01 (sample SAMEA2581954, study PRJEB24529) | metagenome | biome: Human gut stool | place: China | collected 2011
GGGGGGTAATTGACCCTGCCATATTTTCATGTGAAATATATGGTTTAGGATAATCTTTATCTTTTAAACGTTCTAAGCGTGATTGCCTTATACTATCTTTAACATAATACTTGCTGTCCACTTGATCTTCTAATATATCTGATAAAGTTTTTCTTTCAGATATGGGAATAGGGGTTGGAAATTTAAATTTAACATCATCAAGAAAACCAACAATAATAATTCGTTCACGTTTTTGTGGTACACCATAATCAAGTGCATTTAACACACTTGAATATACATGATAGCCAAGATTTTCTAGGTGCGTTGTAATTATTTTAAAAGTTTTACCATTATCATGTGCGGTTAAATTTTTAACATTTTCAAGCATAAATGCTTTTGGCATTTTTTCTTTTAATATTCTTTCAATTTCAAAAAAAAGTGTTCCACAAGTTTCGTTTGCAAACCCCTCTTTTTTTCCTATAATTGAAAATGCTTGGCATGGAAATCCTCCTAGTAAAATATCAAAATCTGGAATACTGTTTGCTTCAATTTTCGTAATGTCACCAGCAGGATGTTCTCCAAAATTGGCTTCATATGTTTTACAAGCATCCTCATCAAATTCACTTGAAAAAATGCATTTTCCGCCGACACTCTCAAAGCCTAATCTAATCCCTCCAATTCCAGCAAACAAGTCAATGAAAGTGAAGTTATCCCACGTCATTTTAATCCACCGCCATTCTCAAGATTAACATTTACTTCAACAATATCATCTAATCCACATTCCATAATCGCTGCAATTCTTGCCAGTGTTTCCATCGAGACACTTTCATTTTTTCCCATTTTAGCAAGAACATTTGTACTTATACCAGCTGCCTTTCTCATCTCTGTTTTTGTTATACCTTTGTCAATAAGCAGTTTCCATAGTCGATTATAACTCACTGCCATTGTATCAACCTCCATTTACTTAGATTTCACTCCACTCACATAGTCTAATATGAATACTTTCAAATGTCAATATTGTATTTCTATATAGTGATATTTTATTCTAAAAATAGAATAAAAAAGAGAACATATAACGAATATGTTCTCCCTTTCTATTATGATTTTTTTTTCTGAAGTTGTTCAATAATTAACTGTAAACGTGTTATCTGCTCTATATATTCACGTTCTTTTGTCATAACAGCTTTTTCAAGTTCAAGAGATGCAGCAGCATCCTTTTTTATCTGCTCCTGTTTCAGATTTGTTACTTTTTCATTTAATTTTTGATGCTCTTTTTGTAGCTGCTTATATTCTGCCACTTCTTCTTCCATGCCTTGCATCTGTTTTAGAAGCAAGCTGTTACTTGCATCTTTTTCGGCGGCTATGGATCGTGCGTCCTCGCATTCCTGCAACGCTTGCTTTTTTTCAGCTTCAGCAACTTTTATCTGTGCTTCGGCTGCTGCTTTAGCTGCTTCAATCTGCTCTTGTGCCTGCTCTTTAGCTGCTTCAATTTCTGCGCCGGCTTGCGCAATGGCTGCATCTGCTTCTTTTTGCTTTGCTTTGGCTGCCTCAGCTGCTTCTTTAGCCTTTTCTAATGCCTCGTTTTTGGCTTGGATCGCCTCGTTTAGCTGCTCTTGCAGCTCTGAAATGTGGCTATCCTGCCCAGCTGCAATACCGTTAATCTGCTTGATCAGCGTTGAAATCGTGCTTTCTGTCGCTTTAAGCACTGCCTCAAGTTGAGGATGCTTTATTTGTGTGTCCGCGCTTTCCACAATCTCTAAGATTCGATTTAATGCTGCTTCCTGCTGATCTCGCTTCACATCAGCTTCACTTTTATACAGTTCAAGCGCCTTTTGCAATCGCTCTTGAGTGGTCGCTGACAATCTCATGCTCACTGGTTTCTTTTCGTTTTCCATGGTTTTTCTCCCTTCTATGCTTTTAAGCTCATCATACCCCCTACACATGTCAATGTCAAGCATTTTTTTGTTTGCGTTTACGCTGTTTACGTTTACGTTATATTTTTTGAGTGGCAATGAAATAAAAAAACGGGGGCATGTATGCCCCCATCACGTTCAAAACTGTATAAAACCACGCATTTTTTCAAAAAAAATGCGCTCACGCCGCTGCTCTGGCGTTTCATGTGCCAAATAGTGTGCTTCCCATGCATGCACACGTTCTAATAGCTCTTCTATTTCTTTCAATTCTTCTTCTGTTGTTAAATTTGGCTCTTTCGGGCGCAGCCATGCTTGCACGATTTCAAACAGCTTCTTCATTTGCCTCTTTCTCCTTTCCATTAGCTTTTGTAATTGTTTTGTATATCACAACACACCATGCTACAATTGTAAAGTCAACAGTTGCAAACCGCGGCTTAAATTTTTTTTGAAAAATTTATTCCCATACATAGTATAGGGATACGTTTGAGCTTATAAAAATTGTGCTTGACAACCTTTTTTTTCGGTGCTATCTTCCAAGCAAGCACCATTTTCTCTTTTTTTCGCACAACTTCAACACCGCATTTAGCGAATGCGGTGTTGTTAGATTTCTATTCGTTTTTTCGGTACGTATAAGAGCGATTATACGTACTTTAAGGGCGAATTTTGGCGAAAACCGCGATGAATTTTGCCTGATAATTTGAATTACCGTCAATCATCATCCAACTTGGCAAACTGGAATCTTGGAAATTTCATTTGCCAACTGAATTTTTAAATTTCGTATGTCAATATCATTTTGAAGATCCAAAAAGTAACGATCAGATACTCCAAAAAATTTTGCCAGTCGAAGCGAAGTATCTGCCGTAATTTTCCTTCGACCATGCAAGATATCCTGCACCCGAGATGCAGGAACATTGATTGCTTGTGCCAAACGGTATGCCGAAATACCTAATGGTTCCATAAACTCTTCTCTTAATATTTCACTTATTGTAGGAGTTGTAATATATTTCATAAATAAACCTTCCTTTCTAGTCTATACATGTTTACGAATGATAGTCCACAATCTCAATGTTAAAAAAATCATCTCCATCAACGTTAAAACAAATGCGATATTGAATATTGATGCGAATGCTATATTGTCCCTCACGATCACCATGCAGCATTTCTAAGTGATTCGCTGGCGGAACTCTCAGATCCTCCAAACATCTTGCATTATCAATCATCATCAATTTACGCAAAGCAATACGCTGTATTGTTTGTGGTAACTTCTTCGAAAAAAATTGGTTATATACTTTTTCTGTTTCTTTATCTGCAAAACTCTTTATCATACATTTATATTATATCTGTTTTTCGTGTGCATGTAAAGCAGGTATAATATTTTTTAGATAAAAAAAGCACTAAGGCTTTTTCCTTAATGCTTTTTTTATTTTGATTCTTGATTTTCTTGAAACTCTTTCAAATCACTTTTCAACTTATCCATAATTTTGCCTGTGTAATTATTATTCTTACGCTCTGTAAAGTTTTTGAATGCCTGTGTCCCCCTTGCAACCGCCTGTGATTGCTGATTTTCTTCCTGCAGTGGCTTTGATGCTATATCTTCCTGCATGAGTTTTCGCAAATACGAAAAGCGACTACGGATGCGCTTCTGTTCATTCCTGCGTTTAATCTCTGCTGCCTTCTGTGCCATATACTGGTAGTAGGCCTTTTCCAGATCTTCCTTCTGGCAACTTGGCAGCTTATGAACTGGTACTGTTACGAGTAGCGTCTGTATCTCTTCTAGCTGTGCCTGTGATAGTTTCCATTCATCCAATGCACTTTCCCAAAGTGGGCGATCTGATTCCCCTTCTTTCGGCGCTGGCGCTTCTGGAACTTTTACCTCCAACTTTGGAAGTGTTTCAACCTCAAATCTGATACCAACGACAGTCCGACCTTTCTTGATCGGCTCATATGTATACTTACACTCGGTCTTTTCGTGCATTTCTTTTTGGATGCGTTTTAATACTTGCTTGTTAAATTCTTTAAATTCTTTGTAAGTTTCGACTTTATCGCAATCAAGTATTTGTTTCAGCTCATCAAGCGGCACGTCCCAACGTTTCCGAAAGCGATTTTTTTCGAGATATATGAACATGATATACGTGTAACGACTTGTAAGAGACGTTATACAACGCAGCTTATACCGAAGATAGCCGAGATCTTCAATGTTGAAAAAGTATTTCATCGCTTTTTGAGTACATTCTAGTTTTACCTGCCATAGCCCGTAATCATCTTGTTCTGCTGTTGCTTCTTCAAACAGTGTCACCAGTTTAAAGCCCTGCTTTATGCTATCGTCTGGCACTTCTATTACATTTCCCATAAGGTGTATAAGTCTTGTTTTTAGGTCTTGGTTATTGATTTTCTTAACTCCCAGAATCTTCTCAAGCTCACCCTTTTCAAACATAATCGCGCGTTTTTCTGGTTTGTGGCTGTCTATTCGTGATAAATAGGTGTCAAGTATCTTAAATTCAGCAAGCGTCAACTCAGAGCGCCACAAGGAAAACAACGGCAAACTTTTTTGAACAGTAAGCTTGTCTTCATTTCCTAAGCTGATTATAGGTTCTATTTTTTTTCTTGCCATATAAAGCACCTCACTTTTTCTTTGTTTGTCTTCAGTATACTCTATAAGTGGTTATAAGTCAAGATATTTTACCACCTATGTGGAATTTTTTTACCACCTATGCGGAATTTTTTTACCACCTATGTGGAATTTCTTCACCACCTATGCATATCAAAAAGCTAGTATTTATGCGACTTTCAGAACTCCCGTAATCAAGAGAGTAATCAAGAGAGTAATCAAGAGAGTAATCAAGCTATCTATCAAGGGGGATGGATGGATAGATTTTGTAATTATTGAAAAGCCCCTTATCTTGGATTTCTTCACCACCTATGCATATCAAAAAGCTAGTATTTATGCGGCTTTCAGAACTCCCGTAATCAAGAAAAGTGAATTTTATGGTAACTTTTCAAGAAAAACGCCACCGATCACTGAGCCAGCCGCCCCACCGCCCCATGGGAACCGGCGCTCTGGCTCTGCCGCCATTGGCGGCACCGTTCGGTACGTGGAAAGCGTGATCAAGGAAAAAAGCACTTGCATCAACTTGGCAAATCGGCTATACTGTATCTGAATTAAAAAAGACACAGAAAGGAGAAGGAATGGCAAAAGAGACATTAAAAGCACAAGTTGAGCGATTAACCGCAGAAAATGTCGATTTGAAGAACAAGCTTGATGAAGCTTATGCCGAAGCGATAAGGCTAAATAGCGAATTAAGCCGCAAGCATGATGTAAGTGATGCACCTGCTTATCAAAGCTTACTTCGAGATAAGGAACAGTGGAAACGAGTAGCCGCAAGTCGAAAGGAACAGATTGATAAAGCTGATAAGCGATACTCTGAACTTATCGGCATGTATGAAGAACTGCAAAAACAACTGGATGCCTCTGTGACCGCCTACAATGCCCTCAAAAGCGATTTTAATACCTTAGCCATACAATCTAAGGCTAAGGGGGAAGAAACGCTTAAAAACGCACGTGGAGCGGGCAGGAAGGCGGTTCTGTCAAAAGAAGCACAGGAAGAAGTGCGAGACATGCATAGGCTGGGTATGAGCTATCGGGCAATCGCCAAAAAGATGGGGGTATCCTTTTCTGTGGTTGCAAGAGCATGTCAGAGGGAAGAAGAAGGGGATTGAATATTGCACACAAACGGGTAGCCGCCAAAGAACGGTTTACCCGTTTATTTTTTGCACTTTGAAATGAACGGGTAAACCGTTATATAATATTATTATGTGGATATGTTGACACACAAAATTCTTTGTGTTATACTGATCGGACAGACATTTATTTATTTTTTGACCAAGCATGGAGCTGACCATGGATGCCCCGAACGTACCGTACATATCTGTATCAAAATTAAATTTGATACAAAAGTAGCCTTTGCGAAAAGTATGACGGAATAGTAGGGAATCAGGCAAATTGCGTGAGTAATCTTTTTGAAAACGTGATGAGCAACCGAAGAAACGGACGAATGCAGCCCAGATGGATGTTGACTGGAACACACATCCCCAGATGAAAAGCCGTGGAAACAGGTTTAGATACTTGAAGTTAAGGGATAGCAACAGGCGCTGTACAAGTCCTGAAGGTGATGGCTAACATTCGCTGCGACCTTACGCAACGTCATTAAAAAAGGCAGTAGGAAACCTCTGTAGAAGCGGAATCCAGACACATAACTGGGCAAAAGTGTTCGTTGGTCACACACAAGACCCATCTGATCGTGCTATTAGGTGTACAAAAAAAGTGTTTGCTTTGCACTTGTGCGAAGCGGCCTAGCTTAAACCGTGAGATACACGTTAAAATAAACTCGGAGAGGAGAACTCAATGGGACGGAATAATAAAACATACTCGAAGAACCTGCACCAGCAAGCGTATGATCGTTTGATTGGGATGCAGGCTTTTGGTGATTCCAAAAAAAAGGCAGTTGCCAATGGCACGAATGGCGATAAGATCTACAGTTACAACACCTATCAAACATATTGGAAACATACGAAATACTTTGTAAAATGGGTACAGCAGGTACATCCTGAGTGTACGACTCTGAAGAAAGCAGAACAGTACGTGCCAGAGTGGCTGCAATCACGAACAGAACAGATTGATAAGAATGGGAATCACCTTTCTGCATGGACAATCCAGACAGAAGCAGCGGCACTAAATAAGCTCTATGGCATCAAGCCAGATGATGAGAAACGCTTTCAACCGCCGCAGCGAAAAAGAGAAGATATTAAACGATCACGTGTGGAAACGGTGCGAGATCGCCATTTTTCAACAACGAATAATGCGGAATTGATTGCTTTTTGCAAGGGAACAGGACTCCGAAGAGAGGGTGTTGAAAATGTGAAAGGAAAAGATTTAATGTCAAGGCAAGAAATCAATGCAGAGATTGCCAGAATAGAAACAATCCGCGCCGAAAAACGAACAGATGCAGAGAAAACGATGCTAACGATTTGCAAGGATGCACAAGCATTTACCGCTCCATCACATGAATATTTCATACATACGAAAGAAAAAGGTGGTAGAGAACGACTCTCTCCAATAATCGGAGATCATTCCCAGCAGATCATTGAGCGTTTCAAGGCGACTGCACCGGATGAGAAGGTGTGGGAACACGTTTCACAGAATGCGGATATACACAGCTATCGCGCGGAATATGCAACGCAGATGTACAAGATGTACGCACGCAAGATTGATCAAATACCGTATGATCGGATTAACAAGGGAACTGGTAAGGCATACCAGTCAGAAGTGTATAATTGCCGCAAAGACGAAGCAGGGAAAAAGCTTGATCGGCGAGCGATGGAGCTGTGCAGCAAGGCTCTGGGACACAATCGCGTTGAAGTAGTGGCGAACAACTACATAAGGGGGCTGTGATATTATGGCATTTTGGAATAGAAATAACGATGATACAGGAACAGAAAACGTAAAGATCACACGTGAACGGTATGAAGAATTAGAAAAAGCCTGTGAACAGCTTCGCCGTCTGCAAGAAGAAGTTAAAAATGGAGAGCGATTGATCATTCTTCGCAGTGATTATCTTCGATTGCAACTTGATAGTGAAGAAGCCGAACGGCTTCGTGGGCTTGAAGCAACGTATCAGTACAGCACCTTGAATGAAATGCAGGCTAAGTTGGATTTGATTGAAAAACAATGTGAGTATTGGCAAAAACAAGCCACCAGTGCTCAAAGTCAGCTAAAAGAAGCGGCTCAAAATGCCACAAAATGGCACGAAGCATACGATGAATTGAACCGGAATATTGATCAACAGATCGAGCAGGGACGCTTGAGTGCAGCTAGACAGGATGCACTAGAACTGAAACAGCTGGAGGAGCAGTTGCGAAAAGAAGCAGATAATAAGATAACCGAAGCCGCTGCTATGGCAGATCAAAAGATACGAGAAGCACAAAAACAATTGTCCATTGCCACTCAGAGGCAAAAAAATGCCGCTCAAAGGCTTCAAGAGGCTCAGGCTATAGAAATTTCTTATGAAGCTCGTGAAACGGTTTTAAAAGCCCGTGAACAAAATGTCATGGAGCGTGAACAGGCTATATCTGGGAAATTGGCATCTGCTCAAAATGTATATCGCATCATGCGAGAGCGTGCAAATGCAGCAAGAGGGATTGTACCAAAGAAGTCTCACGATGGCTATTTAGTGTTGAGTAGTCGGCAATGGATTGAAAGATATCCTGCCGTTGTCAGTGGGAAGAAGATGCAATGTAGCACTGCCGTTTGGAAATCAGTGCTTGAAACACCTTACGATGTGGCACTGGTAGCCGATCAGATTGGAAAACAGATTGAAAATGATCTGAGAACAATTGTGAATGATATTGGCTGTCATTGTATGGTATCTGATAAGGACAATGGACGGTATAAGATCAGCATGGAAAAAATCGAAAACAGCCGAGAAAAGAATATATTGTATAAATGGGATTTTGTGGCAAATTTTAGAAGTGGTTTTTGGCAGCTTGAAATTTATACAACTCAAGGTCTTACGGTTCCAGAATCGCGCAGACTTCAACAAAAGCAGCGGTATACATCTGAGAAAAAACATGGATAAAAAGGAATACTTTGCAAAAATATCTCCATTGTTCACAAACAATGGAGATATTTTTGCAAAGTATTATAAAGTTCTAATTAGTTCGCATGTACTCTATGTATGAAATGAGTGTAGAATCAAATTTCCGTCCTGTATTATATCCAATATTTGGTATACCTTTTATATGAATACCTATTGCTATTGGCTTTGGTTCGCTTGATGTTGACTCATCTGAATATGCATTATAAACAGGTGAGCCACTCTGTCCACCTTCAGTGTCAGTGTAATAATTGATTACCGTGTTTGTATAATCCTTGACTAAATCATACGCAGCGTATATATGATAACTTTTTAATGGATTACTCGGATAACCAGCTATATTTACGCCAGGATAATCAGGACCAGATGATGTAACTCCAAAATATCCATATTGATCTCCATAATTTTTCCGGATTTTTACAATAGCCCAATCATTCGCATTAGAATAACTACTTGTAGGAACTGAAGAACCTCTTCCTGAAAACCAACTCTTTGGATAGCACCATTCTCCTTTAAAATCATCTAATGACTCAATCATATCAGGTGAAAGATCATCCATTGTTGGAAAAATTCTCATTTGAGTTGCTGTTTCTAAGTAGCCGTTTTCTGTAGTTTTAAAATTATGACCAGCTGTTGCCATTACGTTTGATCCAACTAAAAAACCAGTTCCAGTTGCGATACGACCAGAATCATATAATATTGCTAAAAACATAATAGACGTAAATGGATACTCTCCTTTTGGAGCCTGCCATTGATTGTCGGTGCCAATAATTTTAGTTGGAATTGGCGTATCAACTATAATACCGCTGGCAGGTAAGAAATTGATACTATAATCAGAAATAGATATATTACTAGTTTGACCAGTTTCATAGTCATATAACTCAATTACGTTAGAATCAGAATCATCAGCTTTAGCTGTAGAACAGTAAAAAAACAAGCTCGTCAGAATAAACATACAAACAATAATTTTCGAAAAATTTTTCATTTGTTATCCTCCATCTTTACAATTTCTTTTATGAGAAGAATTCCTTCATAACCTTTAAAAGGTGATAGTGCGCCCTGCTCAATTGAAGTATCAATATACCTTAATTCAACAATGTCACCAATTTTCAAATCATCTGTCGATATTCTTAAATTTTCATCATATATTGGAATTCCAACAGATTGTGTGAGAGTAGCAATAGAACGTTTACCATCAACCTCCTTTCCACCTATTGCATCTCCATGTATTTTGTTAATTTGAATTTGAATTGTATTTACATGTTGAATATAGTATTCTTTCCCGTTCCAATTCCATTTTTCTACAATCTCACCACTTGTATCTAATTCACCATCTGCTTCTAGAATTTTCAAATAATAATTATTTTCTATACGATTTATTGGTAAAGAGCAACCAGTTATAAGCCAAATCCACAATATAAATAAAAATTTAATTTTTCCCACTCCTTCCTTAATGCAAAATATTTTTAATTGATTTTAACATTTTTTAATATTTTATCCAATTTGCAACATCAACAAATTCTATATCTTTTTATAATATTTTTGCTTTGAAGTAAACTTGAAATACACCTAATAATATACTAATTAACTAATGATTTTTATATAAACTAGCCTAGAATGTATTTATTTTAAAATAGATACATTCTAGGCTATGGAGTAAAACTTATCGCAATTACTATTTTCGCCCCTTTTCACACAATTTCGCCCCTACATCCCACTGGATGCAGAGGTGCTTGTCTTTCGGTGTAGTTTTAGTTCGTATAAGCTCGGTTTTACGAACTTTATTGTCGAAAAGTGGCGAAAAGCGCGGTGTTTTTTGTCTGAAAATTATTTTCCGCGGATTTTTGGCAAATTTCCAAAGTTGGAAATTTACGTTGCAGCTTCTTCCCCTGCATCCGCCGCCTGATCTTCGGGGGGCAGGGAGTATTGCTCCAGTATTTTTTCCATGTACTTGTTATTTTTACGCTCGGTAAAATTACGAAACTGCTCCGTACCCTTCGCAACGCCTCGCAATGGCTGCGTTTGCTGTGGTGCAGCTGCCGCTGCTGCTACAGCTGCTGCTACAGCTTTTCGATTTTGCAAATCAAGCAGCCTCTGATTCTTAGCATCATACAACAAGGTGAGTAAATATGCTTTCGGTGAATGTATCTGGTTTGGCTGCTGCTCAAACCGCTTAATCACCCAAAAGATATCTTCTTTAGTCAGCTTTAGAAATCTTCCAACCACTTTCTCTCGTTGAATTTCTTCTTTTTGAATCCTAATAGTGTCCCTTTTACTATTTACAGTTGTAGTAATAATATCTATACAAATATCTATGCTTGTTTGCTTTTCTGGCTTTTCCGCTATCATAGCTGCATAATCATACTTTTTCTTAATCTCTTCTGTGTCGTACTTAGTCTGTGCGGCAACTTTTTTGGCTTGACTATCGCCAAATTCTGTATTATCATGTAACTGTAAATTAGATATATCAATCTTGGAAGTATCTTGGGTGGATTTGCTTTGGTCGGCTTGATTCACTTTGGATGCTTCTTTTCTTTGTTCGGCATTTATTAAAGAGTTAAATTCTGGCACATCATCTGGCACAACATCAGGTTTTTTCGATTCTTGCGGCTCTTGTGGTTTTGGCTTTTGCTTTGGCGACTCTATTACTAATTTATCGCATATTGTATAAAGATTGCTTGTTTTTCCACCATTTTCAAGATACTGATGCTCTATTTTTATAACTCCCTTTTTCTCAAGGTCTTTTAGTGTTGCATTTGCTTTTCCTAATCCCATTCCGCTTTCTTCCGCAAGTGTTTTTACACTTGGAAAACATTGACCTTTTGAGTCTGTATGCATTTTCAATGCATGATACATAGCTTTTTCATATGCAGTAGAAAGGCTCAAGAAGATATCATTATATACTAAAGTAAATGGGCGTGTATTTTTTTTATTACTCGCCATGTTCATCTAACTCCTTAGCCTTCATTATTATTTTTTCCATAAATTCAGATGTAGTCAAACCCTCTTTGATGCATTGGATTCGTACCCATTTATGTAAATCATCCCTTAATACAAAATTAAATCGTTTATTTCTTAACTCTGTTGTACGTGTTGGCATATTTTTTTCTCCTTCCTAATTTCTATAAATATTATATCAAGGATAATCCTTATTATCAACTATTTTAATGTGTTTCTTGGTCATCTTCTTCATCTTCTGAAGATGAAGATAAATGGATATAGTTTATAAATGGATATGGATATAGTTTATAATCATGTCATGATGATGGGGCTATAGTTATCTAAAGATTATGGGGTATAATCACGACATGATTATGGGGTATAATCACGACATGATTATGGGGGGGGCTATATAGCGCCGTTGCAGCCGCCGACCCGCTGCCCCATGGGTTCCCTTCGCGCGGCTGCTGCCGCCAAACGGCGGCACCACTTACATTAAAAAGCGTAATCAAGGAAAAAGCTGATTATTTGCCGATACGTCAACGCGTTCTTAAAATTGTAAACTAATTAAAAGTTTACAAAATAAACAACGGCTTATTTCTTTCATTTTTGTAGCGTTTTTTTAGCAAAGAAATGAAAAATAAGCCGTTAAGAATTTCGTAAGAAATAGTTAAAAATATTGCTTACTGTACAAATGTTTAAAAATCTGGTATAATATTTTATACTAGAAATAGAAAGGAAGGCTGAGAAATGGCAGAAAGAATGATTTTTAAAACACCTAATGAAGCAATTACATATTTAGAATCATGTGAGTATCTGGAAACATTGAAGAAGCTCCCTATGGATGTAATACAAATGATCGGGCAGCTGCAGAATTATAATAATATGGAGTGTGGCGATGAGAATACAAAAAAAGTAATTGCAGCTATTGCGCAGATGCCACCAACATCGAAAGAGTTGATTGCTTGGCGTTGTGGAGATATGAGATCATCGAGCAGGGGATTTGTATCGGCGACTCTTTGGGAAGATGTTGCTAAAAAGTTTCAAGATTACAATAGATTTAGCAAGGTTCATCCGATTATAATACATGTAGGAGCTAGATTGTTACCGTTTGCCCCTATAAATGATATACGATTCAGATCATTTGAAGATCCTGAATTAGAAATATTACTAGATATAAACCATCTAGTTAAGCGTAGAGGAGTTTATCATTACGTTTGAGGAGTCGGGGGACGTTAGCCGTAAAAGGCTAACGTGAGGGGGCGATATAGCCCCCTAGCCCCCATAAAGGGGGGCTTGCGAGTCCAGAGCGCAGCGTCTGGCAAGATAAGCCCGTAGGGCGGTACCAGATTGCAACCGCAAATCTGGTATATCTTGTTTGCTAGAATTGTAGAGGGAGAGATAACATCTATGGCAGCTTTTAGAAAACATTATAATGCGGCGGTGTACAGCCTATTAAAGCACAACAATCGAGAGGCACAGAATCCATCTAACACAGATATAGACCCAGCTCGGCAAAAGCTTAACTATAACCTCACACCACCTGATCGCGGCAACACACTTGCGGAAAATAAAGAATACTACAATAATAGGTTAAATGAAGTGTATCACTATAAAAGAGACACATTAGTTACATGTGGGGAATGGATAGTAACAGCTCCAGTTGATCTACCGAAAGAGCAAGAAGGTGCCTTTTTTAAAGCTTGCTATGATTTTTTTAATAGCAAATATGGCGAAAAGAACGTGTTTCACTGTTCTATACACTACGATGAAGGCATTAAAAATGATCAAGGTGAGATTGTTTGGGGCAAACCACACATGCACTATATGTTTATACCTGTAGTTTCTTGCCCCGAAAAGAAGGGCTATATAGAAAAGGTGTGCAGCAAGGAATTGATTGATCGAAAGCACCTGTTAACGATTCATCCAGAGCTACAAAGGTACATAGAGCAGCAAGGCATTCATTGCAATGTTAATCCGAAAAATACCGAGGGAAAAAATCGAAGCGTGCGCGAATTGAAAAAAGAAAGTCGTGAATACCTTGCTGCGATGGAACGAATAAAGGCATTGGAGCAGGAAAACACAGCGCTGAAAAAAGAATTAGAGATACTAAAAGAAAAACAACGAGAAGTATCATCTGCACCGACTCGATCACGCTTTGGAACTCGCAAAGAAATCAATATCGAACGAGAGAAGCAATGGGAAAAGGAGAAAGATATTGAATATTGATAAGAATTTGAAACATATAATCATATGCGCAGCAGTTGACGTTGCAATTATTATTGCAACAATGATGATGTTTGTAAATGATCACACGGCGCTTTCTTTTCTAACTCGCCCGATCTATCTAATACTTGGCGCTTTAATTGCTGCAATGTTTACAGGGGTGTATATTGCTACAGTTTGGTATTACCGCCGCACAAATCGCAATTTGCTTCACGATGTGACTTCAAGCCAAGTACCAGGCAATATGATTGATTTGCTTTTGAGTGCAAGGAAGATGCCGCAAAAAGACTATAAAAAGTATCAAGTTAAACAATCTGATATAACATATATGCCAAAGGAACAGGCACACGGCATTATCTTTGGCATTCAGCCAAATAATCAACTATTCGTTTCGCCCGAAAATGAACCATATCATACAATGGTTATTGGCGGCACGCGTTCGGGTAAAACATCAGCAATTTTGATTCCTACGCTGCGTTCATGGCAACACACCGCATTTGTAGTTGATATATCGGGTGATATATCAAGAAATATTCAACGTTTCGATAAAATTGAACTGAATCTTACAGAACCGAAAGAGCAAATCTATTATAATATCTATCATTATGTCGATGCTACTAAAACGCGCACAGAACTATGGGCACAAATGGAAATACTAGCTACTTCTTTGATGCCACCAGAGGCAGCCAAAGGCGGCGAGGCTGATCAATACTTTAGGGAAGAAGGTCGGCGTTTATTTTTGGCTACAATGGTATACTTGCATGATCAAGGCATGGATTTTTGCGAGTCATGCCAAGAGTTCGTTTCAGCACCTGTTGAGGCTCTCATAGATGATATATTGGCGGATAAAGACGCTGATCCTCGTGTGTTGGCAACCATAAGATCATTCAGTGGCACAAACATGAAAAACGTGAAGGGTTGTAAGCAAAACGCTGATTCCTGCATTGAAAAGTTTGCATATGATGAAAATATCATCAGCAACCTGCACCGCGGAAAGAATGCTATTGTGCCTGAGATTCTCGAAGAAAGAAGCTTGTATATAGTTATACCACAACATATGCTAACAGTATATGCCCCCGTTATTTCGATCATATCGCAACAAATCATGTACTATTTTAAAATACGGAATGTAACCCCTCAAACCAAGACATGCTTGATGTGCTTAGATGAGTTTCCGCAGCTGGGCATGATCCCCGATATCAATAATAGCCTTATGACTTTAGCGAAAAAAAAGGTGCGTTTGATGCTCTTTGTACAGTCCGATGCTTCTCTTAATCGTATCTATGGCAATGATACACGGATAGAGATGCTTACCAATTGCGGATATAAGTGCATACTGAATGCAGCCGACCCTGAGACTCAAGAAACATATTCACGTTTGATCGGAGAGCATCACGTAGAGCATCGGTCTGTGTCGGTGGGCGACAGTACATCATACAATTACAGCTTGCAGCAAGAGCGAATCGTAGAGCCGGCAGCATTTGCGTATTTGAAAGATCATCTATATTTGCTCACTCCGTTTGGCTACATGAAACTTACAAAAAAATACTATTTCAAAGATATAAGCAGATATATTCCAGATGAAGAAATAAATGATAGTGGCAGATTTGCACGGTAACATATGGAAACTAATTAAAAAAAATACAACAGTCCAGTAATTTGCACTAAAAAATAGGTGGCATTTGCCACCTATCGAATTTAAAAAATCTGTATAAATCCTTTCATGCACTCAAGAGATTCGCGCTGTTTCCGCTGCTCTGGCGTTTCATTTGCCCAATAGTACTTCTCCCACTGTCGCACTTTTTCCAATAGTTCATTCATTGCCTGCATTTCTTTCAGATCTTCTTCCGTTGGTACAGGCTTTTTTCGCTTCACACACACTTTCAATACCGCCTTTCTTTTTAAGATAAGAGTACTTTATTACATCTGTAAAGTCAATATGATTTTCAAGCCACTCTTGAATTGTAGCGCAGCTTCGCACAACTGCGGCTGTGATCGACGCGGCAGTTGTGCATTCCTGTTTTTAGTGGTTCCTACAGTTCGTATAAGCGTGATTTTACGAACTGCTTGATTAAGAAACATATAAGTTGATT
>OGGJ01001923.1_pt1 | contig 15754 bp, 13 predicted proteins | sample 1571071 | NCBI WGS metagenome assembly OGGJ01 (sample SAMEA2581954, study PRJEB24529) | metagenome | biome: Human gut stool | place: China | collected 2011
CACGCTCCGCCTTCTCGACCTTGAGGTCAAGGAAGTGCCGGAAATGCCCGATCCCACGCTCTCCGTTCAGGATATGAAGGACTACGGCTACGCATGGGCTGGCGTTCTTCCTGCCGGTCAGGAGGCGGCTGAAAAGGCACTCGAAAAGGGCTGTGAGGTTTACCGGCTCTATTCGGATAACACCGAAGGCTTATGTGTGGATGCCAAGGAAATTGCCGACCATGCTGCAAAGGGCGGGATGCTCGGCATCAGTAAGGAAAGCTGGATGGCGGCACTTGAGAAGGAAAACTATCTCAAGTCGGCTGAGATGGCAATGGAGGATGATTACGGCATGATTGACGGGATCATCAACAACGGTCCGAAGGAAGATAAAGTCCCGGAGCGCAGCGAGAAGTCCTCTATCATGGATCGGCTCAAGTCCGCAAAAGCAGATCATCCTCCAAAGGAATGCCCTCCTAAGCAAAAGCACAAAGGAGAGATAGAGCTGTGAGCAAGAGTCAGAAGTGGAAGTTAGAATGGAGCTTCTATCTCGATACAGACGGGCGGCGCAAATACAATGATTTGTGCCGCCGCTGCATCCATTCCTGCAAGCAAAGTTTCAGGGCTGAAATCGTCAGATGTCCATGCTACATTTCCAAACGCAGCAGAGTAGACAGATAAGCCCGTTTTATGTTGTGAAAAGGGTTGAAAATCAAGGATTTCTCGTCCTATAAACGGCACAGAGAAGTTGCCCTGTATGTTTTCCTATCTAAGTGTTCCCAACCGAAAGTGTAGGAATAAAGGTCGATTTTCTACCTTCCTTTGAAGGCAACAAAGTAGCACAAAGAGCCTCTGTCGATGTCCAGTCGGGTGTCGGCAGAGGCTCTTTTTTTGTGTCTTTTCCTTGAATTTTACCGTAAAATCATTCGCTAATCCATAGTAACACCATTAGCGTTTCTGTATCACTATGGTTCTAATCCATATAATATTCATGAGCGATTTAGAAAAGGAACAGGTAAACGCCCATGATTGATAAACGAATAGGAAAGCGCGTTAAGCAAGCCCGTGAGCGTCTTGGTATTACACAAGAGGATCTTGCAGAAAAGACCGGCTTAACCACAAATTATATTTCCACCGTCGAGAGAGGGATGTCATTTCCGCGTTGCGAGAAGCTGATTATTTTGCTCAATGGCTTGGAGACATCCGCTGATTCAATTTTCTGCGATGTCTTAGAGCATAGCGGAGAGGCAAAAGCCTCAGAACTCTCAAAGAAAATTGCTGATCTTCCTCCCGAAGCGCAAAAGCGCATTTTGCAAATGGTTGAGTTGATGATCCAGCAAGAGAAGGATAACATGAAGTAAACTCATTGAAGGCTGCGTGATTTTTCACGCAGTTTTTTCTTTTGCCGACTTATTTCTACAAATTTCTTGATTTTCTATGCTATAATCTACGTATAAGCGTTTTAGAAACACACGCTAATACATATAAGGAGATCAAGAATATGAAAAGTTGTGCCTTCACCGGACACCGACCTCAAAATTTACCCTTTGGCTTTCGTGAGGATGATGAACGCTGCACTGCGCTCAAAGAAACCCTAAAAAAACAAATTATCTCTTTGATTACAGATGAAAATGTCACCCACTTTATCTCTGGCATGGCTCTCGGCGTTGATATGTACGCTGCCGAGATCGTTCTGGAACTGAAGAAGACTTATCCAGACATTACGCTTGAGAGTGCTATACCGTGCGAAACACAGGCAGCCAAGTGGAATGCAGCAATGCGCGAAAGGTACTATGGCATTGCCGCTCAATGTGATAAAGAAACGCTTCTTCAAACGCACTATACTCCTGACTGCATGGACAAGCGCAATCGGTACATGGTAGATCACGCTGATTACATCATTGCTGTATGGGACGGCAAGCCCAGCGGTACAGGCAAGACAGTGATGTACGCCCAAAGCAAGGGGAAGGTAATCATCAAAGTCAATCCGGCAACACTCACGGTTGAACGGTTGTAAATGCCAAAAACGCCTCCGCAAATCAATCCTTGCTTAAATCGCATAATACATTTCCAAAATACAAACGCAGTACACGATTCCGCGATTGTGGAATCCGTGTACTGCGTTCATTTTTTTGTGCAGCCTTTCACAGATCAAGAAGAAGTCACTCTTTTTCGGAAAGTCGAATAGTGCCTCCTATGAACAGCACATCGAGTCAATGAATTTGAATCGCTGGAAACGGTTATTCGTTTCTGCTGCACTGTAAAAGCCGAGTCAGAACTGAATAAGATTACAGCAGATCGTTTAGTAAATTCATGCACTTGACCTTCTGTTGGAGGTTTGCACTTCCATAGACATTCAGCGTAAAGGACACATTTTTATGGCCGAGGATTTCAGAGAGCGACTTAATATCAAACTCCGGTATCTCAATCGCCCTGACCGCGAATGTGTGTCGGATCTCATGGAACTTCACCTTCTCCAATCCATTTCGTTTCAGAAAACGGGTGAAGAACTGCCGATAAGTACGAGGCTCTGTCGGCTTTGTTTTGCCGGTCAAGAAGTAGTGGTTAGGGTTATCCGTGTAGAACTTCTTGATAATGTTCATCAGAAGAGACGGAACAGGGATCGTCCTTGCAGAAGTTTTCGTTTTGGGCGGTCCGATGTGAAGATAGGATTTACCCTTCTTTTTGTCATAGATGCGCTGGACAGTCTTATTGATGCTGATTGTCTTATCCGTCAACGAGATGTCCTTCATCTGCAATCCGCAGAGTTCTCCAATGCGTACTCCGGTAAAAAGTGCAATGAGAATGCCAGCGGTCTTTCTGTTCAAGTTCATGTAGATGCACTGAATCAGCGCTTGCTCCTGATCTTTTGAGAGAGAAACAACCTTCTTAATGCCAAGTTCCTTCGGGTACTCGATGAGATCCCAGTTCAGCAGTGGAATTGCCCTTTCTTTGTACGCAAACTCCATTGACAGTCTGAGAACAAGGATCACATCCCGGATAGTCTTTACCGTTAGCCCTCCGGTCTTGTCCAACCTACCGGCATCATGGAGATACGAAATGTAGCTCTGGATGTCCGTTTCGGTGATGCTGCCGATCTTACGCTTGCCGAAGTATGGAATAAGATGATTTTCGGCAATCAGCGTAAAGCTGGCATGGGTTGACGGCGTGATCATTGGCTGCTTTTGATTTAGCCAAGTGTTCACAAGCGTCTTGAATTGTGTATTGTTAGTCATATTGACCACCTCCACGAACATTATCCGTTGGAGGGATAATCAGGGCAGTATATTCCTCAAGTAACGGTCTTGAGAAGCGTCCGAGATTAGCATTTAGAAACACAGATGGATCGCATTTCCCTTGTTGGAGACAGACTTCTCTTGGCTGCATTATCGAGCCATACTCAGAAAAGGTGTACGGAGAACATGACTATGAAGTTTTAACATCCGCTCGCGAAGGTCTTCAAAGACAAGAAGATCATTTTGGTTCTAAACAGCGGCATGATACAGACGGGTATAACATTATACCTTTTGGTTACTGCACATATCGAAACAGAAGCGATGACGGGAAGTTTGCATTTAACATCAATACCATAAGTGAAAAGGCTATCGTAAGTAAGTTTTATCCAGTATTCAGATTTACTAATGCAAATAGCACCTTCATGGCAGAGTTTCTTAATTCATCACCGCGTGTAAAGAAAAAGCTGTCAGTACTTGCAGTTGGCACAAGTCAGGTAGTTCTCTCATTTGAGGCTTTGAAGGCTGCAAAATTCGATTTGCCGTGTAAAGATGAGCAGGACAAGATTGCCGCCTTTTTGGAGTGCTTGAACGCACGGATAGAAAATCAGCGCACATTAGTAGTCGCCCTCAAGAAGTATAAAAGAGGTCTGCTTTCTGCCGTGTTCTCGCAAAATGTGTCCATGTTTTCAACTGCTGACTTTTATGCTTTTTCTGAATTGGCAGTGCGTAGAAGCGAGAAATACGATCCAAAATGCAATGCTCATGCCGTCTGCATCGAACTTGAGCATATTGAGCAGGAAACAGGACGCATCATCGGATCAACCTGTGCCGACTATCAAAACAGCATAAAAACAGTTTGCAAGCCCGGAGATGTAATGTTTGGCAAACTCCGCCCGTATTTGAGAAAGTACGCATTCGTCCAGAAGGAGTGCGTATGTTCATCAGAAATATGGTCGTTGATTCCAACCGACATCGTGATCCCGAAATATCTTTTCTATCTGATTCAATCAGAGGCGTTCATGAAAGTAGCTAATGTAAGTTCTGGAACGAAAATGCCTCGTGCTGAGTGGTCAACAATCGCAAAAAGCGGCTATCTGATCCCGTCAAAGGATGACCAGCAAGCGACAGTTGACATTCTTGAAACTACTGATCGTATTATAGTATCTCATGTAGCGTCTTATGATCGCCTTATTGAGTACAAAAAAGGATTGCTCCAACGCTTATTTATATAAATAATTTCTGCAATAGTGCTTTGCGCAGCTCGTGCAGCAGCCTAAGTTCTGCGTTGCTCTGATCTATCCGGTCTGAAATTGCAGCTAAAATTGCTATGATTGTCTTTTGAGAGAACGGATCTGGATAAGTTATTTCAATCTTGGATATTTCAGCCGCTTGAACATGAACAACGGACTTTCCTTGAGCTATACGAGCAATTCTATCATTTACCACATGATTTAAGATGTAACTCATAATTCGTCCATCTACTTGAGTGCAACGATAGATGTTGAGATCACCGGCAAGAATAATGTCTGGGAGCATTACACAAGAGGCTGTGGATATTTCCTCCGGTGTTTCGCCGGAGGTGGGAATTATAACATCACCAATTTGACTGTAATACTGTTTATCCGCCGATGCCTGTGTTTTACGAACAACATTCGATATGACCTCACTATATGTTGTATAAAGCTCTCCATACAAGATGAACGGAGTACCCTCTAAAGAAATATCTGCCTTAGATAAAGGTGCGCCCTTTATGAATGTACCGATGTCACCGATTCTTGATGTTGTCCACTTAACATTCTTGATGCTGCAACGTTTTGGGGATAAGAGTGTACGAACGACACCTCTTTTATACTTCTGATCAAGCAAGCAGAATAGAGCTATATGACCGAAAAAATCCCTTGCAGTAGCGGAATATCTCTGCTACCGCAAGGGATTTACCTTTGCTACAAGCCCCTATTTAATTGCTGAAATAGCCCTCAAGTAACGGTCTTGAGAAGCGTCCGAAACTTCGGTTTCCGGGCTTCGATGAGCCATACAAACAGTGCCGCATTGGTGACATCTATGCAGAGCGAAGTCAGCGCGGAGCATCCGACATGGAATTACTGTCTGTTACAATGAACGATGGTGTCAAGCCCCGTTCCGAGATAGAAGGAAAGGACAATTCCAGCGAGGACAAAAGCAATTATAAGATCGTCCGCAAGGGTGATATGGTCTACAATTCCATGCGAATGTGGCAAGGCGCAAACGGTATTTCTCCGTGCGACGGTATTGTAAGTCCTGCATATACCGTTCTTATGCCCAAGCAAGAGATTAACAATGGATATTTTACGGCACTCTTCAAAAGCGCGAACCTGATCAATGAGTTCAGGAAGAACTCCCAAGGAATGACATCGGACACATGGAATTTGAAATACCCTCAGATAGAAACGATAAAGGTACAGATTCCCTCTGTTTCTGAGCAGGACAAAGTATCAGAAATGTTCAGTGTCCTTGATGAAAGAATAGCCGCTCAATCGCGGTTGGTTGAATCCCTCAAGAAGTATAAAAGAGGATTGCTTTCTCAACTGATTGCACAGAAGAAAGCGTTTGATACTTCCGGAGAGTGGAAAACGGTTAAGCTCGGTCACATATTCAAAGAAAGGACAGAACGAGCAAAAGGAAATGAGACTCTGTTGGCGGTAACAATCAGCAACGGTGTGCAACGGAGAGACGAAATTGATCTGAAAGATAACTCAAGCGATGACAAGAGCAATTACAAATGTGTTTATATAGGAGATATTGCATACAACACCATGCGAATGTGGCAAGGCGCGAGTGGAGTATCTCCATATAACGGAATTGTGAGTCCAGCCTATACAATAGTTACGCCAATCCGACCAGATCTGCATAACATGACATTCTGGGCATACTACTTCAAATATAGTCCACTGGTGCAGACATTCCAAAAGTATTCACAGGGACTTACATCTGACACATGGAATCTAAAGTTTCCTCGGTTTTCAGAGATCGCTGTTACTATGCCTCCTATATCTGAACAGGATAAAATTGCTGAGTGCTTGTCCGTTTTTGATGAACATTGCAAATGTGAGGATGAAAAGCTGCAAGCACTGTTACAGGTTCGGACATCGCTATTGCAACAACTTTTTATATAAAGAGTTGCTGCATCAAGCCAACGCGAATCTGCAACAATCGTTTATATTCAAACTCAGCAATCTTGATTCTATTGTCAATAGAAGAGATGAGTGCAGAAATATGGCGTTGTTCTTCAATAGACGGCACAGGGACTTTAATATGCCAAAATGTGTTCATATTTATTGATTTGCCATCGCGTATTCCTTCGACAGAAATGCGAAGTTTGCTGTTGATGAACCAGTAAGATCTAAAGAAAGTATAGAAGAACAACGGAATAATTTCATTCCTTGCTCTCAAAATCGTATATGCGGGACTTACAACGCCCTCTTCGTTCACAATTTCCAGCCCACCCTCAAACGAGCGTAAATGAAGTATAAAGTCATTTGGCAATACTCGCTTGTAAGACGAAATCGTTGATTTATCGTAAGCAATTCTTCTATCTACACTGTCACGGGGCATTGTACCTTCTCCCTGCACAATGGTTAAGACAATTTTGTCTGAATATCCCTTATCAGAGATTGGCATAAATAGCTCAGATATTTCCAACTCTGCCCATGTTTGCGGATATGAAAAATTTAGCTTTCTGCTGAATATCCCATCAACGACACCTCTTTTATACTTCTTGAGGTTGTCCACGAGGGACTGCTGTGCCTCTATTCGATGCTCTAACGCAATCATAAAATCTGCGATTTTTCGCTGTTCCGCTGAATCCTGCGGCATGTAATGTTTCGTGTCAAAGAACTCATCGGTTGGCACATTCAAAAGCCCATGATTTCTTGCTCCTTCGGCAGAGATCATGTAAATCTCACGATACCATTTGAGTGAATCAAAGTAGGCTTTTATAAAATCAGAATCGTGTTTCTTGAGTGCAAAGCAAATGTAGAGTGTAGAAAGCGCACCCATATCATAGCGGTCAAGACGCTTGACGGAGCCAAAATCGTACCCGACTGAATAACTCTTGTTGTAGGCATATTCACCATTCTTCAAGAGATAGTAGCCACTCATGTCTTTGCTGGCTACGGTCTTATTGAAGTAGCTGATCTGATCCACAAGCCCATCTTTGGACGAAATTGTGAGAGGCAGACTCGTTTCGTTATTGGTGTTCTTCCGTGTGACACGCTCTGCAAAATCTGAAAGTTTCTCAGCTTTCCACGGCTCATCGAAGCCCGGGAACCGGAGTTTCGGACGCTTCTCAAGACCGTTACTTGAGGATACATTTGCCATAATTATTTGCCCTCCACATCAAAGGGAAAATCAAGTCCCAGCTCATTGAAAAACGGTTTCAGTTGTGCGTCGATGCCTTTGATCTCAGCCTGAATATTGCGGATTTCTGCTGCAACAGCATTGAGGTCAATTTCCTCTTCCGGCTCAAAGGTATCAACATAGCGAGGAATGTTAAGATTGAATCCGTTCTCTTCAATCTCCTGCATAGTGGCAACATGGGCGTACTTATCGACATCCACACGATGCTCGTAGGTTTCGACGATCTTATCAATGTCGCACTCACGGAGGATGTTCTGATTCTTTCCGGCTTCAAAGTCGTTGGACGCATCAATGAAGAGAATGTTATCAGAGTTGCCGTTGCGCTCCCTCTTGAGTACAAGAACACATACCGGAATGCCCGTGCCAAAGAAAAGGTTTGCAGGAAGACCGATAACAGCGTCCAGCACATTCAGCTTTTGGATCAGGTGCTTACGGATCACTTCTTCGGCTGCGCCCCGAAATAGAACGCCGTGAGGCAGCAGAACAACGGCTCGTCCGTCTTCGTCCATGTGGTAAACCATGTGCTGCACAAAAGCAAAGTCAGCCTTGCTCTTAGGCGCAAGTTTGCCGTATTCATTGAAACGCTCGTCCTCCATGAAGTGCATATCAGCAGACCAATTTGCAGAATACGGAGGATTTGCAACCTGAACACGGAACTTCATATCTCCGAAGTAGTCATGCTCAAGCGTATCGCCATTGTAGATATTGAAGTTACGATACGGGATGCCGCGAAGGATCATGTTCATTCGGGCAAGGTTATAGGTGGTCGATGTCAATTCCTGACCGTAGTAGTTACGCACATTTGCATAGTTCTTGAGGCGTAGAAGCAGAGAGCCGGAACCGCAAGTCGGATCGGCTGCGTCCTTAACATCGGTCAAGCCAAGACAAGCAAGGCGGCACAGCAGCTCGGCAGGACCCGAAGGCGTATAGAACTCACCGGCTTTCTTACCGGCTGTGGCAGCGAACTGACCGATCAGATACTCGTAGGCATTACCCAACACATCAATCTTCGTGTCATCCACGCTGAAATTGATCTCGTCCAGCGAAGCAATGATTTTCGCCATGACAGCACTTCTATCTTTAACGGTATGCCCCAGCTTCGTAGAATCAAGCTGCATATCGGAGAACAATCCGTCAAAGTCTTCCTGCGAATCGTTGCCGATAGTGGATTCCATCAGAGCGTTGATTGCTTTCTGCAAGAACTCAATGTCGAAGGAACGGTTCTCAACCATCTTGACCATCTTGCGGAACAAATACTCCGGTTCGATGATGTAGCCAAGGTCACGCAGAGCTTCTTCTACGATGGCAGACTTGTATTCTTCGTCATTCCAAGCATCCTCGTAGCTGATATTATCGTCTTTGAGAAGATTAACCATGTACTTCTCGGTCTTGTCGGAGAGGTAGTAATAGAAGATCATGCCCAAGATATAGTTCTTGAACTCGTATGCCTCCATGTTACCTCTCAGGGCATTTGCCATCGCCCATAGTTTGTTGCAAAGCTCTTTCTGGTGAGCCTGAATAGAATTATCCATTGTTCTCTCTCCTTATTGGTATTTCTCAGTGTGCTGCCGGATAAATTCGACGATCCGGTTGACCAAAGACCTCTTCTTGAGCAGCGGCATGGGCTTCTCAATACGGTCACGGATGTTTCCTGCATCCATTGTGCCGGAGAACTCATACTCAGAAATGATGTCCGTCAGCATGGAGGAATCAATATCCTCAGTCTTTGCGAAAGCAACGATCTCTTCTCGTTTTGCTTCATTTTCAAAGTCGTTGTATGCAGCGTCAATCTCATCCGCACTTTCAAGTCCAACAACGACACGATCCAAGAACGCTTGAAGAATTTCAACCTTGCGAAGCAACTGCGGATTATCCGTCCTGCTCAATTCTTCCTTGATGTGCTTGATGTCGTAGTCCTTCTGCTTCTTGTCATCAAAGTGGATGTTGCGGATCAAGTTCATGATATAGGCAACATTGATGCGGTCACTCTCCATGATCTCAATGCAGAAGTCCACATCATTCAGGACAGATACGACTTCTCGATCAGTTTTTTGCCGGGAGTAAAGCATCAGATACTTGCTCTTGTAGTCCTGATACTCCTGCTCGGACATGATGAGTGCATCCTGATCAAAGCTGAACTCAATGAATGTCTGCAAAGATTGGAGGTATTTTGTCAGCTCACGGAAAGTGATGACAAACTTCTTCTGGTCATCCTCGCTCTGCATGGTATCGACGGACTCAGGGTAGAGTGCCACTTCCTTGAGCTTCATAACCATTTCATTGAACTTCTCAACAAAATACTGATAGCCCGGAACGACAATGCCGGAGGTGTCCTGACTCTTGGAGAAGAGCGTCAGCGCATCATCTGTCCGTTTCTTGAGGTTGCGGTAGCAAATGATGATACCAAACGGTTTGGTTTCTTTCTCGACACGGTTCGTGCGAGAATAGGCTTGCAGCAAATCATGATACTTCAAATCCTTGTCCACATACAGCACAGAGAGCTGCTTGCTGTCAAAACCGGTCAGGAACATATTTACGACAATGAGAATGTCCAGAGACTTCGTTTTCTTGCCTTTGACACGATCTGAAATATCCTTGTGATACGCAGAGAAGGTGTCGGTAGAGAAATTCGTGCCGTACATCTCGTTATAGTCCTTGATGATACGCTCCAAGGCATCCCGGCTATGCTCGTCCTTGCCCTCAGCATCTTCGTTCTGCCCATAGGAAAAGATACCGCTGATGTTCAGATCGTGTTTGATCTTCTTGAAGATGTCATAATATTTGACCAGAGCTTCAATGGAGGAAACAGCAAAGATAGCCGTGTACTGACCATTTCTCGTTTTGGCTTTGTGGTTCTGGACGATGTGGTTTGCAATGAGGGACATTCTCTCATCAGACATATAGAGTTCGCCAACATCAATCGCGTCAGCCAATGTCGGATCGTCCCAGTCAAAATCGCCTTCCATCGTCTTTATGTACTCAATATGGAATCCGAGGACATTGTTATCGAAGATGGCGTCCTTGATCAGATAGTTATGCAAACATTCCCCAAACAGCATTTCGGTGGTCTGTGTGATTTTGCCCTCCGTCTTTCCGTTCACTTCAAAACGGGGCGTACCGGTAAAGCCAAAGAACTGCGCTTTCTTGAAATGCCGAACAATATCCTTGTGCATGTCTCCGAACTGGCTGCGGTGGCATTCATCAATGATGAAGACAACCTTTTCGTCACGATATGCGTCCATTACCTTTTCGTATTGAGGACGCTTAACGGCATTTGCCATCTTCTGCATCGTCGTGACAATGAGCTGCCGGTTCTTATCCTTCATTTGCCGCACAAGAATGTCTGTGCGATCTGTGACATCAACAGAGCCAGCCTCAAACTTGTTAAACTCTTCGGTGGTCTGAGAGTCCAAGTCCTTACGGTCAACAAGGAAGATAACCTTCTTGATGTTCGGATTGGCTGCGAGGATTTGAGCTGTCTTAAAGGATGTCAGCGTCTTTCCTGCACCGGTGGTATGCCAGATATAGGCGTTGCGATTTGTGAGCGTAGCCTGCCTTATAAGGGCTTCTACGGCATACACCTGATAGGGGCGCATAACCATCAGAATCTTATCCGTATCGTTCAGAATGGTATAGCGTGTCAGCATCTTGATGATGTGATCCCTTGCCAGAAAAGAGATTGAGAAGTCCTTCAGGTTGGTAATACGGATGTTGTTGAAATCCGTCCAGAAGAAGGCGAGGCTATACATCAAGTCCCTGTCGGAGTTGGCAAAGTATTTGGTATCAACGCCGTTGGAGACAATGAAAAGCTGAATGAAGTGATATAGTCCGTTATAGGAGTGCTTCTTATAGCGTATGACCTGATTGACTGCTTCTCGAATGTCAATCCCCCTGCGCTTTAACTCGACCTGAATCAACGGCAAGCCATTCACAAGAATCGTTACATCATAGCGGTTGACATACTTGCCTACAACCGTTGTCTGATGTGTAACTTGGAAGATATTCTTGGTGTGATCCTGATCGAAGAAGGAAAGGTAAACCTTCGTCCCGTCCTCACGCTCAAGGACAAACTTGTCTCTCAGAATTTTTGCGCTCTGGAACACGGACTTTCCAAGCATGAGGTTAAAGATACGCTCCCACTCTTTATCGGTGATAGGCGTATCAAGTTTGGGCGCATTGAAGGCTTCAAACTGAACTTTGAAGTTCTCCACCAATGCGTCATAATCAGGAATATCGACTGTGCTGTATTCCTGCTTGTTTAGCTGCTCTATGAATTGTTGCTCAAGAGCCGCTTCGCTCTGGTATGCCATATCTTCATCTCCAATACTTGAGGATCATTTTTGGTTGCCAACCGATCCTCATTTTATTCTATCACGGCTACTGTCCGATATAACGGACTCATTTTCGTCTTATTTCCAATGTCACATCGCCATTATCCGCAATGGACATTTGCATCGTTTTCAAATACTTGTCCACAAACTGTTTCTGTTCCGAAGATCTCATTTCAATTCGAGTCGCTCTTAACGCCTCTGTGAACATCTCGTAGATATTCAGCCGCACCGCCTGATCTATGTAATGATACATCTCTTTGAACAGGGCGCCGATCTTAATATCCTCTGCATTGCCGGAGTAGAAGTCATCAATGTAGCAATAGAATATACCGGCATTGACAAGTGCGTTCTTCAAATCCGGTCCGCAGTTTTCGCGCTCTATCATGACAAGGAACCGAGCCTCCGGTAAAGAAGAAATCAGTCCCCAATAGTCGGAGTCGCTGGACACCAAAATAAAGGAATCCACATTGTTTTTGTAATGCTCCTGACAAGTTCGGGCAATCAGCATCACATCGACCAGAGACTTGTTCTGCTTTACCCGTTCGGTCATCATGTGTTCGACCGGGATGTGGGTAAAACTATCCAGAATACGCCAAGCAGATGCACTATGCACATCATCAAACAGGATGATGGATGCTATCTTCTGTGTGTACTGATAGTCAAGATTCTTGAGCGTAGCGCAGAGCTTGTACGGATCAGAGTTTTCACAATCTACCACTACGACAACCTTTTCGCTGCTACCAATAAACTCGTAGATGCTTCCTTTAATGTAACTTCCAGCATCAGAAACTTTACTGTACTCTGTAAAGTAGTCACCGTTCATTTGATAAAGCAGCGTCACGAATTTTTTATCGTTATAGAGCAGATTACCGACATCCTCCGGTTCCCAGTTTATATACATCTGGTAAGGATAAAAGAGCAAGTGAGCGTAATAAATATCTGCTGCTGCTTTTGTCCCTTCCTCTTTCAAGCCATCTGGCATGAGAAAGAGGTTTTTTACATACAGCCAATTCAGCCAAAGAGGAAATAGCTTCTTGCAATTATTGATCCGATCAGAAATCAGCTTGTTTATCTCAACGATATGCTGACTTAGCTTCGTGCTGGACTTCTTTATAAAACTAATGCCATCCGCATTTAGTTGTTGAAGGCTATCCTGCGGCACGTATTCCGGCATACTGCTGATTGAGAGATAACTAAACTTCATGCGCTCGTTGATATGCTTGAAGTTTCTTTCAATCGCTGTCCTTATGATACACAAATGACGGATTATCCGTGCCGTTTTGTCTGCATCAAGTTTTTCGTATATCTCTATTTTGGGTGCTTCATGCTCATTATCAAAAATTCGTTTCGGAACACCAATCAAATATGCAACCTTAGAAACAATTTCATAGGTGCTGTCTTTGTAGGTGACTCGATCATCTGTGGGAAACGCCTCCGCTTCAACGAGGGCATTTTTCTCAGTCACAGCATTCTCAAGGACATCCATATATGCTCCTTTCGCTGAGGTATTTTTCTCTACCTATAACAAAATAGCCGCACGAAAACTCGGACCTACTTCTTGCCCGTTCGCACAGCTTCACATATATCTCCAATGTCACAATTCAAATAGTCGCAAATGCGCAGCAGAACAGAGAGAGCTACATCCTCGTTCTTATTGAGCTTACTCATCGTGCCAGGAGACAGCTCTATATCCTTGCGTAAAGTTGATTTTGGGATCTCTCTTTCGATGAGCATGACCCATAATTTCTTATAGCTTATCTTCATAAAAGCACCTCTCTCAAACGCTTATAGTGAGACTCATTATATTATACACCAAACGCTTCAAATTTTCAATACGATGCTCCAAAAATTCAAAATATATTTCAAGTTCATGGAGCGCATTACGAAGAAGAAAGCCTGAGCCGATTTATTCATACGGCTCAGGCTTTGGTGGTTATTCCAACTCGCTACTTTTGGCTTTTTCATGCTCCTGTGAAAGCGTTGGACTGAGGAAATCATCGACATTTGCCTTCATGGTATCAATCACTTTAGCCTCTTTTTTGAGCCTTGCTCGTTCGTCGTAGAGACGCTGCTGCTCTTCCAAAAGGCGTTGCTGCTCGGCTTGCAGAGACTTCATACTTGGAAGTTTTTCACCATCTTGCATAGCAAGCAATGTACTCTTTGCTGCTTCAAAAACGACAAGCTCTGCCTCGTGCGCAGCTCGAAAACTCTGCTTGTTCTTCGTCTTTGAGTAGGCATCATAGACCGGCTTGAGCTTTTGATAGGTTGAGATATTCTTGATAAGCGGCTGCACCTTTCGGAGCTGCGCTTCAACGACTTTCAAGTCAGCGCCGGTACGCTCATAAGAACTATGGATGTCTTCGACTTTCTTTTCAAGATCGGCATATTGAAGTAGCTCGTTCTCAGTGAGGTAATTGAGCGTTCTGGCGGCTTCTTTGAGGATCTTAATCTTCATAGAATGCTCAAAGCCCTTGCTGTCGATCTGCTTAATTCTGTTTTGAATATCACTGATGAGAGAGATGTTCTTCCTACCGTTCTGCATCTGCCGTCTGCGGGCATTGCGTCCTTGAATGCGTTCCTTGATCCGGTCCTCGGTGTAGTTATCTCCGATGGTTTTTGCACGGGTGAAACGCTCTTGCCCTTCGGCACGGAAGGAGATGTATTTGCCGGTTTTGATTTCATATCCGGCGTCCTGCATCAGCTTCAAAAACTCATCGTAGTCCTTTGCTGTGATTACACAGCGATCAATGGTCTGCTTGAGTTTTTGCTTCCAACTTGTACCGCGTTTGGCTTCGGTGTATTCCTTGTAGTCCATGCCTTTTCCCTGAGAGGGAGGAATAACTGACAGCCCGTGTTCAGCACATATCTCATCACTTAGATGCCGCATCTCACGATAGGTTTTCTTATTGCTTCGGTACGCATGAAAGTCTACATAGTTGACTGCGTTGAAGATAATATGATTGTGGCAATGCCCCTTGTCGATGTGCGTTGCAATCACGTACTCATACTTTCCCTTGAGCCATTCGTCGGCAAACTGCTTACCGATTTCATGCGCTTGTTCCGGCGTGACTTCATCAATCGCAAAGGATTGGATTAGATGTCGGGCGATCACCTTCGGCATCTGCATTCCTTGTTGAGCAGCAAGATTTCTTGTCCACTCAAATTCCTTCGCTGCGGCATCGCTGGCAGCGCAACCATAGGAAGCGACATAGAGCTGGTCATCTGTTTTCTGCGGATCAAGAATGTATGCGAGAGCCTTGTTCACAGTTCCTCGGATTGGCTTGATTTTAGTAATCGCCATATCTCAGCCTGCCTTTCTTTCAGCTCTGCAACATCGTCCTCATAGAAGTGTCCTGTGGAGTTAATTCGGCGGCAAATGTGATTGATATTTGCCGCTGCACGAGATACTGCGGCGGCAAGTTTCTTCTGCTGCGTGTAGTCCACTTTGATGATGTAACCGTCAATCGCCATCTTACGAAGATACGCTCCCATGTTCTTTGTACCAAGCTGTTTCATCTTTCCTTTGATAATCCGCTTCTCGTCATCTGAAACAAAGAAGAGTATCTGATTTGGTCGTGTTCTGTTTGCCATAAGCGGTTTGTCCTTTCGTAAAGATAGAGGGTTTGGGAGACATCCCAACAAGCATTTTCGGGATTAAGGGGAGGGTTTCCTTAATCCAAAATCGCCGTGTGTATATACACCGGCTGTGCTTGCTAATCTCCCAAAATCGTATTCCCCGAAGATTCCTCCGTGAAATATCCCTTCACTTTACAACGGACACAAAAAGGGCGTTTGTTGAGTACCGGATTTCAA
>OGGJ01001929.1_pt1 | contig 15730 bp, 15 predicted proteins | sample 1571071 | NCBI WGS metagenome assembly OGGJ01 (sample SAMEA2581954, study PRJEB24529) | metagenome | biome: Human gut stool | place: China | collected 2011
AATAGAAGATGGTTAGGTGGTATGTTAACTAACTTTGAAACTATCAGAGGCAGAGTTAACAAACTAAAAGAAATGGAAGAATTTATCAGCAATGGTTATGTTGATAAATTACCTAAAAAAGAAGTTGCTCAATTGAACAGACAACTTTCTAAATTGTCTAAAACTTTAGGCGGTATCAAAGAAATGAGAGGTCTTCCTGAATTGATTTTCGTTGTTGACCAAGACAAAGAAGATATTGCTATTAAAGAAGCTAACAAATTAGGTATTCCTGTTATCTGTTTAGCAGATACAAATGCTAACCCAGATGGTATCAACTACATTATCCCTGGTAATGATGATGCTATCAGATCAATCAAATTGATTACTTGTAAACAATTGAGAAAACAAAGCAAACGAAGCAAAAAAAGTTGAAAAAATTTCAGCTGAAGATGCTAACGCTGCTGAAGAAGCTAAAACAGAAGCATAAGGTTTTAAGATACTTTGGCACTAAGAACATTCACTTAGTGCCTTAGTAGCTTTTATAAAGAGAAGGAGAAAATATACATGAATATTACAGCTCAAATGGTTAAAGAACTTCGTGATAAGACTGGTGCTGGCATGATGGATGCTAAAAAAGCATTAGTTGAAGTTGACGGAGATATGGAAAAAGCAACTGAATTCTTACGCCAAAAAGGTATGGCTTCTGCTGAAAAGAAAATGGGCAGAATTGCTGCTGAAGGCCGTGTAGATTCTTTCGTTGACGCTAATGGCGGTGCAATGGTTGAAGTTAACTGTGAAACAGACTTCGTTGCTAAAAACGATGAATTCAAAACTTTAGTTGCAAATATGGCTAAACACGTTGAAGATTTAAAACCTGCTGACGTTGATGCTTTATTGGCTACTACTTGCCCATCTTGCGATAAATTAATCGGTGAAGCATTAAAAGAAAAAATCGCTTCTATCGGTGAAAAAATTACTGTAAGAAGATTTGTTAGATATGAAGGTCCTGTTGCAACTTATATTCACAACGGAAAAATCGGTGTTCTTTTATCAACTGATAAAGAAGATAAAGATTTGATGAATGATATTTGCTTGCACATCGCATCTTCTGCTCCAAAATTCGTTTCAAGAGCAGAAATTCCTCAATCTGAAATTGATGAAGAAACTAGAATTGAAATGGGTAAAGAAGATTTGTTGAAAAAGCCTGAAAATATCAGAGCTAAAATTGTTGAAGGTCTTGTTAACAAGTTGATGGCTGAAAGATGCTTACTTGAACAACCATTCGTTAAGGACCCTAGCCAAACAATTTCTCAACTTATTGAAGGTAAATTGACAATCAAAGCTTTCACTAGATATGAATTAGGTGAAGGTCTTGAAAAACGTCAAGATAACTTTGCTGAAGAAGTTATGGCTCAAGTTAAAGGTTAGTAACAGAATCAGAATGTTTTGAAAAAAGGAAGCTCGTTTGAGCTTCCTTTTTTAATGCCAAAAATTTTATTGTTTATTATAAATTACTAAAATATCTGGTGGAAAATTTATAGAATTTTCAAATATTAAATTAGTACAATTTGATATTTTGTCTATTTTGTTTCCGTCAAAGCAGGATTTCCCGCTATTATCTCCCAAAATTTTAGGAGCAATGAAATGATAAAGTTTATCAATATAAGGCATAAAACTGCCATTTAATTTTCCTCCAGATTCAACGAGGATACTCATTATTCCTAAGTCATAAAGCTTATTTAATATAAATTCAATATCTAGCTTATTATTTTTTGTTTTGGTTGGAATATATGTAATATTTTCTTGTGCGTTGTTTTCAATGTTGATATTTTCATCATAGAAAACAAATATTTTTCCTTGTTTGTAAATTGTTGAATTTATATCTGTTTTTAATTTTCTATCTAAAATAATTTTGCATTTGTGTTCCATTGTAGGATTGTCTGCAATAACTGTTGCAGAAGATGTTAAAATTGCATCATATCTATTTCGAATATTGCGAACTTCTCTTCTTGCATCTTCAGATGTTATCCACTTAGAATCCCCTGTTTGTGTTGCAATTTTCCCATCAATAGTTGTTGCTGTTTTTAGAGCTACAAATGTTTTATGCTCCGTTTGGTTTTTTATGAAAACTTCATTTAATTTTTTGCATTCATCTTCTAAAATAGGTCCAATAATTTCAATTCCCGCTTCTTGAAGTTTTTTTAGTCCGTTTCCTGCAACGATGGGGTTAATATCTTTCATTCCATAAATAACCCTTTTTATTCCTTTTTCTATTATTAAATCTGCACAAGGTGGGGTTTTGCCAAAATGAGAACATGGCTCAAGATTTACGACAAGTGTGCAACCAGTTGCATTTTCTAGTTTTAAGAGTGCATCTCGTTCTGCATGGTTTTCTCCGTATTTTTTATGATACCCAGTTGAGATAATTTCATTTTTATCATTTAATATTACGCATCCAACCATTGGGTTAGGAGAAGTTTTTCCCTCTGCTTGTTTAGCTAGTTCTATGCACTTATTCATCTCTGTAATATAATTTTTCATATTTGTATTTTATATTAAATTATGATAAATTGAAATAGTCGGAATAGGAAAAAGAGAAGAGGTTAGTGATGGTAGATTTAAAATATATTGGTCATAGTGCATTTGAAATTAAAAATGGTGATAACGCTGTTTTAATTGATCCGCTTGTATCTGTAAATGAAAAGTACAATTGGCATGAAGAACCAATTAAAGATATTTTATTAACTCATGCTCACGGCGATCATCTTGGTGAAGCTATCGAAATTGCGAAAGAAAAAGATATTGAAGTTACAGCTGTTGCAGAACTTGCTTATTATATTAAAGAACAGGGTGCAAAATCTAAACCTATTGGTTTGGGTGCTTGGATTAATTATTCTTGGGGTAGAGCGGTATTTTTACCTGCATTTCATTCAAGCTCTTTGCCAGATGGAAGATATGGTGGAAATGCTGCAAGTATTTTGTTAGATGTTGATGGTGTAAGAATTTATCATGCTGGTGATACTTGCTTGTCTAGTGAAATGAAGACTATTAAAGAATTATATGCTCCACAAATTGCTCTTTTGCCTATTGGTGGAAATTATACAATGGATGTTGAACACGCTGCTATGGCTGCAAAATGGTTGGGCGTAAGAACTGTAATTCCTATGCACTATGGTACTTATCCAGAAATTCAAGCTGATTTAGAAAAATTTACAAGACTTATTTCTATGGGAAATACTGCTTGTCAAATTTTAAATCCTGCTGAAATTAAATAATAATTTATAAAAAGAGGTATTATGAAAATATTATTTGTTATAGACCGATTAGAGTTGAAGTATTTTGAGTTTAACAATCTTGTTACTAATTTTTGGCTTATTAAAAGCTTTTTAAAAAGAGGTCATGAGGTTAGAATTGCAACAATTGATCTGCTAAAACTCAAATCGGCTGTGGCTTATACCTCTTGCTATAATTCATATATTGAAGGTGAAGAAATCTGTTATGACAAGGAAAGTTTGTCTGAATATAAAATAGATGATTTTAATCTTGTTATGTTTAGACCTGACCCTCCAGTTGATTTGGACTATATTAACGCTACATATGTTTTTGATTTTGTCGATAAGTCAAAAACTTTTGTTATGAATGATACGACTGCAATACGGAATTTTAATGAAAAATTACACGCCGTAATGTTTAATGATTTGATGCCTAAAAATATTGTAACTTCTCAAAAAGCTGATATTATGAAGTTTTTGGCTGAAAATGAAGAAATTATTTTGAAACCTTTAAACCAATGTTTTGGCGGAGGGGTTATGTATTTGAAGGCTGGCGATAAGAATACTGCTGTAATCATAAATTCAATGACTAATAATGGAAAACAATTGATTATGGTACAAAAATATATTCCAAAAGCTGTCAATGGTGATAAGAGGGTTTTATTCTTAGGTGATGAAGTTTTAGATTTTTGTGTTCAAAAAACTCCAAGTAATGATGACTTTAAATTTTGCGAGCATAATGATAACAATATTAAGAAGGCTCTTTTATCAGAAGAGGAAAAAGCAAAATTCAAACCAGTTGCAGAAAAGCTTTCTTCTATGGGTATTTATATGACGGGTTTGGATGTAATTGATGAAAAAATTATTGAAGTCAATGTTACTAGTCCTTGTTATTTCATTAAAGAAATAAACAATCATTTTGGTTGTCATTTAGAAGATAAAATTGCGGATTATATTCTTTCTATGGCAGAAAAGCGTATGCTTGCAGTGGTATAAATTATAAAAATTTATATAAAAATATATTTTCTTTTTTGTCTGCAAATAATTGTTTGAGTACGCTTTTTAAGTCTAAATTATTAAAATCTACTTTTGCAGTTCCAAAGAGTTCTATATCTTTAGCTGGAATATTTTCTTCTAGAATATATTCAATTGGGATTTTCTTTCTGTCAAATTTATTTGATAGAGTTGCTGGAGAACCAATAGTAATTTCATCCATAACCTTTTCAGTTATTTCTTCTCTTGCATAAGCATTGTATATGTCAGAGGTGGTTTCGTATTTGTTACCGATTTCAAATAATTTATCTTGTCGCCTTATTGACAAGGCATCTGTTGGTATGTTTTTTGTTGGTATCCTAAATATGGAAATAGAAGAATTTCCGCTTCTTCTTGTAACATAGTCTATCAAGGTTTGTGCAAAATTAGTCTTTTGTTTGTTGTTTGTTTTTGTCCAAAATTTGGTAAGATTTGCTAAATCAAACATAAAAACACCTTCGCCAAAAAGGTCATCTTCTGTCATTTGCAATCCTTTTTTTTGAATGTTTTCGACGTTTTTAGTTGGAGTAATATGATACAGATATTTTGGAATTTTGTGTTTCCCAACTTTTAATGCAGAGCTAGATATTGTAGTTACTAAAGACATTTATATTTCCCTTTACTTATTTATAAAAACATAAAGGGTAAAGAAATTGCCTTTTTTTATTTAACTCTAGAAAATACTTCAACATCAATATCATCAAAAGTATTTGTATTGAAATATGCACAAGATGCGACCATTGCAGCATTATCTGTGCAGAATTTCATTGCAGGTGCATTCACTCTGTATCCATCTTTTTCAAGATTAAAAACTTTTTTACGAATTTCTGAATTTGCTGCAACTCCACCAGCAATAACTACTTGTTTGTAGCCACGTTCTTGAGTTGCTTTCTTTAATTTCTTAACAAGAGTTTTAGAAACATCTTCTTGAAAACTTGCACATATATCTTGGATAACGTTTTCTGGTAATTCTGGGCATTCTTCGGTGCAATATTCAGCCTTTAATTTCTTTACAAGACGAAGTACTGCCGTTTTAAGTCCGCTGAATGAGAAGTTGTAACCATCAACCTTTCCTTCTGGAAGTTCGTAAGCTTTTGGATTTCCAACTTGTGCGAGCTTATCTAATCTTGGTCCTCCAGGATATGGAAGTCCGATTAGTCTTGCAACTTTGTCATATGCTTCTCCTACTGCATCGTCAATTGTTTCACCAAGAATTGTTTGTTTTGAATAAGATTCAACATCAATAATTTGCGTGTGTCCACCACTAACCAAAAGAGCCATAAATGGCGGCTTAATATCGGTATCAATATAATTTCCGCAAAGGTGTGCGTTAAGGTGATTAACTCCGATAAACGGTTTGTCATGAACAAGTGCTAAAGTTTTAGCGGCATTAAGTCCGACTAGCAAACAGCCAACGAGTCCAGGTCCAACTGTTCCTGCAAATGCAGTAATTTGCTCTGGTTTTAGTCCAGATTGTTCAAAGGCTTCTTGGACAATAATATTTATTGCATCAAGGTGTTCTCTTGCTGCAATTTCTGGAATAACCCCGCCAAATTTTTCGTGTGTTTTGATTTGAGAAGCTACGACATTTGCGATTACTTCTCTTCCATTTTTCACGATTGCACAAGCTGTTTCATCACAACTTGATTCAATTGCCATAATATAATTATCATATCCCGAATCAGGACCAATTTTTACTGTTTGTTCGCTAAATAATGTTTTCTTTTCCATAACATTATTCTACTACAAAGGGAAATAAAAGAAAGTATTGTAATGTTGTTGTATATGTGGGGAATTTGTGCTGATTTTACAGAAATAATTTTTATATTCAGTAGAATTGTTGAATGTATATTGCCTTATTTACAAGTAGAGTGTCTTTTTCTGACGATTGTAAAGTTATGTAACGATATGCAATAGATATAGCAATTATATACTCCAAAAATACTTTATTAATATGTAAGCGATAAGCAAACAATAAAAAAGATTAAATAAACACGAGACATAAATTATACACTACCTACTACACACTAACCTTCTACACACGAGGAATTGAAAAAGATTCCAAACTCTTTCCAAAAGAAAGGGTTTTTTTTTGCTCATTTTTTTTGTTAAAAATTAACTATTTCTTAATTATTCAATGAGTTAGAATACTTGATTAGTTTTTTTGTTGATGGTAATATCTGCATGTTATAGTAGTATAATATGTTACACATAAAGAAGGAGTAAAAACTTATGGTAAACGTAGCAATTAACGGTTTTGGTAGAATCGGCCGTAACACTTTAAGAGCCGCTATCAAAGAAGGTATTTTTGACAAAATTAATTATGTAGCAATCAACGACCCAGGTCTAAAACCTGAAGATGCTGCTAGAATCTTTAAATATGATTCAGTTATGGGTAAATTTGATGGTACTGTTGAAGCTTATGAAGAAGGTATTATCGTTAACGGTAAAAAAATTAAATTCTTCGCTGAAAAAGATCCAGCTCAATTACCTTGGAAAGATTTAGGTGTTGAAGTTGTTGTTGAATCAACTGGTTTCTTCACAGATGCAACTAAAGCTCACGCTCACATCGATGCTGGTGCTAAAAAAGTTATCATTTCAGCTCCTGCTTCAAACGAAGATAAAACTATCGTTTTAGGTGTTAACGAAAAAGAATACGATCCAGCTAAACACAACGTTATTTCAATGGCTTCTTGTACAACTAACTGCTTAGCTCCAGTTGCAAAAGCTATCAATGAAAAATTCGGTATCGTTAAAGGTTTGATGACAACTGTTCACTCATACACTGGCGACCAAAGAATCTTAGATGCTGGTCACAAAGATCCTCGTAGAGCTAGAGCTGGTGCTTTGAACATTGTTCCTACAAAAACTGGTGCTGCTAAAGCTGTTGCATTAGTTCTTCCAGAATTAAAAGGAAAATTAGATGGTTTCGCAATGAGAGTTCCTACTCCAGACGTTTCATTAGTTGACGTTGTTTTCGAAACTGAAAAGAAAGTTACTGTTGAAGAAGTTAATGCTGCTTTGAAAGAAGCTGCTGATGGTCACGTATTGTGCTATTCAGATGAACCATTAGTTTCAACTGACTACATTGGTTCACACCAATCTTCAACTGTTGACTCTTTATTAACAAGAGTTATGGGCGACAACATGGTTAAAGTTATTTCTTGGTATGATAACGAATGTGGTTATTCTACAAGATTAGCTGAAACTACATTGATGGTTGCTGAAAAATTATAATTAAATTTATAATTTGATAAACTTGAAGAAGTCTAGGATATTTGTCCTAGACTTCTTTTTTATTGAAGCAAATAAAAAATCCTTACAATTTATATTGTAAGGATTTTGCCTTTTTATTTAACTACTTTATTCAAACCATGTGGTTTATCTACGTTTCGGTGCATTCTCAATGCAATTTGCAATGCTAAAAGCTGTATAATAATTGCAATACAGAATGTTTTTACAATTGGTTTTTCGCAATCGATATTTATATTATACGTAGATTTAACTTGGTTTGTTCTGTTTCCGATTACACAAATTGGCGGATTGTAGCTTTCTTTAATTTTATTAAGATTTTTTGTTGCCGTATATGTTAAATCATCATTCAAGATATAAACAAGAACGGCATTTTTATTATTGAGAACAGCAACGTGTCCGTGCATAAATTCTCCCAAAATCGCAGAAGTTGTACTAATATATGATGTTTCTTTGATTTTTAATGATGCTTCTTTGGCAAGAGCATAAGACTGACCATCTGCTGTCATAATTATATTTTTGAATTTAGATAAAAATCTTGCAAGTTGTTTTATTTTTGGTTTTAATTCAAACGTTTTATTTATGTATGAAGGAATTGTCTTTAAATCTAGGACATAGTCATAAACATCAATTCCATTGTTTTGAGCAAATTTTAGAGCTAAAAGTGTTGAGCATAGCAGTTGCGATGTGAAAGATTTTGTTGCGGCAATGCTTTTTTCTTCTCCAGCAAGGCAAGCAATTTTGTAATCAGATGCGTTCCAGATAGTTGAATTTTCCTTGTTGGTGATACAAAGAGTTTTTACTCCATGTTCTTTAGCTTTTTCTAACGCACTATTTGTATCTGTTGTTTCACCAGATTGAGTTATGAAAATGTATAGTATGTTTTCATCATGAGCAATTGTATTTTCTAGTAAAAATTCACTTGAATATACAGCACTAGCTTCGATTTTAGAGATTGTTCCAAATAGTTCTGCTGCGTATCTTGCACAATGGTATGATGATCCACTTGCAACGAGAATAATTCTATTTATATTTTGTGGTAAATCAATAGAAATATTTCCGTCAGAAGATACGTAAGCATCAATAATTCTTTGTGAAATTTCTGATTGTTCTAAAATTTCTCGTTCCATGCAACTTCTTTTTTTCCTAAAATTAAAAAGCATTTTCTCTTCCTTTTTTAATTAAAAAGGCCATAGAGAACTATGACCTTTTTTGTATTTACTCTATTTATTAGCCAATAATTTCTCTAAGCAATTGGTTAACTGTTTTAGGGTTAGCTCTACCTTTAGTTTCTTTCATAATTTGACCTACGAAGAATCCTAATAGGTTTGTTTTACCGTTTTTATAAGCTTCAACTTCATTTGGATGAGCATCAACAACTTTTTGAACAAGTTCTTTAATCGCTCCTTCATCTGAAATTTGGCTCAAGCCTTTCTTTTCAACGATAACAGATGCTTTTGTTCCATCTTTTAACATTTCAATAATGATTTGTTTACCGATGTTATTTGAAATTGTTCCTTTTTCAATTAAGGCAATTAACTCAGCTAAATTTTCTGGAGTTAATTTTGTATCAGTGATTTCAATATGGTCTTCTTTTAAGTATGCTGCAATTTCACCCATAATAAAGTTAACTGCTGTTTTAGGATTAGCTCCAAGTTCAAGAACTTTATCAAAGAAAAGAGCCAAGCCCATTTGTTCTACAATTACACTAGCATCATATTCGCTAAGACCAATTTCTTGGTATCTTGCACGTTTTTGACTAGGTAATTCTGGCATTTCTGATTTGATTTTTTCAACCCATTCTCTAGAGATTTCTAATGGCATCAAATCAGGTTCTGGGAAATATCTGTAATCGTGAGCATCTTCTTTACCTCTCATTGAACGAGTTTCACGAGCATTATCGTCCCACAATCTTGTTTCTTGAACAACTTGACCGCCTTCTTCAACGATTTCAATTTGTCTTTCGATTTCGTATTCAATTGCTCTTTGTAATGCTGCAAATGAGTTTACGTTTTTGATTTCTGCACGAGTTCCGAATTCTTTAGAGCCTTTTGGCATAATTGAAATGTTTGCGTCACATCTCATTGAACCTTCTTCTAAGTTTCCATCGCAAACACCAATATATCTAACGATGTTTCTGAGTTCTTCCATGTAGTTTTTAGCTTCTTCTGAACTTCTCATATCTGGCTCAGACACGATTTCTAATAATGGAGTTCCCGCTCTGTTCAAGTCAACAAGAGAATATGTTGAGCCTGCAAGTCCATTCGCTCCTGCGTGAACAAGTTTGCCTGCATCTTCTTCTAAGTGAGCTCTTGTAATACCGATTCTTTTTCCGTTAATATCTAAGTGACCATTTACACAAATTGGTTCATCATATTGTGAAATTTGATAACCTTTTGGAAGGTCTGGATAAAAATATTGTTTTCTGTCAAATTTGCAACGAGAAGGGATTTCGCAATTTAGTGCTAAACCTGTTAAGATACCCATATTAACACATTCTTTGTTTAATACTGGTAAAACTCCTGGCATTCCTAATGTAATTGGACTTGTTAAAGAGTTTGGTTCTTGTCCGAATTCATTTTTATCAGGTGCAAATATTTTTGATTTTGTTTTTAATTGTGCGTGGACTTCCAAGCCTATCACGACTTCGTATTTGTCTCTTAGTTCTTGATCCATTGTTATACTATCTCCTTATTTGAGATAATTTTACCACAAATGCCTAAATATTGCTAATAAATTGCCGAAAGTAGCAAAAAAAATATTTACAGGTTTTACTCTAAAAACGGATATAAAATATAGGAGATTATCAATGCAAATTCAACGAGTAACTTCATCACAATATGAAAATTTTAATAATAAAAATTCGATTAACCCAAATTTTACTTCAATCAAAAGTGTAAAATGCGAGGGATTGTACAAAAAATATCCAGAATTTGCTAATAGCCTTGTTCAAGCATTTAAAAATAATCCGATTGCAATGGATTTTTGTAAAAAATATAATGTAGATATTGTTTTTCATGCTATAAAGCAGGGGAATGATTGTGTTCAAAGTTCAGTAAATATCTTTTTTGAAAACCTAGCAAAAAGTAAAGTTCGTAAATTTTTCGAGAATGTTTTGGGCAAATCTGATGACAAAGTTGTTATTTATGCTTGGGGAAATAAGTATTCTTTTCCTAAAAGTTTAGAAGAAAGTACGAAAAGTTTAATCACTGCAATTTTACCTGAACAAAAACTCGGTTCAAAATATTCTGGAGGATTACTTGATTCTCATATAAAATTGGCAGATGAAAAAATTCAATCAGAATTAGCTGAAAAATCAAAAAAAGTATCCGCAAAGAGACTTCAAAAAAATGCTGAATCAGTAGCGAAAAATAAATTGGATTCGGACACTTCAGCTTTACAAAAATCAATAGATGATTTAATAAATAGTTGATAACAATTTATAATATATTATTAAAAAGAGGTCTAAGAAAAATTAGACCTCTTTTAGTTTTTATCTTGCGTAAATTGCGTTTTTATCTACATCTAGAACTGATGGTTCATAGTTTTTTAGATACTCAATTACTTCTGTTGGAGTTTGAGCAATGAAGTATATTTTTCTCATATTTTTATTTGCAAATTTTTGTTCAATAATTTCTTCAAAAAATTCGTTAAGTTTATTGTAAAAACCATTTGTATTTAAAATAATGATAGGCTTTTTGTTATACCCCAATTGTTTTTGAACAATCATTTCTGATAGTTCTTCCAATGTTCCAAAACCTCCAGCAAGAGCTATAACCGCTTCTGAAATCTCATCAATTTTTGCTTTGCGTTCTCTCATTCCTGCAGTTATGATAAATTCATCACAACCTTCAGTAAATACGCCCAAGTTATGGAGTTTTTCAGGCATAATTCCAGTGATTTTTCCTCCGTGTTCTTTCACTTGAGAAGCACAAGCCCACATCAATCCGAGATTGCTACCTCCATATACGATGTCATAATTGTTTTGACCTAAAAGTTTTCCAAGTTCTTTCGCATCCTCATAGTATTTCTCATCAAGAAAATTTGAAGAGGATGCAAAAACACAAACTCTTTTTATATTATTATTCATTAAATTCTCCGCCTATTCTGTAATAATATGAGCAAGAAACTCCTGTTCCTGTTTCAGAACAGTCTTTTTTTACATCATCAATGTTCCATCCAGAGCCTATTGGAGTAATTTTTCCATCTACAAAAATATTTATTCCATAAATGTCTTTCCCCCAAGTATTAGGTCCTTTCAAGCCGTTCATATCAAACAGCATTAAAAATCCAGGATGGTATATATCTTCGTCTTTAATATCTTTAATTCCAATAATTTGTCCATTGTTGGAATTGTATAATTTATCAAAATAGAACTGATCCTTAGAATTAACTTTGTTTCCATTCATGTAATATTGTTTGTATTTTGTTTTCAAGGCATCTTCTTCTTGAATTCGAAGATAAGGTTTTACTAATGTTATCATTAGTTGTTCTCTTTCTTCGTTTGTTTTTGCTCGGTGAAAACCTTTGACAATGTTTTCGCTTGCTTGTGCAGTCATTGCCGTGAACATATAATCAACTTTATTGTAAGTTTCGTTCCATTTGTGGATATAAGCAGCTTCTTTTGAAGAAATAAAAGATGACGGTAACAATAAAAGTATAATTGCAAAAATAACAAAAATTGTTATTGAATATTCAATTTTCCAAAATCGTTTTTTCATGATTTCTTACGCCATATCAATTCTTTTTTTCTCTGCTACAAGTTTTTCATATACCCATTCTGGAACGAAGTTTTTCCCAAGAATAATTTGTCCATTCATAATATTTGGAGCGTGAAAATCTGATCCTCCAGTAACAATTAGCCCTAGGTTTTCAGCCATTGAAGAAAAATATTCAACACAAGCTGGTGAATGTTTTCTATGATAAGCTTCGATTCCTCTAAGCCCATAGTTCATAAGTTCTTTAATCAATGGTTCTGCAATTTCCAAATCATGTGGATGTGCAATTACTGGAACTCCTCCTGCATCGTAGATTATTTCTACTGCATCAAAAGGGGTTACTGTTTTTCTTTGAACATAAACTGGTGAATCATCATGGATATACTTTGCGTAAGCATCCATAACGTTGTTTGTTCCGCCAGCATTAGTTATAGCTTTTGCAATGTGTGGACGTCCTATACTTCCACCCTCAGCTACAAGTTTTTTAATATCTTCAAACTTAATTTTGATTCCTTCTTTCTTTGAAAGAAGTGAGATTATTTCTTTTGTTTGTTTAATTCTTGCTTGTTGTTGATTTTTTAGAAGTTCAACAAAGTCTTTATCTTTAGTATTCATAAAATATCCTAAGATATGAACTTCGTGATTTTTATACAAGGTATTAACTTCAATTCCTCGTATAACTTCGATTTTATCTTCTAAATGATTATCTTTGATGTGTTTTTGGGCGACATCATAAGCTAAAACATTATCGTGATCGGTAATAGCGATAGCTTGCAAACCAACATCTATTGCCGTATCCACAATTTTCTCTGGAGAAAAAACTCCATCAGAGAAATATGTGTGAATATGTAAATCAGTCCTCATTTCCACTTTCCTCTTCTAAATTATTTCTACTACAAAAAATTCTTTTAATAGAAAGGGCTTTCCCAGAGGAAGAATCTATGTGAACTTCTACGGCATTAACCTGAGTTGTTTCACCCTTTGCTACTTCGTAACGTTCAGGAATAGCTGTTAAAAATCTTGCGAGTGATGTTTGGTAATCCATACCAATCACACCGTCTGATGCTCCGCAAAAACCTGCATCTGTTATGTATCCCATTCCGTTTATAATACTTTCATCTGCTGTTTGAACATGGGTATGCGTTCCCCAAAAGGCACTTGCTCCAAGTTCAGAACAGAATTTCCCAAAACAAATCTTTTCTGCTGTTGCTTCAGCATGGAAGTCAATTACGACGATTGGTGTAATTTGTTTTATTCTTTCAATTTCTTCTTTAACCATTTGCCATGGAGAGTCAACTAAGTTCATAAACACTCTACCAAGAACATTGATTACTCCAATCTTAAATTCACCCATATCAAAAATTCTACTACCAACCCCTCTTGTTCCTTGTGGGTAATTGATTGGTCTTAGAAGTTTATCCGCAGAATCGATGTAGTTATAAATATCTCTTTTATCCCAAATATGGTTTCCGCAAGTCATTGCATTAACTCCATATTCAAGAAAATCTTTGTAATTTTTTTCTGTTAATCCAAAGCCGTGTGAGGCATTTTCAATATTTGCAATTATAAAATCATAATTTTTGAAGGTATCATTGTGTTGCAAAAAATCTCGAACAGCAACCCTTCCTGGTTTCCCGACAATATCTCCAAAAAATATAACTTTTATAATCTTTCCGTCTGACATTTTATATTCCTAAACTGTTTTATATGAGAAGCATAAGACCCTAATTTAGAGTCTTATGCTTTTAAGTTTTTTACTTCGCAATTTCTGTTGTTCTGAATTCTCTAACAACGGTTACTCTGATTTGTCCAGGGTAATCAAGTTCGTTTTCAATTCGCTTTGCAACATCTCTTGCTAGTTTCCCAGAAGCTAGATCATCAAACATTTCTGCTTGGACAATAATTCTAACTTCTCTACCCGCTTGAACTGCAAATGATTGTTTAATTCCTTCGTAACTATTTACAATTTCTTCTATTTTTTGTAAACGTTTGATATAAATTTCCAAAGTGTCACGTCTAGCTCCTGGTCTGCCTGCAGAAATTGCATCTGCAACTTTAACCAAAACCGCTTCTATTGTATTGGCAACAATGTCGTCGTGGTGAGCTTCGATTGCATGAATAACTTCAGCTCTTTCTCCGTATCGAGTTGCAAGTTCAACCCCAAGTTGAATATGAGTTCCTTCTTGAGTTTGGTCAACAGCTTTTCCTATATCGTGTAATAGGCCAGCTCTTTTTGCAATTTTTTCATTCGCTCCAAGTTCGGCCGCTAACATTCCTGCAATATGACCAACTTCTAAAGAGTGTTTTAGAACATTTTGACCATAGCTGGTTCTGTAATAAAGTCTTCCTAGTGTTTTGATAAGCTCTTTGTTTAGTCCCATAACTCCCATTTCAAGGGCTGCATTTTCACCTTCAGACCAAATCTTTTTGTCGATTTCTTCTCTAGCTTTTTCAACCATTTCTTCAATTCTTACAGGGTGAATACGTCCATCAACAATCAATTTTTCTAATGCAAGTTTTGCAATTTCTCTTCTAACTGGGTCAAAGCTAGATAGTACAACTGCTTCTGGAGTATCATCAATGATTAAATCAACGCCTGTTAAAGTTTCTAAAGCTCTGATGTTACGTCCTTCTCTTCCGATAATACGACCTTTCATTTCATCATTTGGAAGGGCTACAACTGAAACAGTTGTTTCTACAACTTGTTCAATCATACATCTTTGCATTGTGGTTGATAATATTTCTTTCGATTTTTCAAGAGAAATTTCTTTTATTTTTGCTTCATTTTCTTTAATTAACTGCATTTGCTCTTGAGCTAAATCGTTTTTTAATTGTTCTAAAAGAGTTCTTTTTGCTTCCTCGCAAGACATTCCAGAAATTCTTTCAAGTTCTTCTGTTTGTTTTTGAACCAATTCAGCTAAGTAATCTTCTTTTTCTAATAATTGATCCATTTTTCTTTGAGCTTGAAGGTCTTTTTCTGTGTATTCTTGAATTTTATCTTCAAGAACATCTTCTCTTTTTGCTAGTTTTTGCTCTTGTCTAGCGATTTCTTGTCTGCGTTCTCTTTCTTCTTCATTAAGTTGTTCTCTATCTTCTTGAAGTTCTTCTACGGCTTTAATTTTAGCTTCTTTGTAGAGAATTTTTTCCTTGTCTTCAAGAGCTTTCTTGTCTTTTTCCAAGGATTCTAGAGCACTTTTAACTTTGTTTTTTTGAATAATTAGCACCGCAATTAAAACTATTACCGTAATAATAGCAATGACTAATAACAAGGTTTTTGCTTCCATAAAGTAATACCTTATCCTTTTCTATTTTTTTATAATACATGCAATTTCGGGTACATATATCCTACCCGAATTCTTCTATTTAGTTGTTTTTAAATAAAAATTATTGCATATAATTATAAAAGTAAAACAATTAATTAAACATCGCGGGGTGGAGCAGTTGGCAGCTCGTTGGGCTCATAACCCAAAGGTCGGT
>OGGJ01001934.1_pt1 | contig 15675 bp, 13 predicted proteins | sample 1571071 | NCBI WGS metagenome assembly OGGJ01 (sample SAMEA2581954, study PRJEB24529) | metagenome | biome: Human gut stool | place: China | collected 2011
TGTCTATATGCGTGGCTATCAGAACTTCATGCCCTTTCCATGCCTTTGTATGCTCTGCCAGCTCGACAGCGTTCTTGTGAGCCTGCTCCGGGGTTATTTCCTCGTCCTCATGGTAGGATTGCACATAATGCTTATAGGTTCTTCCGTCCGTCTTGCCCCACAGCTCCTTTGTGGCTTGCATTTCCTCCTTGACCGTCTCCGGCTCACAATGCAGACCGCTGACAAGCTTCTCCTCTGTCTTTTCTTTTTTCGTCACATAATCTATTGCGTGCCCTATGCCCGCCTTTGAAGATACCGCCTTAATGACTGCCATACTTTGTTCAGCTCCTCTCCATGCTTCCGCACTTCCGCTTCACTCGGCAACATTCCCCCCTCATTACACCTCTTTGCTATTTGGTTGAGGTTGTTCCCTATCCGTTTCAGTTCCGGGATAAGTTCTTTGATACCGTCCGTATTCACGATCTGCTTCTCCAGCACACAGGAAAGGATATACTCCTGCTGGTTCTTTCCACTCTCTGAAATCTTCTCCTGCAACTGCTGGTATTCTTCTTCACTTACTCGGAATGATAACTGCTTTGGTCTTGTCTTGTTCATGCCCTTACCACTCCATATCCATGACATCAAGTAAGTCAAAGAAACGCTCCAGCGTCTTATTTTCCTTTTCTGCCGGGTTCTGTTTTACATATTTATCAATTACTTTCATCAGCTCCTGCACCTCGTATCTGTACTCAAACTGAATTTTATCCATTTCTTTTTTCATGCCTTTGACCTCTCTTTCTTCGGTGCTACCACCGTCAAATTATGAGCCTTTCGGCTCTCTAAAAAGGGGGATTGAAGGGGGGCTTGCCACCTGTTGTGTATCAGGAATTTTGACATAAAGTATCGCAAGTTTGACATGCAAGTCGGAAGAATTTTAAAATTTTGCAAAAATTTAAACAGCGTTTAAAAGCCGTTTAAAAAGGGTTTAAATGGTGTTCAAAAATAAACCTGCTTTTTATAAAATCATAAAAAGGGGTAAATTAAGCTTGTAGATTGTAAACGTACTTGTCCAATTATTGTAAAAAGGAGATTTAAATGGTTTCATCACTTAGACACACTGTTTTCAAAAAATTTGGTAAAATTGATTACTTGCATTATTTTAGAAGAATGATTAAAGATTATGAAACTAAAAAATGGGATTTTGATATTAGGACAATTGTCAAAAACGTTAAGGTTGAAATTCCTTGCCCTAAATATATCTGCAAGCGAGGTTTTTTAAAACGTTTATGCCTAACTATATTAGACGATAATCTTTTCCTAAAAGAATTTGATAGATATTTAAATGGTTACTATAACTGTCTGATGTGTCAAAAATGGTCGTAATGTGAAATAATTAATAAATTTGAGTATGGGAGAGTATGATGACAGCAGATAAACCAAGATATTCAAGAGTTTCAGACATTTTAGATTTAGCAATTTTTATGTCTTCTAAAATTCAGGGTGTCACAGTAAATGAAATTTCTGAACGCTATAATGTTTCAAGAAGAACAGCAGAAAGAATGCGTGACAGTTTAACCTGCATATTTCCGTCAATAGATGAAATTGAAACGGATGGTACTCAAAAACATTGGGGATTTACTAACTATTCAATATCAAATTTAATCACATTTACACCAAAAGAAATTGCCAATATTGAACAACTGCAACGAAGAACAACAAACAGAGAGCTGAAAGAAGAACTTGGAAAAACTGTCGAAAAAATAAAATCTTTGGCACGTAAGAATTTGAATTCAGTTGAAGATAATATTGAATTATTTATGCAGACAGAAGGGTATGCAGTACGTTAAATGCCACAATATAAAATTAGTTTTAGCACGCTGGAGGTTATAAGAGATGCCATTCAACATTCAAAAATTGTTACGGGTATTTATCACGACAAAAAACGGACAATAGAACCTTTAGGCTTGATTTATGGCGAAAAAATCTATTTAGTGGCAAGAGAAAAAGCCAAAGGAAAAGATATTTACACCTTTTTGTTGCATAAATTTAGTGATTTAAAATTAACTAATGAAATATTTGATAAAAAAGGATTTAATTTACAGGAATACACTAATTTATCATTTGGCGTTTATCATGGGGAAGTTTTAAATGTTGAGTTACTTTTTGATAAGGAACTTTCGCAAGAAGCAAGCCAATATAACTTCTATCCGACGCAAGTTGGCAAATTTAACGATGATGGTTCATACACTTTAAAATTCAAAGCAAGTGGAAGCAAAGAAATTATATGGCACGTTTTTAAATGGGATTCAGGTTGTAAAATTGTTAAGCCTGCAACACTTAATAAACAATATAAAGAATACCTTACAAAGGTTTTAAATAATCAATAAGTCCGTATTTGACATAGCAAGCTTTTATAATATGAACAACATTTATAAAAAATCGTTATAACAGTAAGGAGTAAATATAATGAGAAAAATATTATTGTTTTTATTTGCGTTTTTTATTTTTGCAGGATGTTGCTTTGCTACAACTACAAATTCTTATGACCAATATGGTTCAAAGACAGGCTCTTTCAGAACTAACGGCTCAACAATAAATCAATATGACAAATATGGCAGTAAAACAGGTTCATATAGAAAAACCTCAAATGGATATAATTCATACGACAAATATGGCTCAAAGACAGGAAGCTACCGGAAAACATCTTCTGGATACAATTCTTATGATAAATATGGAGCTAAAACAGGAAGTTTTAAAACAAATTCAAACGGTGTAACAACGCAGTATGACAAGTATGGTTCTAAAGTCGGAACATTCAAAACAGACTCAAATGGCAGAACTACTCGTTACGACAAATACGGCAGAAAAGTCGGGAGTTACAGATAACTAAATAAATCTATAATCAAACCCAAGATTGTCTTTTAAAAAGTTTTCAAAATCTTTATTGTATCTGGCGCCAATTATTAGCTTTGAAATATAACTTTCTGTATAACCAAGTCTTGTAGCTGGTAATTTTTATAGATTAAAACAATTAAGAATACCAAATTTGATATTCTTATTTTGTAAAATATACATAGATACATATATTTAGATTTCTAATATATAATAGAATTAAGTAAAGCGAATATGAGAAAGGTTTAGTGTTATGGCAGATTTTCCACCTAATGAGATGCAACAAAAAGCGATTGATAAACTTCAAGGACAAGTGATGTTACTTGCCGGTCCCGGAACGGGAAAAACTTTTACTGTTATTCATAGAATCGAAGCTATGCTTTCAAAAGGTATTCAACCATCATCAATTCTTTGCTTAACCTTCTCTGATGTGGCAGCAAATGAAATGCGACAAAGGTTAATCAAGAAAATGGGTGTAATAGCATCTTCCGTTGATATTTACACTTATCATTCTTTTTGTAATGAAATAATTAAAACTTACCCTGCACAGTTCGAATTAGGCGCAGGGGTGCGTTTGATTTCTGATATAGAAAAAATACTTCTAATGCGTGAATGTATTGATGAAGCCGAATTAGAGTTCTTTACGCCATCCAGAGCAGACAAGTATTTCTTCGCTAAAAATTTTATTGGATATATTGAAAAACTTAAATCTCAAAGAGTGACAAAAGAAGAATACTTAGCAAATATTGAAACTAATCCGACTTTATTGCCTCGAATTAAAGAGCTTGAAGCAGAAATCTATGAACGTGAGCAACGTGGCGAAACTCGTAACAAGGGACGTTATGGTGAAATTGATAAAATAAAAACAAACATAGAAAAATCAAAAGAGTTATGGAAGATTTATGAACTTTATTCAAACAAAATGGTTACAAAAAGTTTGATTGATTTCTCTGATATGATTAACTTTGTTCTTGATTCCTTTGAGCAAGATAGAAGCTTTTTAGAAGAAGTTTCAAACAAGTATAGATACTTCCTTGTAGATGAATATCAAGATACAAACGATTTGCAAAATAGTATTATTTTTAACCTTTTAGATGGAAATAGCAAGAAAAACATTTTTGTTGTTGGTGATGATGACCAAATTATTTATGGTTTTCAAGGCGCAAGAATTGATAGTATTGAAAACTTCTTAACTCGCTATCCTGAAACAGAAGTTATTTGTCTAAAAGAAAGTAATCGTTCAACTCAATCGATTTTGGATTTTAGTTATGAACTTATTAAGCAAGATAAACAAAGATTAGAAAATAATCCAAAATTCCAAAAAAAAGATATTAACAAGCAACTAACTGCAGTAAATCAAAAAATTACTTGCAAGGACAAAAAAATAAGACGTTATCATTTTGGTGAAAAACTCCAAGAAATGAATCACATTGTTGATGAAATCGAAGCATTGATTAAATCTGAAAATTGTCCTCTTGATGATGATGGTAACAAGAATTTAGCACAAATTGCAATTATTTCCAAAAAGCGAGCTGAACTTCAACAATATATGGAAATGTTAAAGGGCAAAAATATTCCTTGTCAAATTGACGAAGGTAAAAGTATTTTCGCTATTCGCTCATCAATATTGATTTATTTCTATTTAAAAGCTTTAAACAATCATATTTTATCAAGCGACAAACTTTTTGGTTTGATGTTAAGTGAGCCCTTTAAACTTGATTTAGAAGATTATAACAAGATTTTACACGAACAACAATCTTTAAGAGAGGATAGAAATAATGATTTTATCTCACTTATGCAAACTCTTGAAGACTGGAAGGATGAAGAAAAAATTAGAGATTTTATTGAAACCTTTAATGATTTAAAACTTTTTGCAAACAATAATCCTTTGCGAAATACAATTATTGAAATCTTGAATAGAACAGGGATTTTAGAATATTTCTATTCTGAACCTAAGAACAAGATGGAAAACTTGATGGGAATAAAAAAGGTTCTTGAAGTTGCAACTGAATATGGAAACCAAGATTCTACAAGAAGCTTTAGAGATTTCGTAAAATACCTGAATGATTGCTTGGAAGATGAAATTGATATAACAACTGATAAAAAATCTATTACCGAAAATGCAATTCAATTAACAACTTACCACGGTTCAAAAGGTAGAGAATTTGAGTATGTTTATCTTCCGAACTTGATCTCACGAAACTGGGAAAACTTCTCAATGCCAGGAGAATATAAACTAATTACTGATAAAGTTTTAGATGATAAAACTGCAGAAGAAAGAAAAGATAGCGAACTCTTAAAACTTCTTTTTGTGGGTATAACAAGAGCAAAACACTCTTTAACAATATCGTTTGCAGATGCAGATAACGGAAAAACTCAACAAATTACAAAATATCTGGTGCCATTAAGTGATTATGATTTTGAAGATAAAAACTTTGATTTTGATGTTGATGATTTTGTATTAGAATTTGTAAGAAGTATTTCAAGAGAGGTTTATGACAACAAACAAGCTTTCTTAACTGAAATAAGAGAAAGAGTTGATAAAACAGTACTTTCTCCAAGTAGATTGAATGATTATTTGGATTGTCCTAGAAAATTCTTCTATACAAAAATTCTCGGAATTGATGTTGAAGATAGAATTTGGGACGGTGCAAACTTCGGCACACTTATTCATGCGCTTTTAGAAAAAGCTGTTCGTGTAGCTAAAACAACCGGTTCTTATCCTGAAATCGAAGAAATAAGAGAAGGGTTTACAAAAGGCTTGTTAAACGCAAGATTTTCTAACCAAGCTCAAAAAGAAAAAGTCGCTAAACTTGGTATAGAAACAATAAACAATTATTATCCGCATTTTAGTCAAATACCTGTAAGTAGAGTTGAAGATATTGAGTTCAATTTCTACGGAGTTGAGGTTGAAGGAAACACAATAAAAGGTATGATTGACCGTATTGAGAAGAATTCTGACGGCACATATTCTTTGTACGACTATAAAACCGGAACTCCTGTGAGTGCTAATCAAATTGATATTGGCGGGCACAAGGAAGGTTATTTTAACCAACTTTGTTTCTATAAATATGCTTACGAAAAATTCTCAGGTAACAAAGTTTCTGATGTTGGAATTATTTATGTAGAAAATCACGCAAAGAGTGTTTACAAAACTCTAACAAAAGAAGATATGCAATACATAGAAAACAAGATTAAAGAGGTTTATGCAAATATTAAAGACCTAAAATTTGATCCAATACCTGAAGACAAACAAGGTCCTTGCAAATTCTGTGCATACAAACATTTGTGTAAATTAGATGTGATATAAGGATTTTTTATGAGTTTATTTGATTTTATTTTGAAGCGTAATAAAAAGAATAAAAAGACTATAGTTACTGATTTAGGAACTTTTTGGGTGACATAAAAGAGTTATATTATGGGATTTTTAGAAAATTTTTTATTTGGAAAAAGCAATAAAAATATTAAACGTGAATTGAAATATACAGAAGATTTTAGAAGCATTGTCCGGCGATAGAAAAGGACAACATTCCATTCTAGTCTTGTAAATATTGATTTATATTGCAAAATTTGTCTTTTTGTTTTTCATATTTTTACCCCCCTTATATTCATTTGACACAATCCTATAGGGGTTTCTGATTTATCTTTAGAAAATCCCTCCATAAAATTTATGGCAAATTTTATAACTTTGGGAATTTCGTAGTCGGTTATTGATTCAACATCAGGATTTAGTTCAAGTGCTTTTTGAAAATCTTTATAGGAATGAATAAAATGTTTAAGTTTATAATTTGTCAGTCCCCTATAATAATAAGATTCAGAAGTCTCTTTGAGCACAAGACTTTTTGATAAATCTTTGAGAGTATTTTCAAAATTTCCAAGCTCATAGTTTGCTTTACCTCTTGTTTGGTAAAGAAAATCATCTCCTAAACCATCAACCATTTTTAAATAAGCATCAATTCCTTCTATAGCTTGTGCAAATTTGCCGGTATAAAATTTACAATATGCTATTTCTAAATTTAATTTTTTATCATCCGGTTCAAGTTCAAGTAATTTTTCAGAATCAGCCAATGCATTTTCGTATTGCTTTAAATAATTGTATCTTGACACTCTAAGACGATAATAATAAGCATCTTCCGGCTCAAAGGCAATAGCTTTATCCAAATCCTTTATATCATCTTTTGCTTGTTTTTCGTTAAAGGTGCAATCTACATAGCAATCGTCTTTTGTAACCTTACCTGATGCAAAATTTTCAATAGCGTTTTGTCTTTTAAGAATTTCTGCTCTTGCGGCAACTCTTGAAAAATAATTTTCTACACAAGGATTTATTTTTATTGCTTTATTAAAATACTTCATTGCATCTTTTTTGCCCATCTGAATATGAATAAATCCAAGTTCCGTCATTGCATCATCATATTTCGGATCAAGTTCTATTGCCTTTTTGAAATCTTTTGCGGCATTTTCTAACAATTCCATTTTTTTATACAAAATTCCTCTGCGATAATATGCTTTTGCAAATTCAGGATCAATTTCAATAGAAGAATTAAAATCAGCCAAAGCTAAGTCATATTCTTCAAGTGCCATATAACTGTTAGCACGAAATAAATATTTGTTTTCAGTTGGCTTTAACTCTATTCCTCTTGTCAAAGAAACGACTGCATCTTTGTACCTTTCTGCCCAATATTCAAATCTGCCTCTGTCATAATAAAATACAGAAATTTTAGGATCTATTTCTAATGCCTTATTGATATCGACAATTGAATCTTCATATTTATCCATATTGCAATATGACCAGCTTCTGTCATAATAATGCTCTGCTTCATCAGGTTCTTTTTCTATTGCGTGTGAAAAACTTTCTGCGGCATCGTTATATTCTCCGAGATTATATAATGCATTTCCTTTAAAACTGTATGCCTCAGGTAAGTCATTATTAATTTTCAATGCCTTATCACAAAAAGAAATAACTTCGTGATACTTTTCTTTTTCCATATTTTTCTTTGCTTTTGCTAAGTAATCATACTCGTTCATAGTTACATCCCTTATTTAAATTTACTGACATTTTCATAATAAAATATACCCATGTCAAAAATGGACACATTTAAGGTTTTTGTGTTATATTTTTTGTAAGGAGCTTTTATGGCTAGAGGTGATGATATAAAAAACATTCTTTATCTTGCAAAAAATATGCGAGATAGTACAACAGGCTATTCAATACAAGACATTCAAGATGAATGTGGTGTATCAAGAAGAACTGCTATCAGAATAAAAGATATTATTTCTGATGTATTTGAAATTGAAGAAGTCCCGAACTACACTTCAAAAATAAAAAAATGGCGTTTGAGGAGAGGTACTTTAGATAGAATTTTGGCTTTTTCTGCTGATGAAATCGCAACATTAGAAGATTGTCAGGCATATATGAAAAATCAAAATTATACAAATAGATGTGATCTCTTACCGGAAATTATACAGAAAATGAAATTTACAACATCAGGCAGTGTACAAAATGATGTTGATTTTCTGTTGGAATCGCAAGGGTATGCCGTTCATCAGGCACCCAAAATAAAATTAGATAAAGAAACATTCGAAAAAATTTCGGAAGCAATTTTATCAGATAAATATTTGGCATTTAGGTACAAAAACAAAAAAGGGGAAGAAAAGCTCAGAAAAGTTGCACCTTATGCAGTTATATATAGTGAATACACCTATTTAGTTGCAAAAGATAAAGGTGATTCTATTTATAAACATTTCCTCTTGTATAAAATGCAAAATACAAGAGTTACGAATGAATATTTTGATAAAGACGAAACTTTTAATTTGCAGGAACATCTTTCAAAGGCATTTGGTGCTTTTCAAGATTTAAAACCTATGAAAATAGAGTTACTTTTTTCTGAAAAGGTAAAAGATATTATTGAAAATTATAGTCTGCATCCAAATCAAAAAATAATACCAAATCCTGATGGAACAACCACCGTTAAATTTGAGGCCGGTGGTGCTTATGAAATTTGTTGGTTTCTTTTCCGTTGGGGAAAGGATGTTCAAATTATTGAGCCACAAGAATTAAAAGATACTTATAAAAATTTACTTAATGAAGTTATAAAGCAATTATAAACTTATCTAAATATTCTTTTGATTTTTCTTATGCATTCAGATATAAGGTTTTCACTGTTGCTTTTTGATATAGATTTTTTTATCATTTTCTTTAAATCTAATGCTTTTTCAAAATTTGGATTTTCATCTAAATACCTGTCAATTGATATAATTGCATCTTGGAACAAACCTACTATGTACTCTGAACCCGATTTATTAAAATAATCTATTTTATACTCAGGTTCCAAGTTTAGAACCTTATTCCAATCATTGATAGCCTTTTTATATTCTTTTCTTTCATAATAAGCATTTGCACGGTTATTATAATATAATGGATTTTTTGAGTCTAATTTTATTGCCTCACTATAATCATTTATAGCTCCGACATAATCGTTTGTGCTGTACTTACACCACCCTCTATTATTATATGCGGCATCACTTTCAGGTTCTATCAATAAATATTCTGTATAATCATCTATTGCTTCTGAATACTGTCCTATTTCATCTTCAGCATACGCCTTTCTAAAATAATTAATGTTATATTCTGGATTAATTTCTAAAACTTTATTCCATTCATTAACTGCTTTTTTGTATTCTTTATTTTCATAATATGATTCGGCATTTTCAACATATTCCAAAATTAGTTTTTCATTATTATATTGGGATAAATTATCATTAATTGTATTTTTTAAATTTAATGCCTTTTCGTTATTTGGATTTTCATTTAAATAATTCTCTATTGATGAAATAGCATCCTCATATAAACCTATTTCATTTTCAGCATATGCTTTTTCAAAATAATAAATTGGATATTTAGAGTCTATTTTTAAGACTTTATTCCAATCTTTTACAGCTTTTTCATATTCATCATTCCAGTAATATGCATCTGCTCGATTATTTATAAATATAGGGTTTTTAGGTTCTAATTTAATTGCTTTATTGTAATCTTTTATTGCATCTTTATAGTCTTTTAACTTGCCCTTGCATAAGCCACGATTATTAAATGCGCCTGCATCATCTGAATTTGAAGCTAAATGTTTAGTGTAATCATCAATAGAATCTGAATATTTTTCTATTTCATATTCAGCATCTGCCTTATTAAAATAATCTATTTCATAATCAGGATTTAGTTCTAAAATTTTATTCCACTCATTAACAGCTTTTTCATACTCTTCCTTTTCATAATACGACTCTGCATTTTCAAGATATTCAGAAATAAGGTTTTCGTCATTTTGTGATAAGTTTTCACTAATAATGCTTTTTAAGTTCAACGCATCTTCATCATCAGGATATTTATTCAATTCTTTTTCTATTGATAAAATTGCAACTTCGAACAAACCCAATTCTTTTTCTGCATAAGCCTTAGAATAGTAATTAATCTCATATTCTGAATCAAGATTTAAAATTTCATTCCAGTCGTTAATTGCTTTTTCATATTCGTTATTTTTATAATAAGCATTTGCACGATTATTGAGGCATATACAATCATTCGGTTCTAATTCTAAAGATTTATTGTAATCATTTATGGCATCATCATAATCACCTTGTTCATGTTTACAAACTCCTCTGTTGTTATATGCAGCAGAAGAGTCAGGGTTGTTATTAATATAGATTGTATAATCATCTATAGCATTCTCATATTGTCCTGCTTCACTTTCTGCATATGCTTTATCAAAATAATTAATTTGGTATTCAGGATCTATTTCTAAAACTTTATTCCACTTATCAACAGCTTTCCCATACTCTTCGTTGTCATAATCTATTTCCGCTATTTCACTTTCTGCGTGTACTTTACACGAATAATCAATTTTATAATTAGGATCTATTGCTAAAACTTTATTCCAGTCATTAAGAGCATTTTCGTACTCCTGATTCCAATAATACGCTCTTGCTCTATTATTTAAATACCGACAATTACAAGAGTCTAAATTAATTGCTTCACTATAATCTTCAATTGCGTCTTTATAATTGCAGTATTCACAACATTCTTTTGCCCAACCACGATTATTATATGCGGCCGCACAGTTTGGATTATATTTTAGATATTCTGTATAATCTTCGATTGCTTGTTGATTATTATCAGTTTTATGTTCCACATAAGCTTTTTTGAAATAGTCAATTTCATATTCGGGATCTATTTTTAAAATTTTATTTAAATCATTAAGAGCATTTTCATATTCTTGATTTCCATAATATGCTTCGGCACGATAATTAAGGTACATACAATTATTAGGATCTGAGTTTATTTTTTCAGTATTTAGTGCTATTGAATATTCATAACCATCAGAATATTCATTTGTTCCCATTGGATCATTATATTCATCATCTTCCGTTTCAGGTACTTTCGAAATAATTATTGTTTCGCTTGAAGGACTTATTGTGTCTTTATTCTCTTCTTCAATAGTTTCGCCAAACTTTTCAATCATTTCACCATCTTCGGTGAACGTAATACAATTTTTTAAATTATTATAAAAATCGATAACTTCCTGACTAGTTTTTATTTCTTTTGATTTAAAATGCCTTATATATAAATTTTCTAATGTTCTGTTTCTACTTAAAGCGACATATGACATCCCTTTATCAAAAACATTTTCTAAATCAACAACTAATTCATCAAATGTCATCCCTTGAGATTTGTGAATTGTTATTGCATAAGCGAGTTGTAGGGGGAATTGAACTCTTTTAACTCCATTTTTTATAACTTGACCAGTCTTTTCATCTTCTATGTATCTATATTGGAAATAGAAAGAATCCTTTTTTATTACTTGTTCTTCATTAACTTTATCAAATTTGACAATAACTTCATCATCAGAATGAGATTTTACTACTCCGCAACTACCATTAACTAATCCTTTTGCTTGGTCAAGGTTCTTTAAAAGCATAACCCTGCATCCATTTCGTATATTGATTTCTTTAGGATATCTGCATTCACGTTCTAAAATTGCTTTTGCAATTATATATTCCTTATTTTCAATATCACCTTTTTTTACAACAGGAATTATGTATTCTTGCTTTTCTTTATCAATGGTTTCACAATAATAATCAGTTGCAGTGTAAGTGCTCTTTGCTCCGCTACAATTATCATCTTCTTTTAACATATTATCGTTATGCTTATTCATTTTTTCTTTTTTTGAAAATATGCAAAGAGTTTTACTATCCGCTTTTATATCAAATTTTTTTTCACGTTCTTCAAATAAATCTATTACATCTTGCGTAATATTTCCTGTACGAACTTTATTAAGTGCTGAAATAAATTTTTTATCACTCTGACGTTTTACTTCTTGTAAATCTAGTGTGATAAAATTCCCTGCCTCCCAAGCATGCGATTTAAAACAGTATTCCGCATTTTTAGATTTTGAATAACGATTTGTTTTTTGAGGAACAGGAGGGAGTTGAAAAAAATCCCCTATGAAAATCATTTGTATGCCGCCAAACGGTTTATTTCTGTTTCCTGTGATTTCTTTAAATGCACTATTTAAACTATCCAATGTCTCTTTATGGAGCATAGAAACTTCATCTATTGCTAAAATCCGACATTCTTTCAGGTTTTTTGTTAACTTCCTTTTAGTATCCGGGAAACTTAAATATATCTTGTTTTTATATATACCTGCAAATGAATGTATTGTTTGTCCGGCAATATTATATGCCGAAACACCAGTTGTACTTGTAATTTTTAAATCATCCCCATAATGCTTTTTTAATTGGTTAAGTAAATACGATTTACCCACTCCACCACCACCAGTTATAAATATATTATTGCCAGCATCTATTAGTTCTATAGCTTTTTCTAATGGTGATTTACAGGACATGACTATACTTCAAATATTACTACTACTACCCTTGTGCTTATATGTTATCATGTAGATAGTTATAATGCAATTAACCCTACTGTGTCCAAATATGACACAGTAGGGTTTTATTATTAAAATGTGAGTAAGGTAAAAAAAGGAGTACGATATGGCAATACATTCACAAATCAGAGCAGAACAAAGATATGGTATTAGTGAATTTAAACCAATGGTTGTTTTAAGAGAAATTATGGCAGATCGCTGTATTCAAATTAGTGAAAATTTTGAAAAATTTTCAAGAATTTTTTATGTTCGCTATAACAACAAATATTTAAAGGTTGTAACCGATTATAACGTTTCTTTTGTAAAGACGGTATTACCTGATACAAGTAATTTTACTTTACTTGAACGTCTTATTAATAAACTTTCAACTTGTCAGATGGTTACAGCATAGAAAGGAGTATGATATGGACTGGATAGATTTTTTTCTTTGGAATGTGCATTGGTGCAGAAATTTGCGAAGCTGAGTACGAAGAAGAACGTAGAAATCGTTATTATGATGATTTTGATGAATATGATTTTTAACAATATTTGTACGAAAAAAAATTTCAAAGAAGTTTGAAATGATATGTGTCCAAATTTGACATATCGATATTGTAGAAAATTATATAAAATCAAAAGAATAATAAATGGAGTTATTTTAAACAAATGAAGAAGAATTACATCAAAATAATTATGTTATATCTTATAATTGCCGTTAGTTTTATTCCTGCAGATGCTTTTGATATTAACACAAATACCTCACCGGAATTTTACAGACACTACGGCAAACAGCAGATTAGGTCTAAAGACAGCAAAGGCAATACAATTTATATAACACCAAACTATAACTCTTATAAAGACAGAAATAGTATCTCAAGTGAAAAGTATGTGGCGATATATGACAAACACAGCCCTGCATACGGATATCGGTATGTATTATACACGCCAATAGGTCATTATGTAGGTCATCACAAAATAATGCAGCAAAGTCCAAACGGATATGGGTATTCACCGATTCCTGATGGCGGAGAAGGTAGTAAAACCCCTTGTTTCAAATCAATACAAGAAGCAAAACATTATTATTATCCACAATGGTACTAAATCAAAAAAGGAGATAAAAATGAAACAATTATTTGCAGGTATGTTAATAGGTATAGGAATTGCATGTTCATCTTGTTGTGCAATAGATTATATAAAAACAACTCCAATGAAAGTGGTTTTTACTGACAAAAATCATGTTATGACTACTACTGTTACAACAGAAGAAGGGGTTTACAGAATTTTTACCATAGAAAAAACTGTTGGTGATGGAGTAGGTATAACGGCAGTAAAAATAAAATAAAGAGGATTATATATGAAAAACTTTGTAAAAGCTTTATTGATTGCGATAATTGGAAACGCAGTAAACAAATTACTAAGCGGTGGCGAAAGACGCAATTACAGACAGGAAAATCAGCCTGTAAAAAATCCGCGATATAATGCCGCATTATTGTGTAATACAGGAAATTTTGATTACGGGTACAATGTAGTTGGTGATTTCGTTCCAAAATCTGCAGGTGACAGCAATATTGAATATGGTCGCAATGTAGTCGGAGATTTTGTACCAAAGTCTATTAACGGACAAGATATTGAATACGGATACAATGTAGTCGGAGATTATGTCCCAAAATATATTGGCGGTAAAAAAGTTGAATACGGTTATAATGTTGCAGGTGATTTTGTGCCTAAATATATTGGTAACGAAAAAATTGAATATGGTTATAATGTAAAAGGTGAGTTTGTCCCAAAATATATTGGCGGCAAAAAAATAGAATACGGATACAACGTCAAAGGTCAGTTTGTAATAAAGGATATAAAAGATTATAATAATTAGATAAAAATAAAATTGTACATTTATGAATATAGTTAGACAGAATAAATTGAACAAAAAGTAATTGAAAGTTTTAGCCTAACCCCTTAATATATCTACCTTTTAGGTACTTTCTTTATAATGATAACCAATATGTAATTAAAATTTATGATAATTGAACATATATAGACACACAATAATACATTTCCCCCTAATGACTACCAATTTGAGAACATTAAGTCTAACGACGAATAGCCACACTTTTTACGAAAAAACATACTAAATAACATTAATTGATGTTAAAAACGGTTTTAATCGGCATTTAAATCTTTAACTTCTTTTTCAGTAAAACCATAGTATTCTGTAATTGGATAGGAATCTAACATCGTATATTCCTGAAAATTATTTAAAGCAGACTCATCTTTTATCTTCTTAATTGGTAATATTCCCGTGATATATCCAAGTGCTAAAAAGGATTTTGATTCTTCTGACTTAAACAAAGAATGGAGAAACTGTAAATATTGATGGATCAAATCCTGATCTGTACTGTTTCGTACCACACAATCCCATTCATCAATGATAATCACAAAAGGAATCCCTGTTTTTTTGTATATTTTCATGAGTACATAACTGATACGATCCCGTTCATTAAATTCCTCCGGGTAATCCATTTTCAATTCTTTAAAAATATCTTCTATTATCTTTTCTACAATATCCTTTTTATGAAAATCCCAAAAGGACGAAATATCCAAATGGATCACATTGTACTTATTTCTGTATTTTTCATAATCTGGATCTGATGCAATCTTTGTACCTTTAAACAATTTTGCAGAATCGCTGCCAAGACTATAATAAGCATCAATCATCCCCGCAGCATGTGACTTTCCAAACCGTCTGGCATGGCTGACAGCAATACAATTTCCAGGTGTTCCAATGGCTCTGTTCAAGTATTTTAGTAATTCTGTTTTATCCACATATATTTCATAATTTCTATCTTTGGTAAAACTCCCATTTCCCGGATTAAAAAAAATACCCATTGTA
>OGGJ01001935.1_pt1 | contig 15670 bp, 10 predicted proteins | sample 1571071 | NCBI WGS metagenome assembly OGGJ01 (sample SAMEA2581954, study PRJEB24529) | metagenome | biome: Human gut stool | place: China | collected 2011
TGTTCTCAGACTTGCGGTGCGCCGCAAGCCGTGCTTTTGCACGGCAAAATCCGCTTCGGCGGATTTTAAGTCTGAGGTTATTATACCATAAATCAAGTCGGTGTAAACCGACACGGCGGTACGCCGTATTTTGTCGTCAGACAAAAGATTTAATGGTAAAATGTTCTCAGACTTGCGGTGCGCCGCAAGCCGTGCTTTTGCACGGCAAAATCCGCTTCGGCGGATTTTAAGTCTGAGGTTATTATACCATAAATCAAGTCGGTGTAAACCGACACGGCGGTACGCCGTATTTTGTCGTCAGACAAAAGATTTAATGGTAAAATGTTCTCAGACTTGCGGTGCGCCGCAAGCCGTGCTTTTGCACGGCAAAATCCGCTCCCGGCGGATTTTAAGTCTGAGGTTATTATACCACACTTCCCCCACACCCGCAACTTTATCTCCTTGATTTTTAATGAATAGCCGGGATTTTTTGAGTTATCATATTTACGGGCGAATTTAACAGCGTTTAAAAACAACTAAAAACAGTGTGAAATATATGTAACCTAACGTAAACTAATTTTAGTTAAACGAATTTGTAAGTGTGAAAACGGGTTACACCGATGCTTACTTAATAAAATTGTGTAACACAGTTAAGTTAGTGTGAATTTTGTTTTTAATGCACATAATAAACAAATATGATTTATGTGTTTTAGCTGAATTTCCTATAACCTTATTGACTTTTAGCTAAAACGTTGTATAATCTTAAGTGAATTAAGCAAGCGGAAACGGCTTAATAAACATAAGCTAAATTCATCAACTATCAACTAAGGACCGGTGGCTAAGCACTGTCCGACCAGAAAGGAAATTATCACATGAAAGCAAAGAAGATACTCGCAGGTATCCTTGCGGCAAGCACAGCAGTTTCGCTAGCAGCCTGCAACAGTAACAATGCAACATCATCAACATCAGGCAGTACCTCATCTGCATCAAAGACAGAAGATAACAGCTCGACTGCATCGGGTGAAGAATCTTCGACTACACCTTCGGGCGAAAAGATCACCCTCAAGGTTCTTACTCACCGTACAGACCGTAAGGATGACGGCTCACTCGACAAGATGACAGATGCTTTTGAAGAAAAGTACAACTGCACTGTTGAATATCAGTCATTCAAGAGCTACGCAGATGACGTTTCGACAATGATGAGCACCAAGGAATATGGCGATGTACTCATGATACCCGATACAGTTAAGCTCGCCGATCTTTCGAACTTCTTCGAGCCTCTCGGCAAGTACGATGAACTTAAGGATAAGTACAAGTGGGCAGATCAGAAGATGTATGACGGAACAGTATACGGCCTTGCTCACTTAGGTTCGGTAAGCGGCGGTATCTGCTACAACAAGAAGGTATGGACAGACGCAGGCATCACAACAATGCCCAAGACAGCCGACGAATTTATCGCTGACTTAAAGAAGATCAAGGAAAAGTTCCCCGATGTAATTCCTTACTACACAAACTTCAAGGAAGCAAGCTGGACAGCTTCACAGTGGTCAAGCCTTGTTGTTCCTTCTTCGGGTAACCCCAACTTTGAAACTGACCTTATCGTAAACAAGGAAGACTTCTTCACAGAAGGCAAGCCCTACTACAACGTATTCAAGCTGATGTACGATATATATTCAGATTCTACTCTTATCGAGGGCGACCCGATGAGCTCCGACTGGGAAGGCTCAAAGCTGATGATTGCAAAGGGCGAAGTTGCTACAATGACAATGGGTTCATGGGCAGTTTCACAGTTCCAGCAGATTGCTAAGGATAATAACCTTGATCCCGAAAATATCGGTTATATGCCCGCTCCCTTCTCTAAGGACGGCAAGCAGTACGCACAGTATGCGGCAGACTACTGTATGGGCGTAAACAAGAACATTGCCGATGACAAGAAGGAACTCGGCAAGAAGTATATTGAATGGTTCATCGCTGAATCCGGCTTCTCTGAGGCTGAAGGCGGTATCAATACACTTGAAGGCAGCAAGCTCCCCGATTACCTCTCAGCGTTTGACGGTTGTGAATTCTTCACAGCAGCAACAGCTCCCGAAGGTCTGACAGGCGTATTCAACGCTATCGACAAGGATTCTGAGGTTGGTATATGGACAGGCGACTCCGCAAACTTCAAGCTCCAGCTTGCTGAAGCAGCATTTGCCGGCAAGGGTGACGCAGGCTTCAAGGCTATCGCAGACTCCGTTAATCAGAAATGGGCGGCTACAAGAGATGCCAACGCAGAACTTGAAGCATACATCAAGGCTAACGGCTAATTAACGCTATCGTATTTTCTTCATAGATACTCCAAACACACAAACCCGTACGGAAAGGCATAAGTCTTTCCGTATAGGTTTTTATGGAGGAAATTAACAAATTACCAAAAATAGAAATTATTTCTTGAAAGGACAGATTTATGGCTACTCAAGGCGTTACCGCAATTCATAAGCGTCGCACATTATGGCAGTGGCTTAAAGGCTATACAGGTCAGAAATACATGACAACAGTGCTGTTTCTGGCGATACCTGTCGCACTGCTGATACTTTTCACTATTATCCCTGCTGTTAATATGATAATATTCAGCTTCCAGCAACGTGACCAGCTTGGCGTAAATGTACAATGGGTCGGTTTCGACAACTATAAGACGCTGTTTACCGATATGGCATATCTTTCAACGCTCATCAACAGCTTGTACTACTTTGTCGGCTCGTTTATACAGCTCGGACTTGCACTTTTCATCGCAACTCTGTTATGCTCGAAAATAAAGCTCGCAGGACTGTTCAAGGGAGTTATCTTCTTCCCTTATCTTATGAACGGCGTTGCGGTAGCGCTTATCTTCCAGAGATTCTTCAGAGGCGATGACGGCGGTACGCTCAACTCCATAATCGCACTTTTCGGAGCAGATCCTGTAAAGTGGCTGTCAAACGGCGCTATCAACAACTGGTGTCTGGTTTTTGCGTCGGTATGGCGTTATATCGGCTTTGATATTCTGATGTTCATCGGTGCTATCCAGTCTATCTCGCCCGACATTTACGAAGCGGCTGACCTTGACGGTGCAAACGCATGGCAGAAGTTCTGGCACATAATTTTCCCCGGTATCAGAACAATCATCGCATTACAGCTTATCCTTGCCATAAAGGGTGCTGCATCTGTATTTGAGATACCGTATATTATAACCGGCGGTAAGATGGGAACATCGACCTTCGTTATCAAGACGATCGAAACGGGCTTCCAGTACCAGAAGATCGGACTTGCATCCGCAATGGCTATCGTCCTGCTGTTTATAATAATAGTGATTACGATGATCCAGAAGATATTCTTTAAGGAAGAAAAGTAGGTGTAACAATGACAGACAATATCACAACAACCGAAAACTCCGGACAGACCTCTTTCAATATGGATAAATACAGGTTCAAGGAAACGCCTAAGGGTGTAAGAATACTGATAGACGTATTGAAATACGCCGTGCTTGTCATAGCCTGCCTTATAGTTATCGTGCCTCTGGTAGTCGTATTACTCGGCTCGCTGAAAAGCCACGAGGATTTTCTGACAAGCGGAGCGTTTGAGCTTCCTAAGGTGGTGGAGCTGGCAAACTTCAAGACGGCGTTCCTGCAGGGTAACGTAATGAAAGGCCTTATCAATACCGCTATTATCCTTGTGTTCTCGTGTGCGGGAACGATAATCACAGGTACTATGACCGCCTTTGTTGTACAGCGTTTTACAATGGTGTTCACTAAGCTTGTAAAGAATATATTCCTTATTGCCGCACTCCTGCCGAATATCTCTATGCAGGTAACGGTATTCCAGGTAGTGCACGCACTCGGTCTTTATGACACCCTCGCCGCACCGATAATCCTTTATATCGGTACTGATATAGTTTCGATCTATATCTTCATACAGTTCCTCAATAACATATCCGTATCCCTTGACGAAAGTGCGATACTTGACGGCTGTTCATATCCGAGAGTATACCTGAGCATTATTCTCCCTATGCTCCGTCCTGCTATTGCGACCGTGCTTGTAATCAAGTTTGTAAGCATATACAACGACTTCTATACAGCAAACCTGTATATGCCCAGTGACGGACTTCAGGTCGTATCGACAGCCCTTTACAAGTTCATCGGTCCTTACGGCTCACAGTGGGAAATTATCTTTGCCGGTGTAATTATCTGTATTATACCTACGTTAATAATCTTCCTTTCAATGCAGAAGTTTATTTACAGCAACCTTGTTTCAGGCTCTGTAAAGGAATAAACGCTTCCGATTCTCCTTGCTATATATGAAAATGACGTCACGCTGAAAAGCGTGACGTCATTTTTGTTCACGGGAAAGTTTGTACATAAATGCAGACGTTCATAATTTTTAACGGCGTGAGTTTTTCCTGCTGAAAACGCAGATAAAACAGCCGTTTTATTTGTAGCTGCTACCCTTATATATATTGGGATAAATTAAATTGAATGATAATGAACGGTTCCTTTTATACGAAGCAACACATAGCTCCAACGAGAGCTTTTTAACACTTATAGACCGGTAGCATTCATTTCTCAGGAGTGCCGCCGCTACTGTCATAGCAGTTTTCTTGTCATCATACCGTGCAGCATATTCCGGACAATATACGGTTGCTTTTGCGGAATTAATGTATTTGATTTTCCCATCCTTGCTTATAACCTCGAGTACATAAGCCATGCTCCCACCTCACTTTACAATTATCCGATAATAAAATTATAATTTAAAGAAAGGCGCATTTCAATAACAAATCAAAAATAAAATTGAAAAATGGGATAATATGTCAGAAATTTTGTCGAATTTATTGAAATCACTGAAATAATCCGAATTTTACTCTCAGACGGCAACATTTTTTCAATAGTGCGTCGCCTGTTATAAGCACAAATATTACTGTGGATACTGCGTGGATAAGGTCAAAGGGTATGCCTGAAACAATATATGCGGTAATTGTCTGTAAGTTTATATCAGTCGTGTAGGTAAGCACACTTGATATATTCATTATTCCGCCGTAAATAACGAGGACTGACAGGAAGGAGTAGATACAAAGGGCGAGCGTGTTGCGCTTTTTCGAGAAGATGATACCTGCGAAAAAGCCAAGCAGCCCCATTGCAAACATCTGCCACGGCGTCCACATACCCTGACCGAACAGCATATTCGATACAAGCATGGAAACCGCACCGACAAGAAAGCCTGCCTGCGCACCGAGCGCCGTTCCGCTTATGATAACGATTGCGGCAACGGGCTTGAACTGCGGGAACATAAAGAAAAGCTCCCTTCCTGCGACAGCCGCCGCAGAAAGCACGGCAAGTACCGCAATATCCTTTGCGGACGGCTTCTTTTTTTCAAAGCTGATAAAGAAAGCGGCAAGGCACTCGACAAGCACAGCAAGAATTATCAGCAGATGCTTTCTTGTGCCGTTAGGGATAAAAAGTGTGCCGAGTATTACTGTGAAAGGGATAAGAACGGCGGTTATAACGCCTGCGACAATATCGGACGGAGTAACTTTTTTTGCGGTTACGGGCGGCTTTGCCATTGAGTTTTTCGGAGCGACGCCGATTATAAGCATAATCATCGGGACGCACAGCAACGCATATTGCAGCCAGAACGGCTCTGACGGTATCTCAAAAGGGAATATGCCGGTACCGGCTAAAAGCATAAAAACAAATCCGACACTGCCGAGCAAAAGCATTACCTTTCGGAAAACCGAGAGCCTTTTGCGTTTTTTGCGTTGCGGTACGGCTGTGTCGGGCTTATTGCCTTGTATGCCGTGAAAACGTCCGGAGAGATTGCCATAGTTTTCAGCCCTTCCTCCGAGAGAAGCTATAAGCCCTGCGACAGTGTAAACATTATCGCATACGTTTTTGGCGATTTTCGCACTGTCTGTAGTGAAAAACGAGGAATCGGAAAAGAACTGTGACGGCGGCAGAGATACGCTTATTTCGCCGTCAAAAAGCAGGGCGCATATATCCGCCGTTTCGGCGCAGAAATCCATATCGTGACTGACGATCACAATCGTTTTCCCGTCTGCTTTAAGCTGTTTCAATAATGCCGAGAACATCTGCTTATATACTGCGTCCGCCGCCTTAGTCGGCTCATCAAGAAGAAGTATATCCGCACCGTAAGAAACGAGCTTTGCGAGCGCCGCCTTCTGCCGTTCACCGCCGGACAAGTCAAACGGGTGACGTGACCGCAGGTGCGTAAGATTAAATGCGGCGGCTATCTCGTCGGCATTATCGGCAAATTCTTCTCTGAGCGTTTCCTTGTTGAAAAGCAGGGTAGGGTCTTGCGGAAGAAAACCTATCTTTCCGCCGTTTATCGTTATTTTTCCGCTGTTTTGCTTGAGCGTACCGCAGATAAGGCTTAGCAGGGTCGATTTTCCTGCGCCGTTGCCGCCTACTATTGCGGTTATGCTCCCTTGCTTTATGTCAAGCGAAAGGTTTCTTATAATATCTCTTTTGCTGTTCTTATAACCGAAAGACAGATTTTTAACGGATATACAGCTTTCCTCCGACAGCGTATCGTCTGCGGCGGCAGGTGATACGAGCGTGTGTTTTTCTCCGTAGGATGTATACCAGTTCTTAGCGGAGGGAACGTCAAGCAGTGGAAGAACATTGCCGACAGATGCGCTTGCTCTTACACCTGCCGGCATTTCAAAAAGCATAGGGTGATTGTTTTCTGACAGATGCTCTGTAAGAGAGTTTGCATCGCCGTCGTGACACACCTTGCCGTTGTCGAGCATAACGGCACGCTTTGCAACGGACAAAAGACCGCCGAGCTGATGCTCAGCAACAATCACTGTCGTACCAAGCTCCTTGTTTATTCTCACAAGCAGTGAAATAAACTGCGTGGATGCGATAGGGTCAAGCTGTGAGAGCGGCTCGTCAAGGAGCAGTACATCGGGATTCATAGCCATTACAGACGCTAAGTTAATCATCTGCTTCTGACCGCCCGAGAGCTTGTCGCAGTCGCAGTACAGCAAGTCCTCTATGCCGAAGAACAAAGCGGTCTGGGAAACCTGCGAGCGTATTTCGTTTTGTGAAAGTCCTATGCTTTCCGCACCGAAGGCAAGCTCGTGCCAAACCTTGTCGCAGACGATCTGCTCGTCCGTAAACTGCGTGACAAAGCCGGCAAAATGACCGCCGAAAGAAATTTTTCCTTTTTGCGTTCCTGCATCGGCAGGCGCTTTCATAAGATTTAAAAGGGTGGATTTTCCGCTTCCCGAGCTTCCGCAGAGTATTACGAATTCTCCTTTGTTTATTTTAAGCGAAATATCGGAGAGTGCGTTCATATCCGAGCCGGGATAGGAATATGACAGATTTGAAATATTATAAAGTTCCATTTCTTTCCCTCCGTTTAAAACGTGAATAAAGCTCGGCTGTAACAGGCGTCGCACAGAGTATGAGCCAGAAAATATCCGCAGAAATATCGAAAGCTGTCAGCGGCAGGACAAATTCAGGGTAGTAGAGGTAATAGGCTTTACCGCTTGCAAAAAGAATAATAATTGCGGTTGTGCATATCACGGTAACAGACATTATAATAAAGTCGGACGGTGTAAAGCGGAATATGCTGTAGGCTGTACGTTTTGCTGTACCGTAACCTCTGTATTTCATAGATCGTGCGGTATATGCACTATGCTCAAGGGTATCCGTTACCGCAACGGAGAGAACGTGAACACCGCTTCTGATACGGCTTCTAAAGTTGCCCTCGTATATATCGTTTCCCACAAAACGCTGAGCCGCCGCCGCTTGCTTTGCCCGTCTTGCGAACATAGGCACTGAACGCAGTGTCATTGACAACAGCAAAGCGAGTGACGGCAGTGCTTTTCCAAGAAGATATACCGTTTTGTCGCTTGTCATACACTTGTTAAGTCCGATAAACCACATTATGAGCGATATTGTCATAGCGCCTGTAAACAGCGAAAAAATAAGCGTTTCAAGGGTGATACTGTTGCCGCTCGGCAATTTTGCAAGCACGGTTATGCCTCTGTTTGAAAACAGAAGATTTATAACCGCCGCAAGCAGTGCCATAGGCAGCATTACAACAAGCGTTCTTGCGGCGGTTTTTCCGTTCAGTAAAAAAGCAAAAACGGCAGAGCAGACAAGAGCCTCCGCCATAAAGACGGGGCTTTGCACTATTGCGGTTATCAGTATCACCGACAGAAAATACATTGCCGCTGTTACAGGGTGTGTTCTTTCCATTGTTGCTCCTTAGTTTTAAAGGTCATAGCCAAGCTCGCAGGTATAGCGGAACGCTATCTTGTCGTTGTTTACGGGCTTGTACGATGAACAGCCGTAGTTCGGGAAAACGCCGTTTACGCTGTACATCCAGCCTGAGCCTTGTCCACAGTCGAATTCATAAAGGTTGTTTATACCCTCGACATAGTATGAGCTGAACGCAGGGGTGTAGCTTGCCTCCATCTGAATACTGTTTTCGTCACAGATACGGCGGAGTATATCATATACGCTTTCACCGCTGTCGAATCCGACCGTTCCGCTGAATATTACGGCATCATCGGGAACGTACTTTTCAAGTCCTTTTTTCAGCTTATCCTTGTTGTTGAGTATGGTTTTGCACTCTATAACGAATGTGCAGGTGTTGTCATATTTCTTTATCGGCTTGTTGGGCTTCGGGGTCGTTGATATTACAGATGAAGCGGTCGATACTGTTGTGACTTTTGAAGATGGCGGACTTGCCGAAGATGTCGGGGCGGATGTGAAAACGGGCTTTCTGGTTGGCTTTGAAATGTCTGCGGCGGTAGATGATGTTGATGCGACAGAGGTTATTGCCGTTGTTTCCGGCTTTTCGCTTTCAGGTAAGGTTTGTGAAGAAGTGTCCGTAACGGTTGTTGCGGGCGTTGTCTGAGAATTGCCGTCTGTCTGAAAAGCGGTTGTTGCGGCAAGGCTTTGAGTGGTTGTAAACGATGATGTTTCGGGGGGAACATATGATATACCGCTGTTTTCGGCGGCATCTTTTCCCACAACGGCGGAAACTACCGCAATTATCACCACAACGACAAGAGCCAGCCCAAGACCGAGTATATATTTGTATTTATCAAAAAAAGCTTTCATTTTTTCTCCGTGAAATATCGGTTATGTAAAAATTGTTCCGCACCTATTTTATCATAAAAACAGGTACGGAACAAGCATTTACATAATAGTTTTACTTATTTGCGCTTTTTCTTCGAAATAAGCATAACTGCGCCTGAGATGAGAACTGCCATACCGCCTGTTACAAGTACGCCTGTACCGGGATTTATGGGATCGTTTTTATCTTCGGGCTTGCCTGAGCAGTCGCCGGGCTTTACAGAATCGCCGGGCTTTGCGGGCGTATCGGGATTTTCGGGTTCTGTCGGCTCAGTCTGTGCGGACATTTCGTAAAGTGAAGAGCCGTCCTTTGAAAGCTCATAAGCTGTAAGAGCGAGTGCCGCCTGCTCGGTAGCCATGTAGTTTTCTTCGCCGCCGAGCGTGTGGCTGTAGCCGTTTTCTGTAGCGTAGCTTTCAAGTGCGTCGATAAGCGTGATGCCGTCAACGATGAATCTTGAATCTGTAAGCGGGTCGATGCCGAGAGCGGCAAGTGCGATAAGTACCTGCGAGGTGCTTTCACTGCCGTTTGCATATCTTGCGTTCTCGTCAAGAGATTCTGCAAGGAACTCAAGACCGCTGTCTATAGCCGCATTTACCTTCTCGTCAGCCGCATAGGGAGCGAGAGCCTGTATAGCCATAGCCGTAAGGTCAACATCTGCGGTATCGCCGGCGAGCGCCCAGCCCTTGCCCGTCATATTGTCAACAATATAAGCGATAAGCTCATCGTGCGTCTTTGCGCTGTAATCTGTAGTGTCGAATGCTATAAGTGAGAATATAACCGCATTGATACCCTGCGATGTGATATAGTCCATATCGTCAAGACCGCTCAGCAGGTTATGGCCTGCGATGTCTGCGGAATTCTTTCCGAGTGAGGACAGAGCGATTATAACTCTTGCGTTCTCTGTAGGCTTTCTGTCCGAAAGTCTGTCTGAACCGTTAGCCTTTACTGCTTCACAAAGCTCGCTGTAGTATTTTGCCGCCTTGTCGGCAGAGAGCTTTCCTGCTCTTGCGAGTGCGATAACCGACCATTCGCCGCCGATAGACTGAACGGGGTAGATTTCATTATCCGCAAGAGTGCCGAGAACAGTGTCGAAGTGATCCTTGCTCTTTGTGCCTGCCTGCTTTATCGTGTCGATAACGGCAAATCTTTCTGTTGCCTTGTCAAGAGTATCCGAATTTGTGACCTTATCTCTTAAACGCTCGGGAACTGCCGAGTAAGCGTCCTTTGCATTTTCGATCTTATCCTTACTGTCAGCGGCTACCTTGCCGATTGCATCTATTGCCTTTATCGCATTGCTTATAACGTCAGCCTCAGCCTTAGCGAGAGCTTCTTCTGCGGCTGTTAATGTTTCGTAGTTTCCTACAAGCGTCTTTGCGTTGTCGCTGAGCTTGTCATAAGCCGTTCTTGCCGCTGTGATGTCGTCATAGCTGTCGAGCGTTACATCGCCTATAGCGTCAATAAGCTCTTCGACCTGCTCAGCCGCCTTTACATCATCGGGAACGAGCTTTAAGTAAGCGTATACGGGCTGTTTTTCACCGTTCTGAACGATTATTCTGACAACCTTTATTTCAGACTGATTAAGTGCGATTTTAGCCTCTGTGCCGGATGCTACACGCTGATTGTTGATATAAATGTTATCATCGTCAGCGCCGGATACGGAAACGTTCACGCTTTCCTCGATACCTGTGCTTATCTCGTAAACACCGTTATCATCGGGAGTAATTTCCTTTATTGTCTTGCCGTTTGCGTCTGTTAAGACTATTTTTCCGGGAAGCGCTGTCGTGCCGACCTCTTCCTCGTTTGCGGTTGTTCTTACAACATAAGAAACCTCTGTCGATTTCTCGTTGAATACGCCTGCCCAGATGTTGCTTGCTGTCTGTATCTTTATATAGTGAACGCCGTTTTTGAATGTAACGGGGTTGCCGTTTTCATCTACCGCCCACTTTAAGTCGAAACCGTTTGATTCGGCATTTTCGCTGTATGCGTTTACATTAGTGCCTATCGTGCCGTTCTTGAAGTAGTCAACATAGCCGAACCTTGTCGTGCCTACAAAGGAAGCTGTAGAGCTGTCGCCCTGTATACTACCCTGAACACCGGGGATAACAACGCCTCTGAGTGTGACAGTATCGCCCTTTGCAAGATCGTTCATATAGTAAACGCTGGGTGAAACCCATCTGCCTGTCTGCTTTGAGCCGTCGTTTGAGTTGCCCTGATTGTCTGTCCAGCTTGTTTTACCGTCGGCTGTCTTTTTGTATGTCACTTCGTAATCGGTGATGGTCGTATCTTCAAAATGCTCACTTCCTGCGAGCGCATACCATGTTTTGCCGTCCTCAGAAACATATACCTGTCCGCTTTCAGCCGCACTTCCGCCGCTTACAAAGCTGTTGCCGTAAGCGTAGAAGTCAAGGCCGTAGGGGTTTGAGGGGTCGTCTGTTACGGGGTTTTCATAGTAATATGTGATATAACCGCCGAAGTTACCGAGTGATTTTATAGTGCCTGCGAGCGTCTGCTCGGGGCCTACACCGTAGGAAACGTTGGTGTACTGGCTGTTGATGCAAAGATAATCAACGACCTTGTCGGGTACGTCATACTTGCTTCTCTTTGTAGCCTTGACAGTATAGCTTTCTGAAAGAGTGCCGTCTGTTACCGTTACAGTAGTGTTTGCGCTCTTGGTAACAAGGCTGTAAACGCCGTTTTCGTCTGCTGTTGCGGCATCGTTGCCTATCTTAACTGTGCAACCGTCGGCAACCTTGAAATATACTGTGGGGAATTCTGCGTCATTTGCTATAACTATATTATAGCTGAGAAGTGACGGGTCGAATGCGGGATACATATCGCCGTGTTCGCTTTTAAGCTCTGTAAAGTGTACGTTCTTTATAGAAACGTCAGCCTTTACAAGCTTTATTTTGTAGCTTGTTATCTTGTCTGCGTCATCAAACTTGTCTGTAAGATAATCGCCGTCAGAAACCACATCTATTGATACTGTAACAGTGCCGTCCTTGCTAAAGGAATATGCGGGCGTTGTTTCGCCGCTTTTAAGCTCTGTATATTCACCGTCTGCCTTCGCTCTGAAATGAACGTTTGCGGTTTTGCCCTTGAGAGTAAGTGCAACGCTGTCGGTGTCGCCCAAAACATAGGCTGTGTAGCTGTGGCATTCTGCGTTTGTGCCGGTCGTATCGGTCACATTGCCGTTTTCGTCATTTCTGAAAACCGTTCCCTCCGCAAAGCCGTTGTACTTTGTTGCATACAGCTCTCTGCCGGCGGGAACAAGCGTAATGCCGCTTGTGCTTGCGATTTCCGCAGTGTAGTCATAGGGACGTGTTATGTTGAACACATACTGCGTCTTTATGCTTTCATCGTCAATGTAGCAAAGCTCTAAAATCAGCTTTGTAAGACCGAAGGGAATATTAGAAATGCTGTTGAAGCTGCCGGACTTTATCTCGTTTCTCTGTGCAACTCCGTTTATATCGGTGTATACCGCATAGCACTTCAGCAGGTCCTTGTTGAACTTGGTTCCGCTGTTGATATAGAAAGATGATGTGCTGTAAGACTTTATCTTTACATCATATTCGAGCTTTTCGGGGTCGAAAGCGTCATTGTCCCAGCCGTCAAGCGAGAAAGCCGAAAGTGCAAAGCTGTCAAAACGTGCGGCGGGTCTTGTGCCCTCCTTTATTGTTACCTTATAAGTGCTTGCTGCTGCACCCTCGCCTACCGTAACGGTGATAACATCGCCGTCCTTTATTTCAGTAGGCTTTGTAAGGCTCAGCGTCTTGTCGCCGATCTTGCTTACCGTCTTGAAATTCTTGTTCAGTGCGGTAGGACGGAAATTGATGCTCTTTGTGCCGAAAGGAACAGTAAGAGTATAATTATAGGTCTTTGCACTGAATTCGGGGGAAAGTGTGCCGTAATCGCTGCTTATCGCTTTAAGCGATGTATCTGTACCGCTCCAGTCACTGCCGAGGTCAGCACCCCAGTCCATAGTGTACTGCATACGGATCTCATCGCCGCTTGCAAGCTTGCCGTTAGCAACGGTATAGGCTGTGAAGCCTTCGTTTGTAAACCAGTCGTTGAGCGTACCCATCCAGCCGCTCATCGAGCCGCCGTCAAACGCCGCAAGGCCTGCGATCTCGCTTATGTAGCCATCGTCTGCGCCCTTCTGAGTAAAGCCGGAGCTTTCGATAGCGTCCTTTATGCAGGTCATTGCACTTGAGGTCTTGTCAAGCGATACCCACTTGTCAATCTTGGTGCCTGTCCATGCAGGAGCCTCACCGCCGCTGACCGCTTCGGTAAACGTTGTGTTTTCTACAATAACACGGACGCTTCCGAGGTCATCATCGGCAAATACAGTAAAGCTCACCTGCGGTACTGACAGCAGTGCCAGTGAAAGCGCCAGCAGTAAAGCTGTCACTTTTGCTGTAAATTTCTTTACATTTGTCATAGTTTTACCTTCCTTTATTCTTTTTTGCCGTAAGGCTTAACCGTCTAATCTGCGTTTTGCTGCTTTTCTTCTTTGTCTGGAGCGTTCACGCTTTTCACGGCTTTTCTCCTTTGCCGAAACCGCCGGAGGCTCTTTCAGCCCTGCGGCTTCAAGCGCCCTTGTCCACGGTCCCAGCTTCTGCTTTATAAAGCAGACTTCGCTTGGAGTAAAATCGGAGCGTTTTGGCAGAGTGCCAAGCTGTTCATACTTTTCGCAAAGCATAGCGACAGCCTTGCTCATTTTTTCGTCCGCCATAACGTCACCTCCGTAAACAAATACGAAAAACGGCAATAAAAAATGCCTTCACCAAAAAAAGTGAAAGCACAACTGATCTTTTAGCACAGCAAACATAAGCCATACGGATATGCCAAAAAAGCATAAGGGTACAGCCTTAGCTGAAGATCGGCTGTACTTCTTCCTCGTCCAAGAGACAATGCCGAAAAATACGGGGGTATTCTGACTTGTGAGCATAGGCTCAGATACAGTAATGACGGTTGCTCCGGATTCTCACCGGATTCTCTTTTGCACATCCGACTGGACGCAACCTTATTGCCATAACATTTGTACATATTCGATTTTACCTGGTTACTTATTCTTTTACCACAAAATCACAAAATTGTCAAGATTGCTGTCGGACGAATTATGGTGCTTTCCCTGCATCTGTCAGTTATTTTCAACATACTCCTTTCAATATTCATGCACATTATGCATGGTTTTATATGATTTATGTTTTTTATTTATGGTACAGTGATTTCCTACAACATAAAAGCAGCCCCTTTCCGCCATCACTGTGACAGCAGAAAAGGGCCGCTCATATTATTTACTGAAGTACTCCTGCTCCAGGTATCTGGCTACATAGATACCGCTGGCGGATGCATGGGAAAGAGAATGTGTCACACCGCTGCAGTCTCCGATAACAAAGAGACCTTTGTGGCAGGTTTCCAGATTCTCATCGATCTCAACTTCCATGTTGTAGAATTTAACCTCAACACCATAAAGCAGAGTATCGTCATCTGCTGTTCCAGGTGCGATCTTATCCAGAGCATAGATCATTTCCATGATTCCGTCAAGGATACGTTTCGGAAGAACAAGACTCAGATCGCCGGGAGTAGCTGCGAGAGTAGGCCGTACCATACCTTCTTCGATGCGTGCAACCGTACTCCTTCTTCCGCGCACCAGATCGCCGAAACGCTGTACGATAACACCGCCGCCCAGCATGTTGGAGAGACGGGCGATACTTTCACCGTAGCCGTTGCTGTCCTTGAAGGGCTCGGAGAAATGCTTCGCTACCAGCAGGGCAAAGTTGGTGTTCTCTGTCTGCTTGTCGGCTCCTTCGTAGCTGTGGCCGTTTACGGTGACGATGCCGTTGGTGTTCTCATTTACAACGATACCGTGGGGATTCATACAGAAGGTACGCACGGAATCCTCGAATTTTTCAGTGCGGTATACGATCTTGCTCTCATAGAGTTCATCGGTCAGATGAGAGAAGATGACTGCGGGCAGTTCCACCCGGACGCCGATATCCACGCGGTTGGACTTGGTGTTGATGTCCAGATCTTTACAGATCTGCTCCATCCATTTGCTGCCGCTGCGGCCTACGGAAATAATGCACTTGTCGCAGTCGTAAGAAGCGTTTTCGCAGCAGATACGGTAACCGTCACCAACGGTCTCCACCGTTTTCACCGGGGTATCGAAATAGAAAGTCACTTTATCCTTCAGTTCTGCGTACAGATTTTCCAGCACGATGAAGTTGATATCTGTACCCAGGTGACGTACGGAAGCGTCTAACAGGTTCAGCTTGTTCTGCATGCAGATTTTTTTGAAAGAGGTGCCAGCAGTGGAATACAGCTTCGTGCCTTCACCGCCGAACTTCATGTTGATGTCATCCACATATTTCATCAGGTCGATGGCCTGACTCTTGCCGATATACTCGTAGAGAGTGCCACCGAAAGCGTTGGTGATATTGTATTTTCCATCGGAAAATGCACCGGCACCGCCAAAGCCTGCCATAATGGCGCAGGGCTTACAGCCGATACAGGACTTCACCTTTCCGGTGACAATGGGACACTGGCGGGAATAAATATCTGCACCCTG
>OGGJ01001939.1_pt1 | contig 15654 bp, 10 predicted proteins | sample 1571071 | NCBI WGS metagenome assembly OGGJ01 (sample SAMEA2581954, study PRJEB24529) | metagenome | biome: Human gut stool | place: China | collected 2011
AAAGGCGCCCGTCGCGGTATCGTAGGTGTAGTCGGTGCCAAGGGTAAGCGGAGCGCCATCCAGGGTGACGGTCAAACCGCTGAGAATGGGATCGAAGGTATCGGTGACAATGACATAATCCGCAGCGGCGGTGGCGGTATTGCCGCTGTTCTGCAGGTAGAAGGTATAGGTGACGGTACCGTTTTCCACCACATTGGTGGGGCACATGCCCTTACTGATAGAAAGGTGGAGCGTTTCCTCTGCCGTGGCAACTGCCTGCGTCGTGATGGGGGTACCGAGGTTTTCACCGGTGATCACCGCGGTATTGGTAATGGTGCTACCGGCCGCAGGCGGTGCGTAGCCGTTGGTTTTGGCTTCATAAAGCAGCAGAACGCTGCCGCCGGCCGGGACAGTAATGCCGCTGATCGCCAGCGGCGGTCCGGCAGTAACGGCCGGGGCGTTTTGCAGGGTGCCGTTGCTGAAGTATTTTACCGAACCGGGAACATAGCCAAGAGGCACCAGCGTGCCATCACCAAAATCGTACCCCCCAAGGTTATCGGTAACGGTAAGGCCGGTATAGGCGGCGGTGCCGCTGTTGCGGATGCTGATGGCATAGGTGATGGTATCGGCATTGCCATAGGCAGGCAGAACAGCGGTTTTTTCGGCTGAGAGGACTTCGACCAGCTGGCCCTCCACGGTATTGGAATTGGTGGAGGTATCACGGTAGGAAAGGGTTGCGGTATTATAAAAAGCAGCCATAAAATTATTCCCTCCTAAGATCTCATTGGGAAAGCGGGCGAGCGCCGACTCTCCGGTATCAGTTTATGCTGGTGCGCAAAAATGCGTGTTCCCTGCCCTTTTGCAGCTTGACACCGGCGGGCAATCGTGATATTATAGATGAGCAGTTTTGAGCGCCACAAAAGAATATGGGCCCGTGGCTCAGTTGGGAGAGCGCCGCGTTCGCATCGCGGAGGCCGAGGGTTCGAATCCCTTCGGGTCCACCATATCATAAACCCGCAGAAATGCGGGTTTTCCCTTTGTTTATGCGGGTTTTCAGCGTTTTTAGTCTTTGCAAATCTTGCTGTTTCTTGCGGTCTTTTTGCATATAGACTACACAGAAACTACACAGTAAAATACCCCCTCCGCAACTGGAGGGGGCATCTCTTTACCACACCTTCTCTGACACTCCGAGTGCCTCATGCAAAAGGTGCTTTTGCTTTGTGCTTGCGCCTGGAACGGCCTTATCGATAGCGGCCTTCTTCTTTCGGCTTGCAGACCCTGAAATTGTTTTCCCGTTATCGCCCTTGTCGCCTACGATACCACGGGCTGCAAAGTATGCGGCGTAGTATTGGTCGTAGGTAACGCCCTGTGCGACATACTCGGCTGCCTTTTCTCCGACATCCTTGTTGTAGTCCTTTAGCGCATATTCCGCGCCGAACGCCTTGCGGTTTGCTTCGCGCTTCACCACATCGCTGTCTGCGCTTCCGATGCTCTTTGCGGTTTCCTCGTAGGTGCCGACGGTCAACAGGGCTTTTCTATAAATCTCGTTACGCAGCTCTAAGAGGTCACGGGCTTCCTCCCGCTTCTCCTTGCGGGTCTTTTCGCCGCTGTTGTAGATTTCCTTGAGCTGCTTTGTGATCTCGGATGCGGCCTTGCTCTGCTTATACAGGTAGGAGTAGGTTGCATCATCGGCTGCTGTCGCAAACTCTGTCTCCTTTACCTGCTTGGCTTCGTCCAGCGCATCATAGAAGTCGCTGCCGAGACGGTTCTGCCGGACGCTATCTACCACGAAAGCCTTTACCACCGCAGGGACATCTGCTTTCTTGGAAAGCGCCGGAAGCAACCAGTCACCGATAAAGCCGGAATACTGGTCGATCAGGTAATTGACCTTCTTCGGGGAAAGCCCCTCGATGCCGTTCTTCCCGTGTCGTGTAATCTCCCCGAGCCAGATGGAAAACGCATCGGTGCTTTCATCGTATTGCAGGTAGTCAGGCTTTTCCTCCATGTAACTGGAAACGATGTCGCCACCGTACCAGTTCTTGTTGGTCCTCATCGCATCAAACCCTTCGAAGATGTTATTGGACAGCGGGTTGTTCGGGGCAAGCTGTTCGATAGCGAAAGACGGATAACCGGCAAACGCGCTGCTCGCAGGTTCCCCTTTCAGCCAACGCCACATACGGTTAGTGAACGCCGTAATAACGGAAGGTTCACGGCCCATCGGGATCTTGATAAACTTGTTATCACCGACCTTGATGAGGATGTTGCTATCCTTCATATAGTTGGAAAGCTCTTTGTAGTCATCGTCCTCTTTCAGCCCATCATACAGCAGGCCCATAATGATACCTGGTGCCACGCCGTTGATAAGCAAGCGGGAGATCAGCTGTCCAATCTCTTTCCAGCCGCGCCGGTCAATGACATTGCGAATGTTCTTGGAAAGGCCCTGCATACCGGGGTTGAAGAACGGCACAAGGGAAGCGTTCAGTTTGCGGGCCGCGAAGCCACCACGGCCAAAGTTGGTTGTAATGTCTGCCGCGTTATAGAGCGCCTGCTGAACATCTCCGGTGTCCTCCATCGTGCTGATAAATTCAGCAAGTCGGGGGTACTGCTCGACCGCTTCATTGGCAAAGGAGAGGATGTCGATTACTCTATTCAACCCCCCAGCCACTTTATCGACTGCACCGTTCTTGAAATGGTAGCGGTCGGAAAGCCCCGTCTTTGGGTCATAATAGGTAGTTCCTTTTCCGCCCATCGCCTGATAGAGCTGCCAATACTTCCCGTTCGTTGCGATTTCCTTTACGGCCTTGCCGTAGTTCTTAATGAATGTGGCATTGCTGTAATGGGTAAAGTACAATGCAGACTGTGCATCACGGACGAAATTTCGCACGATGAATACAGGGTTCCATTGCGTGACCAGCTTCTTGAATGTGCTGTTGATGGAGCGCAATGCTTTCATTCCAAAGGAATTGGATTGCTCAATGGGTCTAAACCCATCGGCCATTGCTTTACTCATGTGCAGAGTAACCGGTTTGCCATCCACCCAAATGCGCAGCGTGTTCTTGAGGTTCTCTGCGGAATCCGCATCAAGGTCAACGAGATCGCCTTCCTCTGTAACACTCTGAATGTATTCCGAGATATCACGGGTAGTATCCATTGCATCTTCATACAGCATATTGCCCAGAATGTTCTTTTTGGCTGCGGAGAAGGTCTGCAAGGTCTGCCTGGCAATACTGTCGATCAGCGGCATGATATCCTGGTTGCCACCTTTTGCGGACTTGATGGTGCTGTTCACCGCAACGCTGTTGGGGTTGGAGTAACCGCCGGAGGTGCTGGGCATATCGCGGTAGGTGGGAACATAGTGCGGATACAGTTCCTTCATGTACTGCGCCATAGCTTCGCTCACGAGTCCGCCCTGCTTTCGCACCTCCATCAATCCGTCAAGGTAGGCATACACATCCTTTGCCCACTTCTCAAATTCAGGGTGTGCATCCAGCAGGTCAGCTGCAGCGGCACGGCTATCGTCTGCGGTCACGCTGCTTCCGAATACAGGCTTGTCAAACTGCTTTTCTGCCCACGCCTGGAACTGCTTATATTGCTTGGCTGCGGCAATCTGTGCCTTGGTGTAGGCTTTTGTAAGGGTAGTATCCTTGCCTGCGGCTGTGGAGATGTTCTCATCTGTCATTTCCGCAAAGCCGTTGACTTCCCTGTTCAGTTTCGCCCGAAGTTCTGCAAGCTGCCGCTGCGCCTTTTCGCGTACACTCATGCGGTCTACATTGTGCTCGTGCAGCAGGTAGGTGTAAAACTCATCGGTCAAGCCAGCCTTTTTCGCCGGTTCAAATACCTGCATGAGGTTCTTATCGCCGATCTTCTTGCCGTTAAGGTCATACTGCCCGGCGCCGCCAATGGAATACTGCGCCGCCGCAGATGCCTGCCCGACATTGTTCGCTGCATACATGATTCTGCTGTCGCCGACTTCGTTCCCGAATCGCTCCAGCTCATCCTTGGTATTGACTAACTGGCGCTTAAAAGTGCGCCAGTCTTTGGCGGCTTTCGCCTTAAAGGTTTCCTTGTCCTTCTTCGGCATTTCGGTCAGAACCTTGGCAACATCTTCCGTAGTGGTGGATTTCTGTTCCGCCGTCCTCAATCGGGCTTTGCTCTTTGCCCGATCCTCCCGCACCACTCGGTCAATGCGGTCCTGCGTCCTCCGCCGGTTGAATTCGTCCTTGGCTTCGGTCAGTTTTTCGTTATACTTTTCCTGTGCCTGCTGGTTGTTAGCCCGCAGGTCAGCGCGGTACTGCTTGGCAAGTGCATCATACTTCGCCATGAATTCTGCACGGGCCTTTGCTGCCTTCTCTCGCTCTTTAGCCGCTGCTATTTCGGTGAGGAGTTTCGTCTCTGCATCACGCCAGCGGTCATTCATCTTCGCTTCCGCAGTTGCCTGCTGGCGATAGTCAGCAAGCTGCTGACGGATGTTCTTCACCTCGGCTTGTGCAGCCTTCAGCTCATCGTTTGCTTTCTCGGTTGCTTCGGAAACAACCCTGTCGATGTCGGCCATGTACTGGGCATCTTCCATGAGGGAGTAGCGGATGTCTTGGCTGGAGGTCGGGTCAACATTATCTGCGAGTTTGACCTGTTCGGGGGAGAATACCGAAACCTCTTTGCTCCTGCCATAGTCCCACACAATCCCGTCATACCCTTTTGCACGGAGTTTGTTTATGTCGGCTTGCGTAACGATGTTTGGATCGTTTGACTGTTTTTCGGCTCGGGATTTATATACGCTATCTCTGCCATATGCGGCTTTGAGAATTCCCGGGACAGGGTTCCCATCTGTCACAACAAGCGGCTTCGTAATATTCGCATACATCTCATACAGTCTGCCATTCCCCTCGCCCATGGCGTCTGCGTATCGCTGTGCATCGGATCTACTGCTGGTAAGATAAATGCCGGGGCCAAGCCACCCCTTCTTCCCCCTCTTAAATTTCGTAATATATCCAAACGCAGTTGTACCGTGATACATAACAAGAAGGTTTCCGTTCCCGTCTATCACCTTACTGTCCTTAAAGTACTCCTGCTGCTCCGCAGAAAGCTCTCTGCCGGTGCTGTCGGTCGTCGGCATTTCCATAAGGGAATGTTTCCCGCTTGCATCTTCTGCGCTATTCTGCATAGAATAGTTATTGACAGCGGTATCGGATTGTGGTACCATGTCAGCAGAAAAGCTGTTGCTCCCCATTTCAGAGGCAGTAATCGGTTCGGAAGAGCCGAGGGTCTGAGGCCTTTGGGAGACAACAGCTTTTTTGGTTGCGTTGTCAACCAAATACAGCGTATAGTAAAGACCATCAGAATTGCCATATGCTCTTTTTACATCGGCAACAAGATCATACACTTTTCCATCGATCTGAACCGTTTTTACATAGTAATCGAAGTAATCCGCATTTTTATGGTTCTTCGTGTCCCTGCTACTGCGGTCGTATTCTGCATTCTCCAGCAGGTCAAATACATCGCCCTCGGCCAGAGAGTTGCGCAGCGCTTTTGCGCCATTGGCCGTTGATCTACGGTCACCATATATCGGTTTCCCAGCTTCCTGAATGTCGGGTCTTACATAAACGACATGGCCGTTTCTTTCCAGCCGGGCTGTTCTCCCTCTGTACTGGTTTTTGATAAGGGCGAGATACTGCTTTTTCTTTTGAGATTCCGAAAGCTGCTGTGTTGCAAGGCTTGTTTCGTATATCTCCATCCCGTTAGGAGCAACATCGATCAGAGAAAACGCTTCCGGCCCTTTCACACCAGTTTCTGCTTTACCCTCCATCCCATCAAGCAAAGCCTTCTGCGATTCGGACAGCCTGTTGTAGGCTTCCTGTGCAGAGGGCTTTCCTTTTAGCTTTTTGAGGATACGGTTCAAGAAACCTTTAATGCCGGTGGCGGCTTCCGTATTTCTTGCGCCGATGTACTCCAGCATATCCCGGCTGCCCAAAAGATCACCGCTGATATCGGCAGCGACTTCCTCCGCAGCTGCATCCGGGTCAAGCTCAATTCCATTGCGCTCGTACAGTTCGGTTTTGGCATTCATCATGCCCTTTACCATATCGGCATAGTCGGGGTTCTCTACCAGCGTATCAATCATCCCGGAATACTTGCTATCAGCTACAAGGTCGTGAAACATCTCATGCCCGAAAGTAACCATCAGCGGATCACGGGAATTGATGTTGACATAAATGGTGCCATCCGGTGCGCGATAGCCATTGGTCAGTCGGTACTGCCCATTGACCTGCACCGCGCCCTCAAACCACACGATAGTCTTGCCAAGGTATTTCGCTGCATTGTTCACCTCGGCAACAGCTTTCTTTTTACTGCCGAGAATTTCAGCTTTCTTATAGCCGATCTCGGTATTGCCGCGCACATCGGTATTGGTGATCTCCTTGATACGGCGCTTGCCGTCTACATCGGTAATGGTGTTTTGCTCAACGGAAAGCCATCTTTCATCGGATTCCCGCTGCATCTGCTCCGCCTGCGCCTGCATATCGGCATCGAACTGGGCAGCAGCCTGTTCTCCTGCAGCAGCGACACGCTGGGCATATTCCGCCTGGGAGATCGCCTGTTTACCGGACTTCGCAATGTTCTGCGTAGCCACTTCGATAGCGGCAATATCCTGTGCTGTGTTTCCGCTGAACTGTACGCCGGTCAACTGGGAGAATGCCTGTCTTGCGGCAGGGTCGTTATTGATTCGAGCAGCTACGCCTTGGTTAGTTGCTACACCGGCAAGGGCGCTGTTGTAGGCTTTCTCTCCTGCGTTGGCAGGATTATCAACTGTGGGCGCAAAAGCCTGCCCTACGCTGTCCTCGGCTGTTTTAATGGATTGTGTGCGCTGGGCATCGGTAATAGCTGTTGCTACGGCTTGCGGAGTAGCTTCCACATTCAGCTTTTGGGCTGCCTGCGCCAGCGCATCCGCTTTGGAGACCATCGCCTTGATCTCATTGATGGAGACCTGGGTAATATCGTTCTGGATTTTGGAAAGGCCGCTCTCGGCATCATAGGTGAGGTTTGCTTCATACAGTCTGCCCACCATTTGGCTGCTGGGGTTCTTCTGCACCTCCGCCGCATAAATGGCAGGTGCGGTGCCTGCGCCTTTCTCCATGCCCTCCTGCACCTGCTGCGCTACGGCAGCAGGGGAAGCATTCAGTGCCTTGCCTACACGGCTATAGGTGACGGAACGCATTGCAGCGTTGCCGCCGCCCAATACGCCGCCTGCAAGAGCACCCAGCAGGATATCATAGCCGAAGTTGTCCATCTCGTCACTGTCGCCGGTGAGGGCCTTTTCAATGGCGTAGTTGATAACATCCTCTGCGCCCTCCTCAATGCCTTCGGAGAGAGCGTCCCGCAGCCACTTGCCACCCACGGAATTGGCGAGGTTATACAGGCCGGGGGCTTCCGCCATCAGTTTCTTGGCCACGGCCTGCCCGGCGGCAGACTTGCCCAGCGAGCCATACAAACCGCCAAACTGTTCGGTAAGCATGGAAGCGCCACCGGCAGCGGAGCCGAGTACGAATGCTGTATCCGTATTCCCGTACTTCTCATAGGCATCTGCATATTTATTGCCCGCAGCGGATGCAGCCATCATGGGCAACCCAGCACCGGGAAGAACGAAGTTAGCCGCAAGGGAAGGTACCATGTTGAAGATAGTATTTCCGGTTTGAAGTGCAAGGCGCTCCAGCCCGCTTGTGCTCTCGACATTCTTTTCATGGCGCAGTTCTGCCTGCGTCTTATAGTCTGTGATGGGGATTTCTCTCTTATCGGCAAGCCCGGCCCGCTTTACGGCTTCGGTACCGCTTACGCCGCTTTCCATCAGCCGCTTGGCTTCCCATGCCTGCGCTTCTGGATTGCCGGAAAGATACGAAGATGCAGCGGCGGCATACTGCCCCATGCGCTGGAATGCGCTCTGCACGCCAGCCAAAGCCATATCACCTGCCTTGAATTTATTCTCGTCCGGGTTGTAGTCCTCCACCGCTTCCATGTTCCGATGGTTTTTCCAGTTGGTGTAGGCGTTGGTGTAGTCAATGCCTGCGCGGTTGGCAATTTCCAGTTGCTCCTCTGCCTGCTTCTGCATATTGCCTGCCCGCATATAGGCACTCAATTTAAGCGCGGCATCGTCCCGCTTCTTTTTCAGCGCGTCTACCTGCTTTTTCATGGCGTCGCTCTGTTTACGAGAAGAAGCCCCAGCAGGCGCAGCCTGTGTAGGCTGCGTGCTGGGGGCAGAGGGATTATATTGGGTAGCTTTCTTCACAGCTTGAACAAGAGAGTCAATGCCGCTCCGCTGGTAGTTCTGCTCAAGCTCCGCGGCAGGCGATGCACCGAAAGATTTTTGATAGTTTTGTTCCAGCGTTTTTCTATCCATTTTTCCTCCTGTTATTCAAGTCCGAGAAGTCTTGCCGCCATTGCATCAGAATAACCGGCCCGGCGCAACATGTTGTAGGAGTCCTGCAAGGCGGCATTGTAATTTGGGTTTTCCTTTTTGGTGGTTTTTGCCTTTGGCTTCGGGGCCTTTGCCAGCCCGGCGGAATAGCTTGCCTGCGCATTCAGCTTTCTGCTCTGCGGCTCCCGGTTCGCCTGAATCATGTCAAGGTATGCCTGATTCACCGCATCGGAATAGGCGTTATCCGCATCGGCAAGGCTGCTGTTATAGCGGTTGTTCAGCCGGACATAGGAGCTTTCCGCAAGGCCGCCATTGATGCCCTCACGGGCCAGCTGCCCGGGGAGGTTCTTTAGCGCCATCTCTTTGGCAATGTACGCCCTGCGTGCATTGTCCTCCCGCTGCTGGGCCGCCTGTTTCTGCTGGGCCTCATACATCTGCTGGTTGTAGGCAAGCAGCTGGTCATAGGCAGCGGTCTGCGCATCCAGCTGCGCTTTCAGGCTCTCAAGGTATGCGTCCCGCTCGGAGGTGTCCGTCACGGTGGAGGAAATTGTCGGGGAAACTCCAGCCAGGTTAGCCTTTGCCGAAGCAAGAGCTCCGCCCTTTATCGCTGCATCTACAGCGCCCCTGCCGGGTCTACCAACAGAATCCGCAGCAGCGGTTGCTGCTCTACCTACATCGTACCCAATCGGTTTTATTGTGCGGTTGCTGCCGCCATCGTTTACAAGGGTTGTGTTCTTTCTCAGTGCCAAAATTACCCCTCCTTGTCATATGCCGCTGTGTCATACTGCTCCACAGCGGCTAAAATTCTCCCACGCAGCGCCTGCGCGCTGGCGTGTTCGTTTCTGTATTTTTCTTTGATGTCTTCCAACTCGGCGACCAGTTTATCATAATCGCTCGGCACCTGCGTATCGTCATTGAGATACTGCCGCACCAACGCCAAAAATGCGCTCCAGTGCGGTCTGATATAGGCAGGGCAATCTTTCCTTGCGTACCAGTCATGGTGCTGATAGACTGCGGTTTCATCCAAACCGTGCCGTTTGAGAATAGCAGCGCAAAGTCTTGCACCGTTATCTTCGGCAATCCGGTTATACTCGGCATCAGTGCCGTCCATGATGATCTCAATGGCGATAGTAGTGCTGTTGCCGGGGCCATAGTTTCCATCGGCAGCGTGCCAGCCGACCTCGCTTTCGTCAAGGTTCTGCCATGCTTCGTTCTCGTCCACATAGTAGTGGACACGAACGGATCCCATATTGCAGTTCGGGTAGGTCGCGCGGGTGTACTGCTCCGCCATTGTGGTACCGCTGGGGACTTTAATCCGACCAGTATTGTGAATAGTCACACCGTTAATGGCGGATAACGCCCGGTTTGCCTTGTACTGCGTACCTTTACGGTATGTATAACCGGCCTCGGTATAGTCTCGGTTCCATACGGCGCTATCAGGAATAAGCTTTTCACAGATTTTTACGCCGTTATCATAGCGTACATTATCGGGAGAGAGGAAAGCCATTAGGCTTCCCCCTTTCCTTCGGCATCCAAAATAGCCGCATCAGTGTGTTTAACCATCCCCGTTGTGGTAGCATCATAAGTACCACCGGCAGCCAAGGCCACGATAACCGCATTAAGCAGGCACAGGATAACGCCCTGCACCGTCAGCTCGGCTCCTGCAAACGCTTCTGCGCCCACGAGGATAAGTACGGAAACGATATAGGCCAAGAGGTTAGTGTTGATGTTCCGCAGGGGGGTCTGCTTCAAAAACTGGGTGATGATAGTGACCATCATCACAGCGCCGGCATAGGTTCCAAGGGTTGTCCAGGTTACAAATTCGTTCATAGTTACGCTCCTTTTCTCTGCTCAAGGTTGGTCACCCTTTTGTTAAGGGCTTTGTTCTGTTCTTCCAAAACGGGGATCCGTTCCGCGAAGTTATTGTGCAGCCGCACCTCCCGGGTCAGTTCTTCCAGCTTGGTGTCGGTTACGGCCTGCGCCCGTTCCATCTTGTAGTCCCGCTCGGCATTGCTCCGGCTGTTGGTTATCACCACCGCCAATACCGACGCCACACCTGTGATAATTGCTACCCAAACACTTGCATCCATATCAGTCCTCCTCACTCAACCGCAGCAGCATATCATACTCCTGCGGGCTGATTATTTTTTCTGCTTCCTCTCGGAGTAGATGCATTTTGAATTTCTTATTGATGTTGTTTTGCTTATACCATTTGTTCCAGTAGTACACATTGGCCAGTGCTCTCGCCTTGTGCATCACGCAGATATTGGTGCTGCGGCAGTTGACCGAGCCAGTCTCCTGATAATTCCATGCGGAGCACCATGCGCAGCCGGAAGCGACAGGACATTCCCAGCATTCATCCGTAGACTGCGAACGGCGGGTAATGCTGTCAAGGTATTCCTTAATTGCTTTGTGCTCCGGCTGCTCAAATACCCCATCGACAGTCCCAACGATGATGGGCGGGGCATCGTTGCCCAAAGAGGATGGCATATATCGTAGGCAGGGGTAGGCAATACCATCAGGGTCAAACGCCAGCATGGCCCCGGTACCGCCGCACCAGTTCCCGTTTTCCTCTGGCGAAAGCGGGTGAAAATTATCCTCCGAAAACAGGGAGACCGTGGTGCCATCGTTGTTTGCCAACAGCTTATCAGCCATCTGCTTCATTTCATCGTACAGCACCTTGGCGTGTTCCGGTGTCCACTTGGCTTCATGTACACAGTTGGCGTGTATTGTTTTCATGCCCTCGGCCATAAAGAAGTCCACGATGCGGTTAAGATTACGGATGTTCTCCGGGGCAATGGTCACTTTTGTCCCCAATTCTTCATAGAAATGAGCGTTAAAGTGCTTCATTGCCGCGTAGGCATCATCGAAGTTGCCGCGCCCATCGTGATAGACCCGGCAGGCATCATGGATCTCTTTTGGCCCGTCCAGCGTTACAGCAAAGCTCAGATTATTCCGGAACTTGTGGAGGAACTCCTGCACTTTCGGTTCAAAGTACAAAGCACCATTCGATGTGATATTGACCCGCCATGTATAGATCCACGGGTGCTGCAGCTCCAGGCAGCGCCGCACAAAGTAGGTGCAGATATCATCAATCACATCAATAGCCATCAGAGGTTCCCCACCGATCATATCCAGAACAATGGCCTTTGTTTTACGGTTGATAAAAGTCCCCTTATCTTCCTCCCACATTTTGAAAAGGAGGTCCACCCCTTTTCTGGCCGTTTCTTTTGACATTACCCGGTGCCCCTTATGCCCCTGGTAGCAATAAGTGCAGGCCATCGGGCAGTCATCTGTCACTTGAAAAGTAATGTCACGGCAGAGAAATTCCTCCGGCAGCATTTTGGCGCTCTCCTCCGGGTACAAGGTGCAAAGGTAATCCGCATAGCTTATTTCGCTTCGCTTCATACGGCCTCCATCTGATACTCAATGGCGCACTCGTCAAAGTTAAAAGAGTAGCTCATAACTGCGCCGTCGGGCTTAAAGCGCTCACTCACTTCTCTTTTGGCCAGCTCCAGTTCCACGCTCTTTGCTTCACAGCTATCGGCATACAGCTGCAGGTTTTTCTCCAGTACATCAGGCTGCGCCATCAGATAACGCAGAACACCCAGCGCCGCGTTGTACTCGTACCACAGGCGTTCCACGCAGGTGCAGTCCTGCTCAGGGATCGTTACTTTCAATGCCATTTTGATTCCTCCTTAGAGTTCAGCGGCATACAGATCATAAGCTGCCGAAGTTTTCTTTATTTCTTCAATTAAAATCTTCAGCTCCGGGAGGAATTTGGTATCCTTAATATACACTCCCATCAGTTGGCGCTTTATGGTTTCCATCAAGAACCATAAGAAAGAGCCTTTTTCTGCACTGGGGTACATAGCGAGTACGGACAAGCTCCGCTCAACGATTTGTTCTATGCTACTGCCATATCGTTTGCGGTCAAGGACAAAATACTCTGTAACAGCACCTTTTACGGCTTCATCATATTTAATTCCCAGTGCATCCTCAACCTTTGCGATTACATTGGAAGCATAGCTGCGTACCGTACTTTCTTCTGCATTCACGGCAGGAGCCATCGGTTGATCACATAAAATGGGATACAGTTCTCGGCCAACTCCCACCTTTTTTTCAGCTAAAGCCTCCTTGATCTCCTGAACAGAAATCTCGGAAAGTTCTGCCACTTTTACCATAGCATTTGCTTGATATACGCCTATCATAAATTTACCTCCTACAATTAAGATGTTCCAGATGTTGATACACAGGTCGTTCTACAATTCGTAGAGCATATACTGCCGCAATTTCCTTTGCACCCTCCAGTACAATCCATTCTACAAGCTGCTGTACAGTTGCTGGTGCAGCCGTCTCTCCAACAGGCTCCGCCGCAGCTACCGCTGCAGCTGCCGGAACAGGTTGTGTCGCAGCCACCGGAGCAGGTCCCCGAGCAGCCCGAACAGTCATAACTGCAGGAGCCGCCGCAGCCGGAACAGGTATTATAGCAGCCGGAACTGCACAGTCCGCTGCAGCCGGACGCGCAATCCGAACCGCTGCCACGCATGGGATATGCTTCATGGGCTGCCAGCTTTGCATCCAGTGTGGCAAGCTCCGGGACGGCGTCCCCAGCTGCTTTTTCGGTATACCCACTGGGCGAAATCGCGTTGATCGGTACGACCAGCTTGTTAAGGTGTTCCGGTTTGACGATGACCCCATTGGCGGGGACAACGCTGTAGTCGTAGGCTGTCCCGGCATAGGCTGTCAGGGAGCCGGAGCGGCAGCGACGATTCATTTCCGCTTTTACCCTTGCTTTAAGGCTTACAAAGTCCGAGGCAAGGATCTGGTTCTGAGAATTAAGAGCCAATATGTTTCACCCCCTTAACTGAATGCCGCGCCAACAGCTACCCATGCAGTGCCGTTGTGGTATTTGATAATACCGCCGTTTGCGGTATCGATCCACAGCAGCTTGGTATCCGGTGCCGTAGCGGAAGCTACAAAGCCACCGCCGCCGGATGGCGAATAGATGGCATTGCCGGAGATACTGCCCCCACCGCTGATGATCTCTGTTATCATCACCTGTACCGCCATGTCCGCATTGGGCTTTTCGCCCATTGCCTTGGCGGTAAGGGTACCGTTGTTGTTCTCAATCCAAAGGGCAGATGTACCGCTGTCGAGGATAACGCCAAGAGCGGTTGCATCCATCTGGATATCCACCTTGCTGTTTACGGTAATGTCGGAAAGGGTTATGGTCTGCGCATAGGGGCTTGCAGCTCCTGTCCACCCGGCAGCGGTCAGGGTAACGCTCGCTTTCTTTACCTTGCAGGCGTTAATCGCTGTCTGCTGTGCAGTGGAAACAGGCTTATTGACATCGCTGGTGTTATCTACATTTCCAAGCCCGACCTGGGCTTTGGTCACGCCATGTGGGTTAGCCTTATCGGAAACATGGGTATAGGGGGCCTGCTTCACATTGTCCACATTGCTAAGGCCAACTTGCGTTTTGGTTACTTCGTGGGGGTTGGCCTTGCTTGCGATATGGCCGGGCACATCCGCCAGCGCCGCGTTAAATGCGGTTTCCGTCCCGGTGTATCCTGCTTCTACGGCAGTCTGGTAGGCGGATTTGCCATCCTTTCCTGCTGCACCGGCAGGACCTTGCGGCCCCTCCGGACCCACTTCGCCCTGCGGCCCCTGAACGCCCTGTTCGCCTTGTGGGCCTGTAGCTCCGGTAGCACCAGCCGGGCCGGTAGCGCCAGTCTCACCCTGTTGGCCTGTTGCGCCGGTATCGCCCTTTTCGCCTTTGTCACCTTTAGGGAGTACAAAATCGAAAACCGCAGCGGAGGTAGTGCCGCTGTTGGTGACGGAAGCAGCAGCGCCGGAGGTTACTGTACCTATTTTAATAGTAGCAGCTGCGCCGTCTGCGCCCTTTTCGCCCTGTGGCCCCTGCGGGCCTGTTGCGCCTGTCGCACCAGTAGCGCCTGTGGGGCCTTGCTCGCCAGTGTCCCCTTTGTCGCCTTTCTCACCCTGCGGGCCTTGTTCCCCCGCAGCGCCAGTAGCACCGGTAGCGCCAGCTGGGCCTTGCTCGCCTTGTGGCCCCTGTACGCCTTGAGGGCCTTGAGGGCCGATGGGGCCTTGCAAAGCGCCAACGCTTACCCAGTCATTGGCCGTCTCGCTCCAGATGTAGCACTCGCCGTCCTCCTGCACATAGTACATCTTGTTGTTCCCGGCGGGGATCGCGTTTTTCAGCGCTGCCAGTGTAGGATAGCTGTCCTCGATATACAGGCTGGTTCCATCTTTACCGGCAGGGCCTGTCGGTCCTTGCGGTCCCATAGGCCCCTGCGCACCAGTAGCGCCGGTAGCGCCTGTTGCACCAGTATCACCTTTGTCTCCCTTTTCGCCCTTTAAGCCACGAGGGCCAGCAGGGCCTTCTGCACCTGTAGCACCTGTCGCCCCGGTTGCGCCTGTGGCTCCGGTATCGCCCTGTTCACCCTTGGGGCCTGCGGGACCAGCCGGGCCTTGTGCGCCGGTTGCGCCCGTTGCACCACGGGCACCGGTTGCACCGGTATCACCCTTGGGGCCAGTATCGCCTTTATCACCTTTGTCACCTTTTGGGCCTTTGATGTTACCAGCGTTTTTGAATTTTCCATTTGTAGAATCTCCGCCAGAACCAACATAAACCCAAAGAGTACCACTACCATCTAAATATGCATCACCAGCTGTACCAGTTCCTGGAAGTGAGGTTTCATTCTCAACAGAACCTTTGATGTTAACACCAGTACCATCTTTACCGGCTGGACCTTGGATTCCTTGCTCGCCTTGAGCGCCTGTGTCTCCTTTGGCACCTTGAGCGCCACGACTTGGCTTTCCTAAATCAGTTGTTCCAACATACCAGTTACCATTTGAACCAATACTAGGAATTACTACACCTAAATCTACTTCTCTTGCCATTGCTTATACCCCCCCCCCGTTATGAATTATATACTGCGATTAAATGGCCTTCGTCATTGATATAGAACGATGGTGCATCTGCACCACCCATTTCTATCAATGTATTTAACTTTTCTATCAATTGCATCACGATATCTTGCTGATCTTCAGGAATTGATGTTTCAGGTTCCAAACCTTTCAATATTTCAGCTTCAGCAATCGTTGTGTTCCATTCATTAGTTACATCTTCTTCGACAGATTTTTTGGCACACACAATAAATTGGATTGTGCCTGGAGTCTTCGCACATTTACGAGAAATCAACCAACTAAATGTGATCTCGTCTCCTTTTACCGATACATCATCA
>OGGJ01001945.1_pt1 | contig 15609 bp, 9 predicted proteins | sample 1571071 | NCBI WGS metagenome assembly OGGJ01 (sample SAMEA2581954, study PRJEB24529) | metagenome | biome: Human gut stool | place: China | collected 2011
GTATAGACTTTTTCACCCAGATCTTTTAAAACTTTTATATTTCTTTTTACAGTATCTCGTTTTCTAAGAAAAGAGGGAGCATCGATAAAAGTGACCTTTGCATGGATATATTTGAAAAAGGATTCTCTCTTGTCGTTGTTTCCATGATGCGGAGCCTGAAGATACGTTGCCTTCAGACGTTTGTGATAAGTTTTGATAAGTCTTTTGCCAATGCTGCTCACAATATCTCCGGTGAAAAGCATACTTGTTTTTTTACCGGAAATTTTAAAAACCAGAGAAGATCCATTTCAGATATCTTTGGTCGTATCTTTCAGATTACGGCTGTAACCATTAAAAAATTCAAAATCCAGACCGGCGAAGATGCCGAACAAGGAGATTAGCAAACAAGCGAAAGCGAGGAACGAGAAGATCTTCAGCCCGACGATCTCGGATTGGTTCAGTTGATCGTAAAGCGTTCCGATCGGGGTGAGTTGGGTGTCCGCTAATGTCGGGTCAATCTTGGGCAGTAGCTCCGTGATACGGTGGGTGACGTTTCCTTCCTCACCCGCTACGACCCGGATATACAAATTATTCACCAGTCCGCCCGAAGGAATGAATAGCATCGGATGAATGCTCTCCCGGAAGGATAGCGCATGGAAATCGTTGACGACACCGACGATTTCGTATTCTTTGATCACACTGAAATCAGACCACCACGGCATACGGATGATACTGCCGACCGGGTCTTGTAAGCCCATGACTCGAACCGCCGACTCGTTGAGCACGACACTAAATTCGTTGCCTTCTGTCCACCACCGGCCCATTAACATCTTTAGGTCGAAGGTCTCACCAAATCGGTGATCGGTTCCATAGAGGTGGAAGTCCACCTTTGTGTCCAGTGGTTTTCCCTCCCATTCCACATTCGTGAAGATCGCCATGGGATCGACATGATGTTGAGGCTTAAAGTTCGTGTCGGTGAAACTTTTGACCTGCGGCAGGGCACTTAACTCTTGCATCAACGTGGATTCTATTTTCCCGGATACGTCTACGAAGCCGGATAGTTGGATAAGGCCTTTTGGATCGAAACCTAAATCTTTTTGATTTACGAATCGCATTTGCTCCATGACAACCAGCGATGCTACGATAAACAAAATGCTGATGATTAATTGCAAGGTCACGGCCATGCGGCGTAACAAAAGGGGTTTGACTGTCTCTTTGGGAACGAGCGAGGTGGTTGCCGTATGGCTGAACTGTCCGAAGAATACTAATCCTGCACATTGGAGGATGAGGAATGTACCTATACCTACCCCTGCGAAAAGAAACAGGAACCGGCCCATCTCCAAATCAATCTCCAGCCATCGGGCGAAAAGCGGCTTGACTTGGACTATGAAGATCAAGGCTACCAACAAGGATGCAAGTACGGAACAGCCTAGTTCGACAGACATTTGCTTTCTCGTAGCGCCGTTGACCGTCCGTAAACGCCATTCCCGCACACGTTGCCGAAAGAGATCCATATAGGAATTCAAAAAATTGAAGAGGGCGGCAAACAATAATAGGGCACCAGATACGACAAACAAGCCGATGAAATTTAAGGTAAAGGGTGTATCCTCATTCAGATGGTGACGGATCTCACGGATGGGGAGTGTTCGCAACTCGATCTCCTTGTTCACCCCGATACGTTTAGGTAGCTCTTTTAGTTGATTGGCAAAGGCTTTTGGGTCTGCGCTTGGATGGAGTTTCACGTATAAGTCCATTACGAAGAAGCTCCCTTTCAATAACGTATGTAACTGGGAGAAATGCTGTATCATGTTATGGTTGATGATTGCGTCGAACGGTAGATTAGTATGGGTTGGTGGGTCTTTCACCACAGCCGTGACGATGTAGGGAGGTAAGGAGGCTCTCATCAAGGTGTGTATCGGTTGCCCGATCGCCTTTTCCGCGTCGCCAAATAGACGGACCGCCGTACGTTCGCTCAAGATCATGTTGTTTACGATTTGTAGCGGATGATTCATTTCTCCACAAACGAAAGATTGCGGGAATACCTCTAGGAACGTGCTGTCTGTATAAAGCATATTCATTTGGATATAAGGAGTCGCTTGGGTTCGGCAGTTTTCGGTTGAAAGCATAAGCGTGGTGGAGGCTTCGATAGCTGGGACTTGCTCTCGTAAGCTATTCTCGATACCTTTCGAGGCTCCTTTGTTCACTTTCCCGGATTGTTTCTCTACGCTATAGACACGGTAGATGGATTCGGAATCCTTGTAGAAAGAATCGTAAGTGGTCTCATGATCCATCCAATAGAGTATGGGCACGAAACAGACGAGGGCGAAAGCCAGCCCTAGGATACTGATGGAGGCGCTGACTTTATACTTCCAGATGTTTTTGAAGGCAATGACACAGTAATGTATTAACATGGCAATTCCGTTTTTTGATGATATCGCTGATGACTCAATTTCGCTGAATCCGACTCAAATATTATGCCATAAATGTAACGTATTAGAAAATAGAATCATAGAAAAATCTGTATTTCTTCATGTAGTGCGATAGCGTACATTTTTTGTGCGATAATGCACGTACAAGCTGTCTTTATTCCCTTTATCTTTGTCCGTATGGAAGAAAAGGGGAAAATATTGATCATCGACGATAATAAGGATGTGTTGTTCGCATTGAACTTACTGTTGGAGCCGTACATGCAAAAGGTCAAGGTAACGACACAACCGGCACGTATCGAGTATTTCATGCGGACGTTCCAACCGGACGTGGTCTTGCTGGATATGAATTTCCATCGGGATGCCGTGAGCGGGCAGGAGGGTTTTGAGTATTTGGGACAAATCTTGGAGATCGATCCGCAGGCGGTCGTGATCTTCATGACGGCCTATTCGGATATAGAGAAAGCGGTCAAGGCCATTAAGGTTGGCGCTACCGATTTCATCTCCAAGCCGTGGGAAACGGAGAAGTTGCTGGCTACCCTCTCGTCGGGCATTCGATTGAGCCATTCCCGTAAGGAGGTAGGACGTTTGCGAGAGCAAATGAAAGCCATGAAGGAGGACGACACATTGCCGGAATTGATCGGTGAGTCGCCGGCTATGCTGAAGGTAAAAGACACGATCTACAAACTTGTGGAGACCGACGCGAATATATTGATTACCGGTGAGAGCGGTACCGGAAAAGATCTGGTTGCCCGTTTGTTGAGGCATTACTCGCCCCGGCGTGACGATGCTTTCGTGACGATCGATTTGGGAAGCATCCCGGAACAATTATTTGAGAGTGAGTTGTTCGGCTATGAGAAAGGTGCCTTCACGGATGCCCGAAGATCCAAGCCGGGACGTATGGAGATGGCTTCCGGCGGTACGCTCTTTCTGGACGAGATCGGTAACCTGTCCTTGCCGATGCAATCTAAATTGCTGACAGCTATAGAGAAACGTCATATCACCCGTTTGGGAGCGGTGGAACCGATCTCGATCGATGTTCGTTTGATCTGCGCCACCAACGCCAATCTGCGTCAGCTGGTGGGCGAGGGGAGTTTCCGGCAAGACTTGCTCTATCGGATCAATACCATAGAGATAGCCATACCACCGCTGCGTGAGCGGGGAGAGGATATCTTGATGCTGGCCGATCATTTCCAGAGGCTGTATAGCCGGAAATACAAGAAAACGATCAAAGGGTTGAGCCGGGAGGCGGGGAGTAAGCTGATGAAATACCCTTGGCCCGGTAATGTCCGGGAGTTGCAGCATGTTTTGGAGCGAGCCGTGATCTTGAACGAGGGTACGGTGCTGAGACCGGATGATTTCCCTCTCTATACAGCCTCTTACGAGCGGAAGAAGGAGCTGGACCCTGATTTGAATCTAGAGCAAGCCGAGCGGAAAATCATTGAGCGAGCCTTGCGGCAAAGCAATGGTAATATGAGCTATGCCGCCGAGCTATTGGGTATCACCCGTTTTTCCTTGTATCGTAAAATAGAGAAGTTCGGCTTATGAGATCGTATGCGTTCACGGTCATCTCGCACATCGTAGGCATCGTCTTGTCTACGGGACTCCTGTTCTATTGCGTGCATGAGGAGATTATCTTTTGTCCTACTTTTTGCGGGATCGCGATCTTGTATTTCTCGATTCATCTTTATTTCATACAGATGAGGCAGGTGAAGTATTGGCGTTATGTGGTGGATTGCTTGCGGCAGCAAGACTTGATCCAGATCGTTCGTTCACCTTACGAGGATAAGGTGATGCGGGAGTTGGCGGACGATTTGTCCGCAGCCCTGCGATCCTTGCGTGGCCGATTGATGGACGAGGAGGTGAGGCGGCAGTATTTTGAGAGCCTGTTGAATAAGGTGGATACAGCCGTACTTGTTACCGACAAGGAAGGGGCTATTGAATGGAAGAACCGGACCGCCGACGCGTTGCTGGATACGAGGTGTCGGTTACCCAATGAGTTTTTGGAGGCTATCAAGGCGGGGAAGACGGTGGTGCGTTACGGAAAACCATCCGTTCCGCAAGATTGGGCGATCGATGCCACTCGTATCGACTTGCGAGGTTGCGAGCGTTGGATCGTCAGCTTGAAGAACATCCATTCTACCTTGGAGCGGAATGAGATGGAGGCTTGGCAGAAATTGATCCGTGTCTTGACGCACGAGATCATGAACTCCATCACACCCGTTATCTCGTTGTCCGAGACCTTGAGCAAACGTTGCAAAGCAGATCCGGATGATGTCCGGAATCGTTCGTATATCCAGCATGGGGTAAATGTCATCCATCGCCGGAGTAAAGGGTTGCTGGATTTCGTTGAGAATTACCGGAGATTGACCCGGATCGCCTCTCCGGTAAAGACCCGTATCTTAGTGAAAGATTTCTTTTCGGATTTAGGGCGTTTGTGCCCTGAGCCTTCTATCCGTTTCCGCTTGCCGGACGAGCCTCTGGAATGGTTCGCGGATCGGGCGCAGATGGAGCAGGTCTTTTTGAACTTACTGAAGAATGCTTGTGAGGCTTGTGCGGAAAAGTCAAACCCCGAGATTATCGTGGCGGCTCAGCGGGAGGGAAACGAACTCGTCTTTACCGTGCGAGACAACGGTATCGGTGTCTTACCCGAGGTTATCGACCGGGTTTTTGTACCTTTCTTCACCACCAAACCCTCCGGCTCGGGTATCGGTTTAAGCATCTGTAAGCAAATAATCACCTTGCATGGCGGCCATATCTCGGTAGAATCCGAGAATGGAAAGGGTAGCTGTTTCTTTTTGTACTTTAACTGATTATCAGTCTATTGCAGTTTTTCTAAATTTCTTATACGGAAAACTTTAGTTTCTTCAAGGAAAAACTTTCGTTTCTATATAGGGAAACAAAAGTTTCTTACTGAGGAAACTTTTGTTTTATTAGGAGAAAACTCAGGCTGCTATTATAGGAGATTCGTGATAGGATTCATGAGACGGAAAGTTGTTGTCTGTTTTTAGTGCGCTTACCCTGTAAAATACATACCTTCGCGGATATATTTAATTGATTTTCTATGAAATGGTATCTATGGGGGGCAGTTGTCCTGCTTTATTCCCTGTTTGGAAGCGCTTGTTCTACGGAAGGGAGGTATGATTTGTCGGCTTATGGTTTATCCCCGGTCGAGCATGTGGATAATGCGCCCGCTATGGCGAGGGCATTGGAGCAGATACGGGAGAAATGCGAGGAAAACCAGACAATTGTGGTGACCTTGCCTAAGGGCCGCTATGAGTTTTATCCCGATAGCGCGGCGGAGCGTGTCTATTTCATCTCGAATCATGATCAAATGAATCCGAAGAAAGTAGGCTTGCCTTTCGAGGGGATGAAGAATATGGTGTTCGACGGGCAAGGTTCGGAGTTAATCTTCCACGGCAGGATGTTGCCGGTCTCTTTGCTGGATTCGAGGAATTGTGTCTTGAAAAACTTTAGTATAGACTTCAAGCACCCTCAGATTTCACAGGTAAAAGTGGTGGAGAACGATACGGTGAATGGTGGGATCACTTTCGAGGTGGCTCCGTGGGTACACTATGAGATACGGGATAGCGTGTTTGTAGCGAAGGGAGAAGGCTGGGAGTTGACTCCCGGTTCCGGTATCGCCTTCGAGGGAGATACACGTCATTTGGTGTATAATACAAGCGATATCCCGGTAGGCGTGCGGGGCTTGATCGAGGTTTCTCCAAGGCTGATAAAGTCTCCCCGTTGGAAAGACAGCCGTTTGGTGCCCGGTACGGTGATCGCCATGCGTTCTTGGGAACGCCCGGCTCCCGGTGTCTTCCTGTATCATGACGTGAATACGACTCTGGAGAATATCAAGGTTCATTATGCCGAGGGAATGGGCCTCTTGGCGCAAGTGAGCGAGAATATCACGCTGGATGGTTTCTCCGTTTGCTTGAAAGGGGCGGACGATCCGCGGTATTTCACGACACAGGCGGACGCTACCCATTTCTCGGCCTGCAAGGGAGCGATCATCTCCAAGAATGGTTTGTACGAAGGGATGATGGACGACGCTATCAATGTGCATGGAACTTACCTGAAAGTGGTGAGACGAGTGAATGACTCGACCTTGGTAGGCCGGTATATGCACCCGCAATCGTATGGTTTCGAATGGGGAAGGGTAGGGGATTCCGTGCAGTTCATCCATTCGAGCACCATGGAATTGATAGGGGCGAGAAACCGGATTACCGCTATCAAGGCGGTAGATCAACCGGATTACCGAGGGGCGAAGGAGTTCGAGATCCGGTTTGAGAATACGGTGAATCCTTCGATCTATGAGGGAAGCGGTTTCGGCATAGAGAATCTGGAGTGGACGCCGACGGTCCTATTCTCGGATAACGTGATCCGGAATAACCGTGCACGCGGTTCCTTGTTCAGCACGCCTCGGCAAACGGTCGTAGAGAATAATGTTTTCGATCATACCTCGGGGACGGCGATCCTGCTGTGCGGTGATTGCAACGGCTGGTTCGAGACCGGCGCTTGCCGGAACGTGTTGATCCGTAAGAATAAGTTCATCAACTCCTTGACGAATATGTTCCAATTTACGAACGCTATTATCTCTATTTATCCCGAAATCCCGGATTTAGCGTCGCAAAGGAAATATTTCCATAGTGATATCGTGATCGACGCGAATGAGTTTATCACGTTCGACAGACCTTTGGTATACGCCAAGTCCGTGGACGGGTTGGTGTTCACGAATAATATTGTCAAACAAAATAAGGAATATCCGGCTTTCCATTGGAATAACTATCGTTTCTATTTCCAGCGGGTGATCCATTCGAGAATTGAGAAAAACTATTTTGATGAAGGATTTATCTGGGAGAGAGATGTCTTAGAGGAAAATAACTGATATGATACATAGAAAATTAGTGGTCTTGGCAAGCCTTTTGGTAGGCTTCGTAAACATTGCGTTGGCCGGCGTTGGTGATCTCGATATGTTAAACGTACGTTCTCAAGCCCCTGTCAAGGAGAGAATGCCTGTCGTCGCCTATAAGTTTAACCCGAAAAGCTTGATTCTTCCGGCCTCATTGATAACGGTGGGAGCCGTAGGCACGGCGATCGACGGGATGAATGACTTTCACCTGTTTTCACGGAAAGATTCCGTGAAGCAAATCCATATCGACAATTATTTGGAGTGGGGAATGCTCGGTTGGGTATTTGTCTGCGACCTTATGGGAAAAGAGAAGCATAACTGGGTGGACCAACTTTGCTTGGTCGCTTTAGCGGAGGGGATGAACGGATTGATGGTGCATGGACTGAAGAACTGGGTAAATGAGCCTCGCCCGGATGGGGCGCCTTATTCGTTTCCTTCCGGACATACCTCGAATGCTTTCTTAGGGGCGCATATGGCTTATAAGGAATTTAAGGATAGCTCACCTATACTCGCTTACTCGGGTTATGCGATAGCGGCGTTCGTGGCGGGTTCCCGCTTATACAATAACAGGCATTGGGTGGCGGATGTAGTGGCTGGTGCCGGCTTCGGTATCTTGTCGGTTGAGTTATCGTATCTGATCTATTTCCCGATTCGTAACGCTATCGCCCGGCGGATCAATCGAAATGTGAAGAACTGCCCGATCGTGGCCGCTCCGGTATTCAGTTCGAATATGGCGGGATTCTATCTGACTTATCAATTTTAATGCGTCTTATGGATCAAGCGCATGTCGGCTTATAGAGACTGGTTGATGCGCAAAAGCTCCTCTATATGCGTGCGGTCGTTGCTGAGGCGTGGAATCTTGTGTTGGCCGCCTAATTTGCCTTTCTGCTTGAGCCATTCATAGAAAGCGCCGTCGCGGGCGATAACGATTTCCAGCGGTTGGAGGGAGATCTCTTTATACCGCTTCGCCTCATAGTCCGAGTTCAGCTTTTGTAAGTTCTGATCTAATAAAGTGGCGAATTCATCGAGAGATTCCGGTTTCTTGTCAAACTCGATAAACCATTGGTGCCGTCCTTTCGCCTTATCCAGCATAAAAAGTGGGGCGGCGGTATATTCTTTTACTTTCGCCCCGGTTCGTAGGCAAGTCATGGCGATCGCCTTATCGGCGTTATCCACCATTAGCTCCTCGCCGAAGGCGTTGATAAAGTGCTTGGTACGTCCGGAGATAACGAATTTATGAGGGAATAACGAGGTGAAACGTACCGTATCCCCGATCTGATAGCGCCATAATCCTCCTGAGGTCGTGATCACCATCGCGTAGTTTTTCCCGGTCTCTACCGATTCCAGCGGTAACACGGTCGGATGGGCGCTACCCACCTCGTTCATCGGGATGAACTCATAGAAAATACCGTAATCCGGCATCATAAGCAAACTGGGGTCTGTCGGATCGTCTTGCAGCCCGAAGAAGCCCTCGGATGCGTTATAGGTCTCCATATAATGCATCTTATTTGATGGAATCAAGGTTTTATATTGCTCCCGGTAAGGCTCGAAACTGATTCCCCCATGGAAGAAGACCTCCAGATTAGGCCATACGTCCGTAAGATATTCCCTACCCGTTTTTTTCAATACGGCCTTGATCAATACCAACATCCAAGAAGGAACACCGGATAGGCTGTTTACATCCTTATTCCAAGTGTTCTCCACGATCGCCTTGATCTTGCTTTCCCATTCATCCATTAGGATAATGGGTTTCTTGGGGACGCGTATTAAATTGACGAGCGGATTGAGATTTTGAAGTAATACGGCGGATAAGTCGCCTTGATGAGCCTCGGAGTTTAGCGGAGAAGGGCTATGGCTGCCACCTAAAATCAAGCCTTTCTTGGAGAAGAAACGGCTTTCCGGGTTGTTCCGCAGATAAATGGCTACGCAATCAAAGCCGCCTTTATAGTGGCAACCCTTTAATATCTCGGGGGTGACGGGCAGGAATTTACTTTTGTCGTTCGTGGTTCCGCTACTCTTAGCGTACCACCGCACCACCGAAGGCCAGAGAATATTCCTTTCTCCGTTGATCATTCGGGTGACATACGGCTTTATCTCGTCATAAGTCTGTAAGGGAAGACGTTGGCAGAAGTCTGAATAAGAGCGAATGCTTTTATAATCATATTTGAGTCCCCATTCCGTCTTGCGTGCCGTCGAAAGCAGAGCATGCAGCTGTTTGCGCTGGATATGGTCTATATCCTGCCCAAATCGTCCGATCTCCGTTTGTCGATGGCGGAAAAGGAGCGAAATCGTCTGTGTTAAAATATCCATGCCCTTTTTATTTGTTCGAGTGCAAATGTAGGCATTCTCTTTTTATTTATATCTTTGCTAAGTACTAAATTAACGTTACGATGAAAATAGGGATTCTCTCATCGGGTGGCGATTGCCCCGGTATCAACGCTACGATCCGTGGTGTTGGCAAGACCGCTATCATGCATTACGGCATGGAAGTGATAGGTATTCATAGCGGTTTTATAGGTCTTTTGAATAAAGACGTCCAAGTTTTCGATGAACGGAGCTTATCCGGCATATTAAATTTAGGGGGAACCATTTTAGGAACGTCCAGAGAGAAGCCTTTCCGTAAGCTTTTGGCCTCGGGAGATTCGGAAAAGCCGGAGATCATTAAGAAAAATTATGAGGAGCTGGGGCTGGACTGCTTGGTTTGTATCGGAGGAAACGGTACGCAGAAGACGGCCAATCTGTTATCTCAGATCGGATTGAACGTGATAGGCGTTCCCAAGACAATCGATAATGACATATGGGGTACGGATATTACGTTCGGTTTTAATACCGCCGTGAATATCGCCACGGAATCTATAGACCGTCTTCATTCTACGGCTAGTTCACATAAGCGGGTGATGGTCGTGGAGGTGATGGGCCATCATGCCGGATGGATCGCCTTGTATGCCGGGATGGCTGGAGGTGCCGACGTGATCTTACTTCCGGAATTGGGATACGATATCGATAAGGTGAACGAGGCGATCTTGGATCGGGCTCGCAGGGGCAAACCTTATTCCATCGTTGTAGTAGCCGAGGGTATCGAGACTCCGGATAAAAAGCGTCCTTCTGATTATATCACCCGGGCTATCGAGGCGGGAACGGGTATCGAGACCCGGGATACCGTATTGGGATACACCCAACGGGGTGGAAACCCCTCTCCGTTCGACCGTAACCTCGCTACCCGCTTGGGAGGCCATGCCACGGAACTGATCGCTAATGGTGAATTCGGACGTATGGTTTGTATAAAAGGAGATAGGGTAGAATCCATTCCTTTGTTAGAAGTAGCGGGAAAACTAAAATTAGTGACACCGGATCATGATTTGATCGTACAAGGAAAGCGGATGGGGGTAACATTCGGGAAATAAAATAAAAAAGGTTGTGCGTTCTCTGACACACAACCTTTTTTACTTTATACTAGTAGGCGGCCGTTTATTTCTTAATACCTTGAACGGTTTGGCTTCCCTTTTCGGTAGTCAAGCGAAAGATATACATTCCAGTGGCAAAATCACCCGTGCTGAGACTGCTTCCCGGTTGCGGGATGCTACGTATCAACTTTCCATCGGCCCTGTAGATCTCAAGCGATTTCAGTTGTTGATAATTCTGGATCTGTACTTCATTCGAGAAGATACGTGGTTGAATGTCTACTTCTTCGCCTGTTGGCTTCAGTTCGTTACCTACGCTCGTTTCCGGAATTACCGTAGCCGGAGCGCTCTCGTCGGTACCATAAAGTGCCGTTACTTGGAGCAGAGGGGTATTTGTTGCCAGATTTTTCACCGTATAATTCCGTTGAGAAACAGGTAATGTCGTCAGTTCCCGAGTATCTTGATATACCTTATAACCGGTCAGCTCCGGAAAAGCCGTAATCAACTCTGCTTCTTGCGCATCGGAGGCGATAGCCAGTTTCCGGAATGATAATCGGCCCGTTCTCATGGGTTGCGGTTTCTCCGAGAAAGTGCTCGTGGAGAATACGGAACTTGAGGGGAGCTCACCTTCTTCCGCGCTTATTACGATCGATAACACAACATTGGCATCTAGCTCATCATCTGAGAATGTTTCCCATTTTTTTCCGTCCAAAGAATATAAATTCCCTTTTCCATCGACTGCGGGGCCTTCATCGGAACATGCCGGGTATGTGTTATTGGCATAGCTTATCACATGAATGGCTACCAGTAAATCCTGTTTTGCGTCGATTACGAATGGTGCTTTAAGTGTGACCGAATTTATTTTACCTGATTTCAGTTGAGTGAAACTCTCTTCATACTCCCGGTTTCCCTGTTTGATATAGACTCCATAGGTGACTCCTTCCTGCGGATAGAAATTAACCTTCCGGATCGTTTTTTTATGCACCGGTTGTAGATCTTTCGTATCCCATTTCTGAGCGAAATAGAATGGATCTCCTCCGAGACCGAACTGTTGATAACGATCTTGTGATCCCCAACCAGCTATTTTTTCGAGGACTGGGGCATTCCATGTCAGTTGAATCTCACCCGTGGAGATCTGTTTGTATTTCAAATCAGTCGGACTTTCATACTCGTTTCCGATCGTTTTCCCATCCTGCGTCATTCCCTGCAACGAGGTGACGCCCATTCCGAGTGGATCTAGCCAGACATCCATCCGGGCTGTATCATTATCACTGTATTTATTCCAGTGATAATACAATTTACCGTATAAATTCAATCCTTCGGGCAGTTCGCAACTGGAGCTTCCACCGCTCAGCGTACCTATAATCAAGCCTTTGCTATTAAATAAAGGCGAGCCGGAAGAACCTCCCTCGGTCACCCCGTGTCCGTTTAGCGTGGCATCGAAAGTCGCGTTCCAATGAGCGTTCGTGGCCCCGTTTTTCCCAACATCACTATTACGCCATGTAATCGATTCTGTCGGATAATTTCCATAGGTGGAGATTTTCATATAATCGCCGGAAGGATGATGGATGCCTACGCCCGAGAGTGAAAGCATATTTGAACGATCCCATCCGTTAAAGAATACATTATAATCGTCGGGGATCTCGTCGTTAAGCAACAGCAACAGTCCGTCGGAACCGTTTTCGACAGGGGTAGAGGCTTTCCGTGTACATCCTACCATGGTTTTTATCGGATAAATGGGTGACTCATTATCGCAGCCCACATGTTCTTGGTGGAAATAAAACAACCAGACTGCTAATTCCTCGGGAGTAACCGTCTGTTCGCCCAGCATATCTTGCGAACAATGGAAGGCGGATAATACATAAGGCTTTTTGTCACGGGCCGTATTATTTACCAGAGAAGCCGTACAAATATAGCTTCCTCCTTCTCCCTCTTTATTACGGATGTATTGAATCATTTGTATCACCCCCTTCTTTTGCTCCTGCCAATCGGCTCCCTCCTCGCAATTGATATTCACTTCGCAAGCTTCTGAAAAGCCGGCTCCCGGCGCTTCCTGTACTTCTGGCATGATCGCTTCAAGATGATTATACCCGTAACCGACCTCCCGGATGCGTAGTCGAGGTGTCTCGCCGGATGGTGCCGGTACATATTCGAGGATCACCTCATCGCCTGCTACGGCTTGGGTTGCGAACGGTCCGTTTTCAGGATGCGTACGATGCGTATAGGCACCCAATACTTGGGTTTTCGCTGCGTTATACAGGTATAACCGGGCACCTTTGGGGATATAAAAATCGGAGTAATACAGGATCAAGGCGATCGCTCCTTTCGCTTGAAGGTGAAGTTGCCATACTTGGCTGCCGTCGGGCAGTGAAATCCAATCGCCACTATCGGCGATGTCGAAGCTGGTTGGGATCGACTTGGCTACACGCAACGGAGCGCCTTGGCTGACCCTCCACGCATCGACCGTCTTGAGGTCTTCCACACTGAAATTCACTGGAACTTGTTCTGCTAGCTTTTCACTTCGAAGTGAACCTGCGAATTGAAAGCTGGGGGGGAGTCCTCCTTCGCTGATCTGCGCCAACGAACTTGAAATCGAGAAATAACCGATACATAACATGCCGGTTATTAATATTCGGAGAAATTTACTGTACTGTTTTTTCATACATACAACTTTATATGAGCTTATTCTTATATAGCTAAGAACTTGGGTATATCAAACGATGTACCCAAGTTCTGCTGTTTATCATACAGTTTCTTCCTCTGGGAGGTCAGAAAACTCTTTTTCATCGGTTAGTTCACCAGTCTTCTTTTTCTTTGTGGCAGAGATACGTTGCTGGAGTTCTTTGTCTGTCCGCAATCTTTTGACCGCCATTTTAGAAGCCGCTTGCTGGGATTCTTTTTTGGAGTAACCGATACCTATGCCAATTTGCTCGCCCAGCAATTTAATCGCACTTTGGAATACAGGATTCCCATCATGATCCGTAAAAGACTCTATTAGATCGAACGAGATCGATATTTTGTTCTTTTGGCTCCATTCAATCAAGTTTGACTTGAAATTTATCTCTTTCCGGACGAGCATATCTACATCGATATACTTTTCTATCATCACGTCACGGATAAACTTATAACAAACGTCATAACCTTGATCCAGATAAATAGCGCCGATCAAAGCCTCGAGCGCATTACCATACATATGATTGTTATGAGAGTTTATCTTGGTTGAATAGACTACCATTTGATCGAGGCCGAGTTGTACGGCGACCTTATTCATCGTTTCCCGTTGTACGATCTTGGAGCGTGTGTTTGTCAAAAAGCCTTCCCGCTTATTTGGGTAGCGCTTATAGACAATATCGGCGACCGCCGCATCCAAAATTCCATCTCCTAAAAATTCAAGACGCTCATTGTTAAGCCATTTACCATCACCCGTCTCTACCGATGATGATTTATGCAACAAGGCCTGCTCGTAAATCTGGAGATTATCCGGATAAAAACCTAGAATCTTTGATAAAGACAAATAAGGCTCCCTACCTTTATTATGCAGGAGCCTTATTCTTTTATGTAGCTGTTTGTATAGCTTTCTAAACACGTTATTTCACGAATTTTTTAACAATGGCGCAAGCGTTGTGTCCACCGAAACCAAACGTATTCGATAAAGCGGCTTTCACTTCTCTCTTTTGAGCCTTATTGAATGTGAAATTCAGTTTATAATCTATTTCAGGATCATCGTCGCCTTCCGCATGGTTAATGGTCGGCGGGATAATACCATCGTTTATAGCCATAATACACAGGATCGCCTCTACCGCTCCGGCAGCACCAAGCAAGTGACCGGTCATTGACTTTGTGGAACTGATATTCAGTTGATAAGCATGTTCTCCGAACACATCTTTGATCGCCTTAACCTCTGAGATATCGCCTACGGGAGTCGATGTTCCATGAACATTGATGTAATCAATATCTTCCGGAGCCATTCCAGCGTCTTCCAATGCGTTGCGCATAACCAGCTTCGCTCCTAAACCATCCGGATGAGAAGCGGTCAAGTGATAGGCATCGGCAGACATTCCGGTTCCTGCGATCTCGCAATATATTTTAGCGCCACGAGCCAATGCGTGCTCCATTTCTTCCAATACCAAGCAAGCTCCACCTTCACCCATCACGAATCCGTCACGGCTAGCGCTGAACGGGCGAGATGCGGTCTCGGGAGAATCATTACGTGTCGATAACGCGTTCATGGAGTTGAATCCACCTACACCCGATTCAGAAACAGCAGCTTCCGCTCCACCGGTGATGATGACGTTAGCCTTGCCTAAACGGATATAATTGAATGCGTCGCTGATAGCGTTTGTAGAAGATGCACAAGCTGAGACGGTCGCAAAGTTCGGGCCGTGGAATCCATAAAGCATGGAAATATGTCCAGCCGCGATATCCGAGATCATTTTCGGGATGAAGAACGGGTTAAACTTCGGACCGATCGTATCCTTGATCTTCGCATAACTCAATACTTCCTCGTCAAATGTCTTGATACCACCGATACCTGAAGCGAAAATAACGCCGATACGGTTCTTATCTTCTTTATCCAAGTCCATTGCCGCGTCCTCGATCGCTTGTTTCGCCGCATCGATCGCGAATAAGCTATAACGATCACACTTGCGGGCTTCCTTACGATCCATAACTTTCAACGGATCGAAGCCTTTAACTTCGCATGCAAATTGTGTCTTGAATTTGGATGCATCAAACTGAGTAATAGGTCCAGCGCCACTTTTTCCGTTGATAATACCTTCCCATGTTTCGGGGAGGGTATTACCAAGAGGAGTAATAGCTCCAAGACCTGTTACTACAACTCTTTTTAATTCCATACCTTTAATTAAAAGGATTGATTACTTCGCGTTAG
>OGGJ01001965.1_pt1 | contig 15492 bp, 20 predicted proteins | sample 1571071 | NCBI WGS metagenome assembly OGGJ01 (sample SAMEA2581954, study PRJEB24529) | metagenome | biome: Human gut stool | place: China | collected 2011
CCGACGATTTTTTGAAAATGGGGGTTTTCCGGCAAAGTGCTATCATTTGACTGTCTTTTGAGTGCATACACCGGACAAAATCAGCCATACAATATCCATAAGCCTGTTTGAAGGGGGTATTGTATGGCAACAAACAAGCGTGTTTTCACCTTGCGCCTATCTGATGAAGTCTTTGACAAGATCGGGGCGCTTGCAACCCGTGAACACCGATCCATTACCAATTACATTGAATTTGTTCTTCTGAAACACTTGGAAGAAGTGGAAAAGGCGGAAGGAACGATCAATGTCGATAATTCACCCAAAGGGGTATAACTGAAAATGTCTGTCCTGAAGCAAAAGAGAACCACAAGCAAGGCCGAGTTCATCAACACGGCCAATCAGATTTATGTTGAAACCCTGAACTTCCTAACCCGTCTTTCAGCCCGGTATTCCCGGTTGATTGCGGAGCCGGTGGCAAAGCTGGCCGGTGAGATCATCGACCATGCGGAGAAGGCCAATAGTATCTTTCCTTCGGACAACCAGCGCATTGAAATGAGGAAGGCCCATCTTCTTGAAGCACGGGCTTCCCTGATGGCGCTGGATGTTCGCTTGACCCATGTTTACCTGATTCTGAACCAGAACCCGGAAGGGGCCTTTACCACTTCCAAGGGGAACCCGGTGAAGTCACAGGATGCAATGGAAAAACTGGATAAGATGGCCCAAAACTTGGGTGAACTGATCGACAAAGAAAATGAACTTCTGAAAGGGGCAATCAAAAATGTAACAGCAAAACAGAAATAATTTCCCATTAGGTGTGCAACTGATAATGAGCCTGTTGGCGGTGTGGTGGTGGCTTCGTTCCCCTAATTACAACAACAACAATAATTTCCAGAATGTCAACACGGATGGCAACAACAACAATAACAATGCCAATAATTCTGGTGGGTTGCGGCCCGGATTTTGCAGATATACACGGTCAAATGTAGTAACAGAAGGCAAACGGCTTTTCAGGTGAAAGACGACCGATGTAAAAGGAGTTGTACTTCCTTGGGTTTCAATCCCTAAAACTGCCCTTTGACGACCTTACACGGACGCTGCTTGCATGGCGGGGTACTTGCGCTATCCTCGTTTCATGTGTCGGGTCAAAGTAGTTTAGACGCGCACCTACAAGACAACTATGCGGAGGGCGAATACTTTTTATGACAAGCGAAGAACGCCGAGAGGCAAGATATCATCGCAGGAAATCAAAGCGACAAGCAAACAGACTGAAACGAAGCAAAGAAGTCGGTACACTTCAAGATGTTTTCAACTATCACGATATGTTCTTCTATGGGAGAAAATGTTGTACGGGTGTCCGTTGGAAACAGAGTACGCAAAACTTTGAGCTTCACTTATTTTCTGGAACAGCCAAGAGACGGCGTGAAGTTTTGGATGGTAAGTGGAAACAAAAGAAGTGCGCACATTTCACCATTTCTGAGCGTGGGAAAGTGCGACCGATTGATGCCCCGCACATCGACGATCGGCAGATTCATAAGGTTTTCACAAATGAAGTCCTCATTCCCCTTTATCATCCGAGTATGATTTGCGACAATGGAGCAAGTCAGAGAGGTAAAGGACTACATTGGCATTTCCGCAGGCTAACACAGCAGCTTGCATGGCATTACCGACGCTATGGAAGAGAAGGAGGTATATTCCTTCTTGACTTGAAGAGCTTCTTTCCGAATGCTAATAGAGATATCATCTATCGTCGGCATCAGCAAGTAATGTTTGATCCGCAGATCCGAGCAGTGGCAGACGCGATCATTGACTATGCGCCTTATGGCAATGCGCCTGGTAGAGGTATGCCTTTGGGTGTGGAACCAAGCCAGCAGGAGATGGTGTCTCTCCCAAGTGCGATTGACAACTATATCAAGTGTCAACTTGGTCTTCACTGTGCGGGTCACTACATGGATGACTACTATGTTATTTACCATGATATTGAAGAACTGAAACAGATAGCAAGAGATATTGTTAAAAAGTTTGAGTCTTTCGGTATTAGGGTGAATAAGAAAAAGTGTAAAATCATTCCGCTTACAAAGCCGTTGAGGTTTTGTAAAGCTCGTTTCACATTGACGGAAACCGGAGCAATCAAGATCAACGGTAGCCGTGATGGTGTGAAGCGTGCAAGGCGTAAGTTGAAAATGTTCCATAGGGAATATCTTGCCGGTAGGAAAACACTTTTCGAGATAGATCAATACATGGAATGCCAGACTGCGTACTACAGGAATTTTGACGATCACGGCAGGTTGTTACGGTTGAGACGGCTGCACTATGCCATGTTTAGTCGGTATAGAGAGCAAGAACAACTAAAGAAGTCCGCGTAAAAAATAACTAACAGATTGCACTCGAAGCAAGTCTTCGGGTGTTTTCTTATTTGGAGGTATATCACGGTGAACCACAATAGCTATATCACAGTAAAAAGAGCAAAATTCAAGACTATTAGCGGCGAAGTAAATATCCCATACGGCACGAAGCTGGAAGTAGGTGGAAATGTTTTGCTGCACAACGGGAAACCGGTATGTGCCGTGTTCAGTGATTGCGCATATGAGTTCTTTGCGCAAAACGACGATGGACAAGGGCTTCTGCGTGGAAAACTCATTCAAACCATCAAGTCTACGCTTGCAAAGCATGATGAGGCACATCAGGATAGATGGGATAAGATTTGGGATGATCCCCGCTGCCAGCAGTACAAGTGCAGTGATCGTGATGATTTCTGGCTTTGGAATCACGATTTCTATAATGCTGAAATCGAAGATCTGAAACATATCGCCAAGTTGATTGGTGCAAAGGAGGTCAAGTAATGTATCGGATTATCAAAATTGACGGGACAGAATTGGGCATTACTGATTCTGTCAACTACATTCGTTATGGCGATAACGGATGTTTTACTCCGGCCACCCGTGAAGATGCTATCGGTGTGGCATTCAAGAGTGTGGCCTACAATCTGGTTGGGCACGAAGACATTGAGGGTGCCGGTACTGTCGTTGTCTCAGAGATCGACGGTGGGCAAGAACTCAAAAGCCATCAGACTACCATCGAGGGTCTGATTCGGACGATTTTGGAGGGCTGAGAAATGAAGGACAAACTGAGAGAAATGTATGAAAATGGCCTGCGTGGAATCGAACCCTCCATTTCAGCGGGTGGCCTTTTGAAGGCCGTTGCGAATGGTTGGATTACGACCGAAGACGCGGTGGAAATCCTCGGCAGTGACAATGCTCTGGAAACGGTGCGTGCAGCGAAACTTTTGGAGATTTCCAAGGCTTGCAATGCGGTCATCGTAGCAGGCGTAGACGTGCCTATCGGGGATCGTCTTGACCATTTCAATCTGAAACTGGAGGATCAGAGCAATATCAACAACCTGTTCCGTGTGGTTGAGCTGGGTGGTACTGAGTACCCCTATCAGGCCGATGATGGAACCTGCACGGTGTATTCTGCTACGGAAATCGCTCAGATTTACGTAGCGGCTCAGACGCTGATTACCAGTCAGACGGCATATCACAATGCTCTCAAGAGCTGTGTCAATGCCATGACAGACGCTGAGAAGATCGCTGCTGTGCAGTACGGTATGGATCTGCCCGAACCCTATGCTGCAGCTTTGTCTGAGAAGATGGCAGTAGCCCAGGCTCAGATGGAAGCTATCGTGCAAAAGCTGGGCGGTGCCGCATGAGCAGCGTTGAGCTGATTGCGGAACTAACCGACATCTGCATTCGTCAGGCAGAGATCATTAAGGCGCAAGCCTTTATGTTGGTACAGTTTGGCGCTGAGGTCAAAGAGGAAGAGGCGCTGCGGGAACAAAACCGGCTGAAAGAAATTGCCGGGGAATGGGAGTAAGATAAGCATGGAGCGGAAACGAATTGGAAAGTGGGTGCTTTCTGTTTTGCTCTGGTTTTGGACTGGCGGTGTGTATTTCTTCGGCGAGGTCATCTGGAAGACTTCTCAGGGTAGGCCAGAAACAATCAGCTGGACGATGTTTGCGTTAGCGATTATTCTGGCCGTCCCTCTGGAACGCTTCGGAGCAGAGCTTCCCTGGGGAATGCCGTTGGTAGGGCAGGCGTGTATCTGTGCTGCCGCGATTACAGCGTTAGAGTTCGTTACCGGACTTGTTTTGAATGTGTGGCTTGGTTTGGGAGTGTGGGATTACTCGCACTTGGCCGGGAATATCCTGGGACAAATCTGCCCGCAGTTTACTTTGCTGTGGCTTGTCCTATCCGTTGTGGGCATTGTCATACTGGACTGGATGAGGTATGCAGTAGAGGGTGGAGAGAAGCCCCGCTACACATAACAGAATAAAACAGCTATTTGCTAACCATTTTTTAAGAGCCGTACCTAAAAAGGTGCGGCTCTTTCTTCATACGAAAAAGGAGGTGAGAGTTATGGGACGGAAGACGAGACAAAACAAGATCACCAGCCCGGAATTGATCGCCCAGATCAACCCGAAGAACATTCGGCTGATGAACGATTTTCTGGAATACCTACGGAGTATCGGCAAGGCGGATTCCACCGTTAAGGCATATACGAGCGACTTGTATATTTTCTTCGTATGGGTACTCCAAAATGCGGACAACAAGTATTTCCCGGAGATTAGCAAGCGTGACATCATCTCGTACCAAAACTGGCTGTTGCGGAACAACGAGAACTCTCCCGCCCGTGTGCGCCGGCTGAAGAGTACGTTGTCATCTTTGAGCAACTACATCGAAGCAATCTTGGATGACGAGCTTCCCAACTTCCGGTCAATCGTCCGCAAGATCGAGAACCCGGTAAATGAGCCGACCAGAGAGAAGACGGTGCTGACCGACGAACAGGCAGATCAACTCTTGGACTATCTGATGGAGCGCGGGCAGTACGAGAAAGCCTGCTGCTTCGCTTTGGCGCGGTATTCTGGACGGCGCAAGTCTGAGCTGACGCGGTTCAAAGTGTCGTACTTCGACGACGAGAACATCATCTATGGCACGTTTTACAAAACGCCTGAAAAAGTCAGAACGAAGGGCAAGGGCGTCAACGGAAAAATGCTTACCTGCTATGTGCTGGCAAAGCCTTTCAAGCACTACTTCGATGCGTGGATGGCGAAGCGGGCAGAGCTGGGTATCGAAAGTGAGTGGCTGTTCCCTGACAGGGACGATCCTACGAAGACGGTGCCTATCTCTACACTGAACAGCTGGGCGGAAACCTTCTCCAATATTCTGGGTATCCCTGTGTATTGGCATAGTCTCCGGCACTTCTTTACGACTTCACTTGCCAAGGCAAACCTGCCCGATTCTGTGATCAAGACCATCATTGGATGGGAGAGCTTGGAAATGGTGGATATCTACAAGGATATCGACGATGAGGACGAAATCGGCAAGTATTGCATGAACGGTGAAATCGTCGGGCAGAAGCAAGCCGCGCTTTCTGATCTGTAAGGAGGTGCGAGATGAACGAACTGACAATTCATGACTACCTTCAAAAGAAGGGATTGAATGAGTATGGGATCGCTGGGTTGATGGGCAACTTGTTTGCCGAAAGCGGCCTTAATCCTCGGAATTTGCAGAACAGTTATGAAAACGTCCTTGGCATGAATGACAATGCTTATGTAGCTGCTGTGGATAACGGCACCTATACAAACTTCGTGCAGGACAAGGCCGGCTTTGGCCTTGCCCAGTGGACGTTTTGGACTCGGAAGCAAGCCCTGCTGGATTTTGCTAAGTCGTCTGGAAAGTCTATCGGCGATCTCACTATGCAGCTGGATTTTCTTTGGAAAGAGCTGTCCGAGAGCTACCCCGGCGTGCTGGCGGTGCTGCGGGTGACAACCTCTGTATTGGAGGCTTCCAATGCTGTGCTGCTGAACTTTGAGAAGCCAGCAAACCAGAGTAAGGATGTTCAGAAGAAGCGTGCTGAGTATGGGCAGCGGTACTATGACCAGTTTGCCTCACAGACTGCTCCTGCGTCCGACTCTGATTTGGAACAGTTCAGAAAACTCTTTCAGGAAATGAGAGTTGAACTGCAGGACAACGACTGCGGCCAGTGGAGCGCTGAGGCGCGGCAGTGGGCGTTGGATATGGGTTTGATTACCGGCAACGGGACTGTCATCAATGGTGAACCTAACTATATGTGGCAAGACCTTGTTACCCGTGAACAGTTCGTGACGGTGCTCTACCGTCTTGCTCAAATCATGGGGTCGCCGGCATGAAAAGTATCTACGGTTAGTAACGAAAATATCTGACCGTTCGGAAATAAAGAGGTGAACTTCAATGGTCGATATCAACAACATTGTATCCCGTGGTGGGTACCTGGTGGATGGCGCGACAGGAGAGAAAGTCCTGTTCTATGAGTGCGATCCCAGAAAAAACACGGAATGTAATCGTGAAATGTGTCGGGGTGACGGGGCAGAGGATGAGGGTGGCTTCGGGTTCTGCTCTAAAACACTCGATCCGCGTTTCCGTAAAGACGGCGGTAAGACTTGGTACGCTGTGCTGAAGACATCAGAGGACGGCGGCGAGCCTTACTGGGGCAGAGAATACGTGGAGGTGGTTTGAAATGATGACAGTTCAAGAATGTATCCAGTACGTTGAAAGCCATCTGGAGATCCGCCCTGCGACGGATAACGGAGCTTATACCAGCGGAAGAACGATTAGACCTGCCGGCTGCGTAAACCATTCTGTTGGCTGTGCCCAACCTTCTGTCGATGTGTTTTTCAACGCGATGAACAAGTCCAGTGCGGGCTGGGGTGTTAATGCTCTCCTTGGTGACTTTCATAAGGGTGAAGGGCGAATCGTTCTCACCTTGCAATGGAATGGTCGCCCGTGGGGATGCGGCTCCGGTAGTAAGGGTTCATGGAATAACACGAAGGTGCAGTGGGAGATTTGCGAACCCGCAGGCCACACCTATGCTGGCGGCACGATGGTCGGATACGATGTGGCGAAAAACCAGCGCTATTTTGACCGGATGTGGAAAATGGTCGTGGCATGGAATGTCTATATGGTCAAGAAATTCGGATATCCGATTTCTGGGATCAGCGATCATGCAGAGTCATATCGTGCCGGCTATGGCTCCAACCATGGCGACGTGGGACAGTGGTGGCCGAAGCATGGCAAGAGCATGGATGCTCTGCGGAAGGAAGTTCAGGAAATTCTCAATGGCGAAACGGAGGATGATGACATGGATGTAGCACGTTTCAAAGAACTCTGGGGTGAAATGCGTAAGGAACTCCAGGACAATGACGCAAGCGCATACAGCGCAGAAGCACGCGAGTGGGCAACGAAGAATGGTCTGATCGCCGGTAATGGTACAACCGTCAACGGCGAGCCGAATTGTATGTGGGGCGACATTTTGACCCGCGAGCAGTTCGTCACCGTTCTTTATCGTTGGACTCAGATGATGGGTAAGGCGTAAAATGACCATCTCAATCGAGCGTGGTAAGAAGAAAAGCAAGCCGAAATCGAAGAGGCCACGCCTTGGGTTTACTAACTGGCTTGCTGTATGTATCATGATTTTCCTTGCCGCTGGACTGGCTGGCGGCTTTTACCTTGCTCGACTGAGTATCGTATATGGGTATACCGGAGCGCTGGCTTGCTATACGGCGGCTTTTGCTCCGATAGGAACTGCCTGCAGCATTGTGCTCAGTAAAATTGTACACAAGAGCGAGGTAGAAAACTCTGGTGCTGATGGAGAAGGAATTAAATTCGCAACTGCTAAAGCACACAATTTTTGTGAGGATGGCATAGAGGGCAGCAAAGAAAGCCCTGCAATATGAAAAAAGGAGGATAGAGTGCTATGGATTCTGAATGGGTACGACTGATTGTATCGGTGTTGTCTGGTCTTGCCGCAACTATCCCGCTGGTAATCCAGCTGGTGAAGTATGTGCGGAAAACGATCCAGGACAAAAACTGGCCGGAAGTTGTTAAGCTCGTTACCAGTTACATGGAACGCGCCGAGACGATGTTCGAGAAGGGTGCAGATCGGAAGGAATGGGTCATGGCTATGGTTAAGGCTTCTGCCGATACTGTAAATTATGATCTCGATATGGACAAGATTTCCGATCTGATTGACAGTCTGTGCGATATGAGCAAGATTGTCAACGGCACCTCCAATACGGTGCGATAAGCACTTTGGAGGGACATGACATGAACATGGGAGAGATCTTGGGATGGAGCGGCGGAACGCTCCTTTTGCTTATGACCTTTGTTCAGATTGCCCCGATCAAGGTAAATCCTTGGTCATGGTTGTCAAAGAAGATTGGCAGAGCAATCAATGGTGAGGTGTTGAATGAGATCGCCGACATCAAAAAGGAACAACGTGAGACACAGGACAAGCTCGAAAAACATATTCAGGACGGTGATGAGCGAGATGCGAGTATGCACCGCCAGCGTATTCTGCGGTTCAACATTGAGCTTATGAGGGGCGAGGACTTTACACATGAGTGTTTTAATGATATGCTCCTTGACATCGACGAGTATGAGAGATTCTGTGAAACACACCCCGGATATAAGAACAACCGAGCGGTCATGGCTATTGCCAACATCAAGCGGGTATACCAAGACCATGAGAAAAACGGTGGGTTCCTTGTATGAATGAAGAGGGGTACAGAAATGTACCCCTCTTTTTTTTCGCCAATAGTCTCTATTTGACATGGGTGGTATTGGTGTGTATAATATATAAGGTATGTACAAACCACGAAGCCTATCTGGGGTTTCAAGGCGTTACCCCAAATTTTACCCCATTTGACTATCATAAGATAAAACAAGATAAAAGCAAAATGGGCAAAAAGTTTTGGATTTCATGTAAAATGCGAGGTAATAAAGCCTGATAAGACAAGATAGAGCATACCGTGAATTGTTCCCCACAATGCGCCCGTAACGGCTTGACTATAAAGTAGGCGGCTGCCGTCGGCAGCCGCCTACTTTTTTCAGATCACGTAGTCATCGCCGCTGTGCTCGCGCTGGCGGTCGATCAGATCCTGCAGCGTGACGCCCGCGAGATAATCCTCGATCACACGGTCCAGGCCCTGCCAGAGCGGGAGAGTCGGGCAATTCGCGCTGCGCGGGCAGGTGTTGACCTCGCAGTCCAGACAGGCCACGGGGGCAAGACTTCCTTCGGTCAGGCGCAGAATGTCCCGCGCGGTGTAGTCCTCCGGCCGGCGGGCCAGCCGGTAGCCGCCCTGATAGCCGCGGTTCGTGAGCAGGAAGCCGGCGCGGCTGAGCGTCGGAACGATCTGCTCGAGGTATTTTTTGGAGATATCCTGCCGTTGGGCAACGTCCTTGAGCGATACGCAGCCGTCTCCCTGATGCTCCGCAAGGTCGAGCATCAGGCGCAGCGCGTAGCGTCCCTTGGTCGAGATACGCATAGGCTCACCTTCCGTTTTTTATCTATAATACCATATACTTTGTAGGAATTCAAGCGCAGCGCCCGCCGCGCTTGAATTTTGTCCGCCCGTATGCTATACTTTCTTCATTCTGTACACGGAGGAATACGCCCATGACGCTCCAACAGCTCAACTATGCCATCGTCATTTCCGAGACCGGCTCGATGAACAAGGCGGCGGAACGGCTCTACATCGCCCAGCCCTCGCTCACCGGCGCGATGCAGGAGCTGGAGCGTGAGCTCGGCATCACCATCTTCCACCGCAGCGGACGCGGCGTGACGCTGACGAACGACGGGCAGGAGTTCATCGACTATGCCAGACAGGTCTACCACCAGTATGAGACGCTGGCGGAGAAGTACGCGCATCCCAACGAGCTGAAAAAGAAGTTCGGCGTGACGACGCAGCACTATTCCTTCGCGGTCAAGGCCTTCGTGGAGATGGCCAAGAGCTTCGATACCGCCAAATACGATTTCGCCATCCGCGAGAGCAAGACGCGCGAGGTCATCGACGACGTCGCAAGCCTGCGCAGCGAGATCGGCATCCTCTACCTCAGCGACTTCAACCGCAACGTCATCACGAAGATCCTCCGCGCGAACGACATTGAGTTCCACGAGCTGATGGACTGCAAGTCCTATGTCTTTCTGTGGAAAAACCACCCGCTCGCCGACCGCGCAGAGATCCACGGCGAGGAGCTGAGCGATTACCCCTTCCTCTCCTTTGAGCAGGGCGGCAACGACTCCTTCTACTTCTCCGAGGAGCTGTCGTCCATGAACGACTACTCTCAGACCGTCAAGGTCAACGACCGCGCCACGATGGTCAACCTGATGGTCGGGCTCTACGGCTACACGCTCTGCTCGGGCATCGTGTGCGAGGAGCTCAACGGCGGGGACTACCGCGTCATTCCCCTTTCGGACGACAGCCCCATCAACGGCGTGATGAAGGTCGGCTATATCGTGAAGAAAAACCAGATCCTCAGCAGTGTCGGCAAGCTGTATATCGAGAAAATACAGGAATTTCTTCACGCGGCACAGGGCGGTTTGTCCAACTGATACCCTCCTGTTTTGTTCATATCGTCAATATATGTCTCGATATTATGCCATCGGAATATATGAAACGCACTATGCTATAGTTTGCACCTATAACTCATTATCCTTATGGCGTATTGGACAAATGGCGAAGCATCGTGTATAACTAACAGCGTCCCAAGCAAAGGAGGTCAAACACGATGCTCAAGCTGTTGAAAGAGCGAATGTGTCCGCATGGTTCGTGTTCCCGCATGAGCGGGCGAATGTGACCGCGGATCGTCGCATCAAAAATCATTCAAATAATATCAAAATCAAGAAAAGGAAGAATAAAATCATGAAAAAGCTCATTTCTCTTGCCCTCGCGGCAGTTCTCGCCCTCGGTATTCTCTCCGGCTGCGGTAAAAAGGCCGACGCCGCCATTCAGATCGCAGTCCCCAACGACACCACCAACGAAGCCCGCGCCCTGCTGCTGCTCGAAGCCAACGGCATCATCAAGCTCAAGGACGGCGCCGGCATCACCGCCACCAAGAACGACATCGCCGAGAATCCTCACAACGTTGAGATCGTTGAGACCGAAGCCGCGCAGATCCCCAACATCCTCAAGGATGTGGACTACGCCGTCATCAACTCCAACTACGCCATCAACGCCGGTCTGAATCCTGTCAAGGATTCTCTGGCCATTGAAGGCTCCGCCTCCGCTTACGCCAACATCCTCGCTGTCAAGGAAGGCAACGAGTCCAGCGACAAGGTCAAGGCTCTGGTCGCCGCGCTCGAGAGCCAGCAGGTCGCCGATTACATCGCCGAGAAGTATGACGGTGCGGTCGTGAGCACCGTCGAGAATCCGGGCGACGGCTACGACGCCAGTGTTGACTATGCTGCGCTCGCGGGTCAGACCATCTCCGTCGCCGCCTCCCCCACGCCCCACGCCGAGATCCTCGAGGTCGCCAAGGAGATCCTTGCCGAAAAGGACATCACCCTCGACATTCAGACCTACAACGACTACGTTGTGCCCAACACCGTCGTGGAGGACGGCACCGTGGACGCCAACTACTTCCAGCACACCCCCTATCTTGATGACTTCAACAAGGAAAACGGTACCCACATCGTCTCCGTCGCTGCCATTCACGTCGAGCCCATGGGTCTCTACGGCGGCAAGCAGACCACGCTGGATGCCCTGAAGTAAGATAAAAGAAAGGAGGAGAATTCCTTGATCGAACTCAAGCACGTCAGCAAAGTCTTTGAGACCGCCGGTGGGCGGGTGGAAGCCCTCAAGGATATCTCCCTGACCATTCCGGACGGTGACGTTTACGGCATCATCGGCATGAGCGGCGCCGGCAAGAGCACGCTGGTGCGCTGCATCAATATGCTCGAGCGCCCCACCTCCGGCGAGGTCATCGTCAACGGAAAACGTTTGGATACCATGTCGCCCGCGCAGCTCCGTGCTGCGCGGCGCGACATTACCATGATCTTCCAGCGCTTCAATCTGCTCATGCAGCGGAACTGCCTGGATAATGTCTGCTTCCCGATGGAGCTTGCCGGGGTCAGCCGCCGTGAGGCGGCTTCTCGCGCGCAGGAGCTTCTGGAGACGGTCGGCCTGCCCGACAAGGCGAAGGCCTATCCCGCGCAGCTCTCCGGCGGTCAGCAGCAGCGCGTCGCCATTGCCCGCGCGCTGGCGACGAACCCCAAGGTCCTGCTGTGCGACGAGGCGACCAGCGCGCTCGACCCCAAGACGACACGCCAGATCCTTGAGCTGATTGGCGACATCAACAAAAAGCTCGGCATCACGATCGTCATCATCACGCACCAGATGAGCGTGGTGAAGAGCGTGTGCAACCATGTCGCCATTCTGGACGACGGCGAGGTGGTGGAGGACGGTCTCGTTTCCACCGTCTTCTCCGCGCCGAAATCCGCCGCCGCGCGCCACCTTGTTTTCCCCGGCGGCGCGGACGTCACGGTGTCCGATCCCACACAGGAGCGCCGCATCCGCCTCATCTTCCGCAGCGCAAAGACTACCTCGATCCCGCTGGTGGCCCGCCTCGCGACGGAGGAGAACATCGCGGCCAACGTCATTTCCGCCAGCACGCAGAAGCTCTCGGAGGAGATCTACGGCAGTATGCTGCTCGGCGTCCCCGCGGCGCAGTTTGACCGCGCGTGGGAATTTCTGAGCGGGATCGAAAATCTTCAGGTCGAGGAGGCGAGCGTCGGTGTACAGTAATCTTTTCTCTCCCGAGTCCATCGAGGAGCTGACCGCAGCGCTGCAAACGCAGTTTCTCCCCGCCATCTGGGAAACCTTCTATGTTACGCTTCTCTCCACGGCCTTCGCCATCGTGATCGGTCTGCCGCTGGGCGTGCTGCTCGTGGTGGGCGAAAGGGACGGCGTGCTGCCGCTTCCCCGCTGGCTGATGAGCGTGCTGAACGTTCTTATCAACCTCGGCGGCGTAAAGGATGAAGCAAAGGCTGCATTCTTCAGCGAAGAGGGCAAGAAGCTTGTTGCCCGTGCGGATGAAATTGCACAACGCATTCAGGATACGGTAAACCACGATATCATGGGCTGAATTTAATTTGAACTCAAACGGTCGGCAGCATTCCGCAAAAGGGATGCTGCCGATTTTGCAGCAGAGAACAACACAAACATCAGCGGAGGTTTATGCCTAAAATGACGCAGAATGCTGGTATTTTCAATAGAAAAATAATTATCAGCTGCATAACGGTGATTGCAGCGGTGCTTTTGTGTGCATTCTGCGCATGCATAGGCGGACGCGGAACCGGACAGGAGTCAACGACAGCACCGGTACTGCTCACGCCTTCCGTCGAACCGACTGCGGAGATGACGATAAAACCTTCGGCAGCCGCAACAAACGATCCGGAGGAGGATATCGTGGCTGAAATGATGACTGAAATGACACTTGAAGAAAAAGTCGGACAGCTTTTCATTGTTCGTCCGGAATCGTTGGATGAAAGCTTCACACCGAATCAGGCGCACGGCTCGGCACAGTACAGCGACACGGACTGTTCGGCGGGCATGGCGGATTTTCTCGCAGCGCATCCTGCCGGGGGGATAGCTTTTTTCGGAAAAAATATCGAAAACCCGGAGCAAACAGTTGCATTCATCCAAAATCTACAGAAAGCAAGCCGAATTCCTCTTTTCATTGCAGTGGATGAAGAGGGGGGCACGGTTGCAAGAATTGCAAACTCGCCCGCCTTCACAGTGCCGAAATATGACGGTGCTCAGGCTGTCGGAAGCACCGGCGATCCGGAGCAGGTGCGTGCAATGTATTCTGCAATCGGCGGGTACCTTGCAGAGCTTGGGTTTAATCTTGACTTTGCGCCCGTTGCGGATGTGAATTCAAATCCGAATAATACGGTTATCGGAAACAGAGCGTTCGGAAGCGACCCAAAACTTGTTGCAAAAATGGTGAATGCAGCAATATCCGGTCTGCATAAGGAAAACATTATTGCCTGCATAAAACATTTTCCGGGGCACGGGGACACGGCGGGAGATACGCATGACGGCTATGTTGCACTCGAAAAGGATTGGCAGCAGCTTTCGGAATGCGAATTGATTCCGTTTTATAATGCAATTAATGAAACGGATATGATAATGGCGGCACATATAACGTTGACGCGCGGAAACACCGATGATCTGCCTTGTTCACTGTCATATGATGCGCTGACGCTGCACCTTCGCGGCGAAATGGGCTATAAAGGCGTTATCATTACCGATGCGCTTGCAATGGGTGCGATTGTCGAGAACTATTCATCGAAAGAGAGCGCGGTGCTTGCGTTTAATGCAGGCGCAGATATACTCCTGATGCCTTATGACTATGCAGCCGCATTCAACGGGATTCTTTCGGCCGTGCAAACAGGCGAGATTTCGTTGGACAGATTAAATGAAAGTGTTGAAAGAATTCTGCGCCTGAAGGCAGAGTTCGGCATAATATGATTCGCAATCGAGCCTGAGGATAAACAGAAAAATAAAAAGAAAAAATAAAAAGAAAAAACAAAGAGCTTTGCAGCCGAACGGCAGCAAAGCTCTTAACATCAAAAGAGTGTCAATCAGGTGCGCAGGCCTCAGCTCTGTGCGGGCTTATAGCTGTCCTTCAGGCCGACAGTGCGGTTGAAAACGCGCTTTTCAGCGGTTGAATCGGGGTCAACACAGAAATAACCGATGCGCATGAGCTGACAGCGATAGCCGGCGGGTTTATCGGCAAGGAATGGTTCGATAAATCCGTTCTGAATGCGAACGGAATCGGGATTCAGCTTATCGATAAAATCATCGGCCGAAACGTTTTCATCCTTCATGAGCTGTTCGTAAAGGCGGAATTCAGCGGGAATCGCATCCTGAACGGGAACCCAGTGAATTGTGCCCTTGACTTTGCGGGTGCATTCACCGCTGAAGCTTTCGGGGTCGTATGTGCAGTGGATTTCAGTAACTTTTCCGCTTTCGTCCTGTTTAAAACCGACGCATTTTACAATGTATGCACCTTTAAGACGAACCTCTCCGTCGGGTTTGAGACGGAAAAACTTTTTCGGAGGTTCAACCATGAAATCATCGCGCTCGATATAGACTTCCCGACTGAAACGAACGGTGTGCTTTTCGCCGAACTTGGCATCGCCTTCTTCGGCAATGGGCAGGTTTTCAATTTCAACATCGATGAATTCGCCCTCGGGCATGTTGTCAATGACAACTTTAACGGGGTCAATAACGGCCATTGCACGGTCGCAATGTGCGTTCAGATCCTCGCGGACGCAGTGTTCAAGCATTGCGGAATCAACTACCGAGTCAGCTTTTGCAACGCCGGCACGGGTCAGAAAGTCCTTGATGGCTTCCGGAGTGTATCCGCGGCGGCGCATTGCGCAAAGCGTCGGCATACGCGGGTCATCCCAACCGGAGACATAGCCGCCCTCAACAAGCGCACGAAGGAAGCGTTTGCTCATAATAGTGTTGGTGATGTTCAGCCTTGCAAACTCAATCTGGCGGGGCTTATGCTCGAATCCGCAAGCCTCGATTACCCAATTGTAGAGCGGGCGGTGCGCTTCGTATTCAAGGGAACAGAGGGAATGGGTAATGCCCTCGATAGCATCCTGAATCGGGTGTGCAAAGTCATACAT
>OGGJ01001966.1_pt1 | contig 15488 bp, 15 predicted proteins | sample 1571071 | NCBI WGS metagenome assembly OGGJ01 (sample SAMEA2581954, study PRJEB24529) | metagenome | biome: Human gut stool | place: China | collected 2011
TGTTGCTGTTGTCCGGCCAGACGATCATGTCCGGCAGCAGATGATCCTTATCCGGGGTACGGAAGAGGACGTTGTTGATGATCTCCATGACCTCGGCACGGGTGATCTGGTTCTGCGGGCGGAACGTGCCGTCCTTATAGCCGCTGATCAGGCCGAGCTTCGCCGCGCGGTTGATGTAGTCGCGCGCCCAGCTGTCGTAGATATCGGTGAAGGCATCGTCCTCGACCTCCGGCGCATGGAAGAACAGCGCCGCGATCGTCGCGAACTCTGCGCGGGTGATGTACTGCTGCGGGCGGAATGTGCCGTCCTTGTAGCCGGCGAGGATGCCGCCGTTGGTGAGCGTGGCGACCTGACTGGTGTACCAGCTCTGAGCCGGGACATCCGAGTACGAGCACTTGGTGGTCCAGATCTCCTCACGGCCGTCATCTCTCAGGATGCGGTAGAAGATCGCGGCGACCTCGGCGCGCGTAATCGGTCTGTTCGGTGCGACCGTACCGTCCGGATAACCGGCGATGTACGAGTCGTGGTTATCGCGCTCCAGCGGCGGAGGCGGCAGCTCGTTGTCCTCGGCAGAGAAGACGAACTTGACGTGCGCGGCCGCTTCCTGGAAGGCGTTGCCCATCGCGGGGTCGATCTCAACGGTCACGTCCAGCTTGATCGGGTCTGCCTTCGGGAAGACCTCGGCAACGAGGACGTCGCTCTTGAGTCCGTCGGCCGCGTCGAGCTGGTCGAAGAGGCTCGCGTTCTTGTTGGTCGCGAGCACCTTACCGTCCTGCGACACGGTCATGTGGATGTGGCTGAGCACATCGTCGTACTTGATGGCGGTGCCCTCCTTGGCGGAAGCGTCGCCGTCGATCTCGGCGCGGAGGTAGACCTTCGCGCCCTGCGCGCCGTTGGCGCTGTCGGCCTTGACGCAGATGGTCTGCGTGAGGCTGTCGCCGGGCATGCAGTTGGAGAAGTTGGCAAACAGGTCCGTCGCCGAGCCCTTGCCGGTGTTGGTAAAGGCAAAGCGCGCGTTGTTGCCGTCGTTGCCGTCATAGTAGGTGACGGTGGGGAGCTTTTCCTCGCCCGTCGCCCAGATGCCCAGCCCCGCGGCCAGCGCGACCACCAGCACGAGGGCGACGATCATGGTAAACTTTTTGTGTTTCATACCGCTGCCCTCCTTATGGTGTCACGTCCGGTACCGGGACTGCCGGAGTCAGATTGCCGTCCACGACCTTGACCGCCGTCCACGCGCCCTCCACAGCCTTGCTCGGTGCGGCCTGAATGCTCTCGGCCAGCACCGTCACCTCGAGGTGATAACCCTCAGGTGCAGTGCCCTGCGTGATGGGATCTTTCAGCAGGTTGGTCGTTACACCGTCGTTCGCCGCGACCGGCATCTTGTAGTAGTAGATGCCGCCCTGCTCGAACCAGTCGTCCGTGATGCTCGGCGTGATGTTCACCGGCTCGGCGGAGACATTGCCGTTATCGTCCACCCAGTTCATGACCAGCTTGACGCGGACATAGGACACGGCCGTTCCGGTGTTTTTGACGACGATGCTCTTTTTCTGGTTTCCATCCAATTCCTCGACGATGTCCGTTCCGGACTTGGCCGCCGTGAAGGTGTTCGTCACGGGGGCGGTGCTCGCCTTGAGCAGGGCGAACGTCGTGCCGACGGCCAGTGCGAAGATCAGGCACAGGGAGAGGATGAGTGCGGTCTTTCTCCCGCCTGAACCGTTAAAGATACGTTTCATATGTCATCCCTCCTGTTCAGTTTGTTTCCGGAGCCGGAATCTGCTCGATCTCGGTTGCGCTGACCCACTTGTTGATCACGTCGGCAATGCTCGTGAGCCAGTTGTGCGAATTGTAATGGTTGGTGACATCGACCGTGGCGCTGGGCGTCGTGCCGCTGAGCGTAGCCGTCTTGTTGTTGTCGCCAACGATGCTGTAGCTCCACGACCAGTTTGTATCCTCGGTGACCGTGTACGTGCCGACGGCCAGACCGGTGATAGTTTTGCTGTCGCCGTCCTTGAGCACGATGGTGGTCACGAGCTTACCGGCGCTGTCCTTCACATCGAACACGAACGTCTGGTTCGGGTTCGCGCCGTCGCCTGTGACTTTCTTGGAGATCGTCAGGCTGCAGGTGTTGACCGTGATGGTGAACGTAGCATCTTTAGAAACGCTCTCATACGTTCCCGTTTGCGTAGGCGAAACCGTGCACGTCACCGTGTAGGTCGTGGTCTGCTCCGGGGCGACGGTGCCGCCGCTTGCCGCATCGCTCCACTCCCATATTCCGCTGCTGCTTCCGGCAGGAACCGTGTACGTGCCGACCGTTCCGCCGTTTTCATCCTTGACCGTGTAGGTCACGTTCACAAAAGCGTTATTTGTGCCGTCAAATGTGGCATTCTGGTGCACAAGCTCCTGCAAATTGGCAGAATCGCCAAGGTAGATCGTCTTGTCATCCGCCGTCGGCGTGATGCTTTTTACTTCCACGTCCTGCGTCGGCACATCGAACGCCTTGATCATGGTTCCCTTCGCATAGATGCCGGACTGCCCATCATTCGTTGGCACCTGATTGCCGCCGAGGAAGCCAGCTTCCACAGAGGCATCAAACTCGATGATCAGTTTCTTTCCGAACGTGCCATCCGCCTTAGCGTTTGTGGAGACATAGTTCTGGTTGAAATCGAAGCCGGTCACATTGACCGCCCGCGTTGCCGGATCGATCGCTGCCGTCACCGAAGGATCGGCTGCGACCGGAGCCCCAAATGCGCTGCCGTTATAGGCTGCAGTGGAGAGACGAATAGCACCGGTGTTTTGCGGCACCGTAAAGTATGGCGTCACGATGTCTTTGATGACCGTCTCGCTGCCAAGGTCAATATTGGCGCTGCCGATTGTCTGGCTGATGGAGGTAAAGATGTTATTCAACGCCGTCGAGTTGCTCGCCGTCATATAATAGCCGGTTTTGTCGCGGGTGAAGTTTCGCGTCACTTTCCAGCCGTAATAACTGGCGGAGAACCAGTGTTCATCTTTATAATCCTTTAACCCTATCTCCGAGGCAGCCTTGAAGTTGCTGGACACATAGTTCAAAAAGCGGTTCCCAGCCGGAACATCGATACCATTGCTTGTGTTCTTGTTGGCCCAATAACTCCCAACGCTTCCGTTCGAGTTTTTTGAGAACCCGGTGTTGCCATACAGCTGGTCAACGTTCGCCCCGGTGAAAATGCCAACCGTGTACACGGTCACACCGGCATCCTTCATCGACTTTGCGCTTGCAATAGCGCTGGTCGCAACCTTTGCATCGAAACCGGAATTGCCCGGCATGCCATCCGTGAACACGATCACGACCTTGCTGCTGTCGCGTGCGGAATCGACACTCGACAGAAGCCTCTGCGCATGGTTCAAGCCGTTTTGCGTCTGCGTGCCGCCCTTAGCCTGCAGCTGGTTAACCGCCGTTTTCAGTGTGGTCACATTTGCTCCGTTGGCATCATTGACCGCGGTCAGTTCTTTCACGACCTGAGAATAATTATAATTATATCCGTCTTCCCAATATGTATCATCGCCGACCGTGTTCTTGGACTCTCCTGCAAACTTAACGATCGCGATCCGGTGTTCCACGCCTTCGTCCTTGGCTTTTGTTGCCACATTGTCAATGAAAGTATTGACGGCCTGCTTCATTGCGTACTGGCGAGTGTCCGTTTCCTTGTTCGTCGCTTTCCCGCTGAAATCGTCCGCCATCGAGCCGGACTGGTCGAGCACAAGGACAATGTCACAGGGCTTCGTTGTGGTGCTCGTCGTGACCGTGCCGGTCGTGTACGCTTCCAGATGCACCGTATAGCCGCCGTCGGCTTTCGGCGTAACCGTCTTAGTCAGCTCCAGACCATCATCCTGCGTCTCACCGGTATCGGCAAGCGACGGCGCGCGCGCGGCGCGGTAAGGAGACGTCTGCGGCCGCGTCACCACGAGCGGAAGAATCGGCCCCACCGTCGGAGACGACTGCGTGTCCTCGACCGTTCCTGCGGTCTCAGCCATATCCGCAGCCGAATCCACTGCCGCGCCCGCGCCCATGAACAGGCACATACTCAGCAGCATGGCTGCACAGAGGACGAGCGAGAGAATGCGTTTTTTCATGGTTTCGTCCTCCTTTCTCAGGGCGTCGGGATCGGGTCGATCTGCGTGCTCGAGGTGCTCGCCTCGACCGCTCCGACGTGCTTCCATACATCTCTGACATCATTGGCGGCGTACTGCTCAAGGTTCGCCGTCTGCACGGCCTCCGCCGTTACATAGATGTGCACCGTGGAATTCTGGTATTCGTTGCCCATTTTGGTGCTGAACGTGACGCGGCTGAACAACTGCGTCGTGGCCGTCTTCGGATCGACCGCACCATTATAATAATAGTACCCGTCCGGTCCGGCGATCCAGTCGGTATCGTTCAGATCCAGCACCAGCAGGTGCTCGCTCGGGTCGAGCGGCATGCGCTCGCTGTCGGCGTTGAGGATCTCGGGCGTGATCTTCACGCGGGTGTAAAACGCACCCGTGCCGACGTTCTCCACATACACCACTTTGTTCACGACGCTGCCGGGCATGACGCGCACGGTCGTGAACGGATTGCCGTTACCGTCCTCGTCGTGCAGCGCGAGCTTGACCGAGCCCATCGTGATGACGTTGTCCGCCGTGCCGACGGCCGAAAAGTACGCCCACGTACCGACCGCCAGCAGTGCCACTGCCAGGAGGAGGACCGTCGCGATGGTCCACTTCTTCTTCATGCACAAACCACCTTTCTCCTTGCCGGGGGTTATTCTGCGCTGTGCGCAGGGATTCTCTTCCGCGCCCGAAGGCGCGCCGGGACTGTTTCTGCGGGATTCTCTCTTTCAGTCTGCGCGCGGACAGCGGCAGTACCGCCGCCCGCGCCCGGATTGAAGCCGAGCCAGAGTCCCCGATGGGGGCGGCGATTTCGCCGCCCCTTTGGGGTCAAAATGTTGGGGAATTACTTGCCGTTGTTGTTATAAGCAGTAACAGCCTCATCCACCGTGTTAAAACCATCCGCCTGGATCGCGTAAGCGGTCACGATGACTTTCCAAGAAGCATCCGCAGAGATCGGATCGCCAGCGGGCAGGATGTACTGAGTGCCATCTTCATTCGTGGTCACGCGCCAATCCATGTAGACCTGAGCGAGGCAGGGCAGAGAGGTCTTGCCAGCGGGCAGGGTCTTTGCCATGGTCGTGCGGATCACAACGTACTCGATGCCACCGATTGTTTCAGTGCCAACATACTTGTAGTCGTTCCAGAGGCCGTCACCGACAGCAACCATCTTCGGGTCAGTAACATTGTGGTCTGCGTCGACAATGCCGTCGCTGGTCGCGAGGCCCCAATAATTTCCGGAGTTGTACTCCACGTTGAAGCAGCCGTAGCTGTTCCAGTGCAGAGCGTTCTTGCTCTCGTTGGTGGGATATTCCTTGCTCACAAGGTACTTGGGAATCTTCAGCTCAACCCAAACCCAAGCATCATTCGCGCCCGTGTTCTTAACCGTAACGATCTTGGAAACGGCATTGCCGTCGTTGGACTTGCCGGGGACAAGGGTCTTGTTCTGTTCAAAGGCCTCAAGACCGTTTTCGCCCTTCTGCTGCTCATCCAGAGCAATCTTGACATTGCCCATGGTGAACGTATTGGTTGCCGACTTCGTATCGGTGAAGTACGCCAGCGTGCCGCCGACGACCAGCACCGCGACGAGCATGACTGCAATCGCAGCCATCAGAATGGATTTCTTCTTCATAAGTAGCGTTCTCCTTTTCTTTTTTATGTACAGCTCTCTGTACAAGGTATTCAAGGGATTGGCTCAGGGAAAGCTGCGAGGGAGTTGCTTAAAAGCACCCGGCAAACGCGGCCGCAGCATCCGCAAAACCAGCGGACTGGCACAGATAGCCATAGAACGTCAGGCTGGCAGTCGCATCCGAATTCACGTCAAAATCGTTAACCTCGACAAGGTTGTTCGCCAGAATGTTGGTCGCAGTGACATCTGCAGTCACTCTGTTGCCATCGTTCGTCTTGTAAACGTAAACCGCGCCGCCGTTCTTGCCCGTAACACCAGCAAGCAGCTCCCACGTATCGGCCACACTATAATTCAGAACGCTACTCGCGTCCGAAGCCACGACCTCAACATAAAGATAGCAGGAAGCGCCGGCTTTCAGGCCGGTGACCTTAACAAACGGGTCTTTTTCGATCTTGGTGCCGGGGAGCAGATTGTACTCATTGCCCGTCGCCTCTTCAGTGGTGACCTTGTAAGAATACTCGCCGGAAGTCTGCGCAACCGCCTTGTGCTCTTTCAGCGTCAACGCGCCGCCCTGATCAAACAGCTTGCCGACCGTGAACGTGTTCACAACCGGGCCGCTCTGCGCCGTCAGATACGCCCACGTCGCGCCGACCGCAAGCGCCACGACGAGCACGAGCGCGATGGCGATCGTCAAAGTTTTCTTCTTCATTTCGTGTTTTCCTCCCTTACAAAAACATCATGTTCCGAACTTACCATGTCCCAACAGCGTCCAACGTGCGCTGTCAGCGTTCATTGAGTTAATGCACGGAGATTTGAAAATATTTCATGCTCCCGTGAAAATGTTTAAATCTGACGGTTTTTGCCGCCGTTTTCTGTGCATTTTGCCACGTTTTCTGCCTCTGCTCGGCGCGCCGCATCGCGGGCATCGGCCTCAGCCGCCTTGCGCAGCATGTCCGGCAGGAACGCCAGAACCAGCAGCACGATCGCGATCGCAATGGCCAGATACATCCCCGGCGGGTTCGAGACCCAGTGCGAAACATAGCCCAGATACGGGATGGTGAACACCGGGCGGCCGATGAGGTTCTTGAAATAGACAGGTGCGCCGTCGGGCGCGTCGTTCGCGTCCCCCTGCGTGTAGAAATGCTCGTTTTCCGCATCGATGGAGATCACGCGGTGCGTGACGACATCCAAGTCCTCATTGAGTACGAACGTGATCGCGTCACCGACCTGCACGTCCTCGGGCGCACAGGGCTTGACATAGATCAGCGAGCCGGTGTGATACGTCGGCTCCATGCTGCCGGACAGGACCACGTAGGGCGTGAGCCCCACGATGCGGACCCCCGCCAGCAGGATGGCCAGGGCCACCACGGCGATGACAATGAGGGTGGAAAGTACGCTCCAGAGTTTCTTCAAAGACGCCATGCTTCATCTCCTTTGTTTCCGTACTTGCCACCTGCACGGTCTTCGGACTGTTGCATAGTGTCTGTCGTTAACAAGCCGAAAATGAACGGAATATCGTACATAAGATTTAATTCTGTAATGCCATGCGTAACGCCTGAACAGACATAATCGAAATGAGGAGTATCGCCTCTTACGACGCAGCCCAAAACGATAACGGCATCCACTTCTTTTGTTTCAGCCATTTTTTTTGCGCCAAAAGTCAGTTCGAAGCTGCCTGGTACTCGTTTTACAAATATGTTTTCGGCTTTGACACCATGTTTTTCCAATGTGTTGCAGGCGCCTTCCAATAGCTTTTCGGTGATGTGCTTGTTCCATTCCGCTACGACGATTCCGACAGTCACTTCCGATCCGTCAGGAACGCTGTTAAAGTCGTACTCCGATAAATTCTGATAAGCTGTTGCCATATTTTTTGTTCTTAAAAGAAGAGGATGCCTTGTTTGACGAGACATCCTCTTATATGATTATAATAATGTGTATACGTTATTTGTTCAATGCCGAAGCACGGGTGATATATTTGTCGATATCGGAAGCTTCCATTGAATTGAAGTATTTTTCCTTAATCGTCGTGTATGCCTTAACAGCATCGCCATATTGTTTCAAACTTTCATAAGCGATACCGGCTTTCTTCAGGTAAGTCGGGCTGATCACTTCGTTGCTTGCCTGCTTGGCTGCTTTTTCGAAATAGCTGATACCTTCTTTTACGTTGCCCATATTTACATAGCAGTCACCGATCAGGCCCGTGATAGCCGGTGAGATCATGTCGTCGCTGCCGCTGAAAGATTTCAGCAGATCCAATGCTTTTTCATTGTCGCCCATCTTGAAATAGCAGATACCGGCATAAGCCTTTGCCAAGTTACCGGCCGATGTGCTTCCGTATTGGTCGATGATAGCTTCGAATCCTTCATAATCCGCACCGTTTCCGTTCAGTGCCAGGTTGAAAGAGTCTTTTGCAAAATATTGTTCGCCTTTGAACATAGCTGCTGCGGCTTTTTTCTCCTGCGGAATCAAATATCCGTGCTTGATACCCAAAACAGCTCCAACAACGAGAGCGAGTGCTATAATACCATAAATGATTTTCTTTGAATTGTTTTCAATGAACTGCTCCGATCTCGAAACAATTTCTTCGACCTCTAACTCTTTGTTGGTGTCTTTTTCCTTAGTAGCCATAATGTTTTATAGTTGTTATTATTTTATCACTGTTTTATGCCTGTGGCAATTCAAGTCGCAAAAGTAGTTTTTTTTACTGAGAAAATCTATACTTAGAAGTATATTTTTTAATTTTGTGCAACTAATATAGCGTGGATGATACTTAAAAAGCTTTCTATACTCAATTATAAAAACATTCTCCAGGCAGAAGTTTCTTTCTCTCCCGAAATAAATTGTTTTTTCGGGAATAACGGAATGGGAAAGACCAATCTGTTGGATGCCGTTCATTATCTCTCTTTTTGCAAAAGCCATATCAATACGCCCGATTCCCAGCTGATCAACAACGGTCAGGATATGTGCGTGTTGCAAGGTAACTATGACTATGAGGGGCGTGAAGAGGAGATCTTTTGTGCTATCCGTCGCCGGCAGCGGAAACAGTTCAAGCGGAATAAAAAAGAGTATGACAAACTGTCGGAGCATATCGGTCTGTTGCCATTAGTGATGGTTTCGCCAGCCGATTCGGAACTGATACAAGGCGGGAGCGAAGAACGTCGCCGCTTTCTTGATGTGATTATTTCGCAGCAGGACAAGCCTTATCTGCATGCGTTGATACAATATAATAAAGCCTTGCTTCAGCGGAATTCGCTGTTGAAGGACCAGTGTACCGACGCTTCCCTTTATGAAGTGCTGGAAATGCAGCTGGACATGTACGGCCGGATGGTGTACGAGAAGCGGCAGATGTTGGTGAATGATTTTATCCCGATCTTCAACGAATATTACCAGACGATCTGCCGTTCGACCGAACAGGTCGGTTTGCGGTATATCTCCCAGCTGGAGAAGGGGAGCCTGGCGGATATGCTGGCTGCCAATCGGGAACGTGACCGCATACTCGGTTATACCTCGACCGGTATTCACAAGGATGAACTGGAGATGACGTTGAACGGCCACCTGATCCGCCGTGTCGGTTCGCAAGGTCAGAACAAGACGTATTTGATTGCCCTCAAGTTGGCTCAGTATGTGTTTCTTTCCTGCAGGGGGCAAGCGCGTCCGATCCTTCTGTTGGACGATATTTTCGACAAGCTGGATGCCGACCGGGTGGAGCAGATCGTCAAGCTGGTGAGCGGCGACCAGTTCGGGCAGATTTTCATTACTGATACGAACCGGAAATATTTGGACGCCATCCTGCAATCGATCAATCACGGCTACGCTCTGTTCAGGGTCGAACAGGGTGAAGTGCAACCGATGGAGGATGCGGAATGATGCACCGGAATGCACAGACGTTGGGCGATGCGATCCGGGAGTTTTTCGAGGATAATGCTGAGTTGAGGGGGAAGATACTGGAAATCCGTGTCATACGGGCTTGGGGCGAGATACTGGGGCCGATGGTCGCTCAGTACACTCGTAATATATATGTAAAAGACAAAGTGCTGTATGTATCCCTCACTTCTTCCGTCTTGAGAAGTGAATTGGTGCTGTGCCGGGAACGTCTGGTGAAGAGCCTGAACGATTATGCCGGTTCGGAAGTTATACAAGATATAGTTATCAGATAAAAGAGTTGAATCATTATGGATGCAAAAAAGATAGAAGAAGTTCCGTTTGAAGAGGTTTATGAAGTGGAAAAGTATGGTACATACTATTCTGAAAATAAATTCCGGCAAAAAGTACAACGGGTTGCAAAGAAAGTCGGTGCGACGGTGATACGCCCTGTCTTCCAGCTTTATTATCTGCTGCACGATAAAGATGTTCCGTTACAACATAAGGCTTATATCATAGGAGCTTTAGGCTATTTTATTCTGCCGTTCGACCTGATACCGGAAGGTCTTCTTCCGGTGATCGGCTTTACTGACGATGTAGCCGTGATGGGACTTGTCCTGAAAATCGTGAAGGATAGCATCACACCGGAGATAAGAGCCAAGGCGGATGCTAAGGTTATGGAGCTGTTGCAAACGGATAAGATCTGAATCACAATATTTCTTTTTCAGTTATGATCAAGTCCATTTTCCGGTCGAACGGCTCGGCCGGAATCTGATCCTTTAACTGGAAGTCATAGCAGATTCCGATTTTAGGAACATCCAGTGTCGAAAGCAGTCGGTCATAAAATCCTTTTCCTCGTCCGAGGCGGTTATGCTGGCGGTCGAAGGCGACACCCGGAACAATGATCAGGTCTATTTCGCTTTCCGGTACGGCTTCACAATCTTCGCTTGGTTCCAATATCCCGAAAACACCCGTTTTGAGTGATTCTTTTCCTGCATACAAGAGCAATTGAAGATCATTCCCTTTTATAAGAGGGAGCAATAATCTCTTTTTCCGGTACCATTTTTCGATCAGTCCGGCAGTCTGCACTTCGCCGGGGATGGCATGGTATAGTGCAATGCACGAAGCTTGCTGGAAGAGGTCTGTCTCTTCCAACTGGTCCATTATCTTAGCAGAGAGATCCAGCAATGTAGTCTTCGTATATGATCTCTTTAAGGAAGCCATATCCTCTCGAAACGTTTGTTTGGCTTTGCGCAATTCCATTGGGCGTATTGTTTTTGTTCTCCAGTACCGGGAATGATTTGCCTTCGTTCAGGACTTTGACGGCGCGTTTCAGCGTGATGTCATCGTTCTGGAATATTGGATAGAAGCCGGCTTCGTCGAAGAAGTTACGGACGATGTAGGCCTGGATCTGTTTCTCGATCAGTTTGCCTGATATGTTGATCAGGTGCGGACGTTTCTTGATCCCTTTTGCTGCGGCATAATTGGTGAAATCGGAAAGCAGCGGTTGTTGTTGCAGGTATTTGTGTAAGTCCTGATAGGTCTTGAAAGAAGCTAACTTGTCGTAATTGCGATCCGAGTATTCGAGTGCATATAGGTTCAGCATTCCGGAATTGACTACGTTGGAGAAATAGGAAGTCACACCGCTTGTGTCACGCGGGATGAAAATATCCGGCATGATACCGCCGCCGCCGTAAACGGGGCGTCCCATCACGGTTTCGTATTTTTCGCTGTTGTTCAGCTTGATGCTGTCGGCAGAATCAAATTCACCGTGCATGAAACGTTGGTAGATGTCCTGTTCGTATTCGCTGTCTTTACCCAGTTCGTACTTTTTCTGGATACAACGTCCAGACGGCGTGTAATAGCGTGCGATCGTCAGGCGGATTTCCGAACCGTCGCTTAACTGGATCGGCGACTGGACCAAGCCTTTTCCGAAAGTACGGCGGCCGATAATCAGCCCGCGGTCATTGTCTTGGATAGCTCCGGAGAAGATTTCACTGGCGGAAGCCGAGAACTCGTCTGTCAAGACTACAATCGGAGCATCCTGGCAAGTACCTGTGCCGTTCGTATAGACATCGTTGCGCGGGAATGCTTTTCCTTCCGTGTATACGATCAGGCGGCCTTCCGGCATGAATTCGTTTACCATATTGATGGCGGCATCCATATAACCGCCCGTGTTACCGCGAAGGTCGATCACGAATGAGGTACAGCCTGCCTGTTTCAGCTTGGCGATTGCCGTGATAAATTCATTATAAGTGGTACGGCCGAATTTGCTTACCTTGATGTAGCCGATTCCTTTGCTTACCTCGTAAGACACGTCGACCGAACTGACGGGGACATCGCCGCGCGTCACGTCGAAATACAACAGTTCCGGTTCGTTTTTACGTTTTATGCCTAACTTGACCGTACTGTTCTTCGCACCACGCAGAGTCTTCATGATGACTTCCTGGTCACTTTTGTTGCCGGCATACAGGGAGTCGTTGATCGTGATGATACGGTCGAAGGGCTTCAAGCCGGCCTTCTCTGAAGGTCCCCCCGGAATGACGTTGATAACCAGGATGGTATCGGTCTGCATATTGAATGAAACCCCGATGCCGCTGAACGATCCTTCCAGGTCTTCATTTGCCCGTTGGGCGTCCTTTGCCGGTATATACACGGAATGCGGGTCCAGTTCGCTGAAGACCTTAGGAATGGCATCTTCCACTAATTGTTTCATATCGACTGTATCGACATACTGTTCGTCGATAATGTCGAGGATGGCATTGATTTTATTTCCACTGGAATAAATATGCCTCTTTCCTTGTGTCAGTCTGAGGTAATGATTCCCTACAAATATCCCGAGAGCAATACTTAATGCTATAATCACAGGCAACCATACGGCCAGCCTTTTATTCTTGTCCATAAAACGTATCTTTAGTCGTTTATTTCTATATAATCTATAATAACACCGGCGCGACGTAATAGGTTGCAACCATCTTCCACCCTATATTTTTCAGAGTATACCACCCGCTTGATCCCAGACTGGATGATGAGCTTGGCACATTCGATGCAAGGGGCGGAGGTGACGTAGATCGTTGCACCTTTGCTGCTGTTGGACGAAGCGGCCACTTTCGTAATGGCATTGGCTTCCGCATGCAGAACGTAAGGTTTGGTGACATTGTGTTCATCTTCACAAACATTCTCGAAACCGGATGGCGTACCGTTATATCCGTCAGAAATAATCATTTGGTCTTTTACTATCAGTGCCCCAACCTGGCGTCTCTTGCAATACGAATTTTCCGCCCATACGGTCGCCATCCTGAGATAGCGTTTGTCCAATTCGAGTTGCTTTTCCTTCTTATCGCACATCGTCTTCTGTTTTTTATATACCTTATTATATAACAGCAGGCAAAGGTACATATATTTGGGATAAATGGAATAGGTTCGAAGTTTTTTTGTGTCGGCAAGTGTGATAAAATTATATACTGGATAACCGTGGCCGGATGCTGGTGTAATTTGATCGGAGCCGAATGCAGATAATCCGGCGGTTTCTCCGCATCTTACTCAAAAAGATTGCCGAAGCAGGAGGAGAGATCGTCTTGCAGGGAATGTCTTGGTTCGGATTGCATAGTCATTGTTCGGACTATATTTGTTTCGAAATCGACGACTGAAACAAGAAACTAATTCGTAATTTTAAAGCCAAAGCCAATATGGAAGTACCGGCTGATTTGGGCATTAACCTGATTGGAAGTCTGAGCCGAATGCGTGCCGCGTTGTCATTTCGGATTGTTGGGTCGCAATTTGGGGATGATAATGAAACCTCTCACTTAAGTCTTGTCTGTCCCGATAGTGGAGATAAGAGTTTGTTAACCTTGTATTAACCTGAAATATAATTATTATGACTGATAGGAAGTTTTACCTATATAGCTTGTTCCTATTGTCGGTGTTGTTGGGAGGATGATGAAGTGGGAAGAACGCTAAGAACTGAAATGAACGATGCCTTTTTTGAGTATGCCGGAAGTGAATTGGCCGTTATCGAGATTACTGCCGGTCTACGGCAATTGGACGAGGAAAAAGGTTTCAGTGCTTCTTTTGTGGACAACTATGGTTATCCGGTTTGGAATGAATCTAAAATCATACCGATCGATTCGGAGGAGGCGCTTGTCGTGTTGCCGGTCAAATCTCGTCATGAGAATAAGATTCCGGCATTGTGGATATTTTTGGCTCATGACAATGTCGTCTCGAATGTGGTGCTGACGAAAGAAATGGCTGGTAATTCGGGGATGGACTGGGAATGGGGGTTTGATTATTTCACTCAGAAGATGTATCCTGAAACAAGTAGTTCGAAATTGCTGGAACGAATATTACAGTACGCATGATTTCGAGATGATCGACCATATCGACCATCCCGCCAATACGACAATCGATGAGATTTATGTATATAATCAACAAAGTTGGGGTGGAGGCGGAACGACAGGGACAAGTCCATTCGGGAAAACACCAGAGGAACGTTTTGGCCGTGCTTGTAAGATCGGCGATGGAATCATGGAGGAATATAAAGGAACTTTGATATCGGCAGTGGATTATTTCGCGACGACTCCTCTTTATAGCGATTTGTACGGAATATTGGCTACGCGGGTTACAAAGATCACATTTCAAGTGGATCCACTTATAGGGACTCCGGCTCGATATGATGGGAAAACGAATACGATTTCTTTTCGGACAGTAACTGATATCATAGACTATAATACGAATGAAGAATTGGTTCATGCAGCTCAAAAGGTCATGTATGGAAGTAAAATGACGAATGATATCAAGAATTTTGAATTTGAGGCGAAGGTTATACAGGATATAGTTTCTGAACGATTGGGGTTTAGGCCTTTTAGAGGGAATTGGGGGTTGTCGGATCCTTTTGCCTCTGGATATGAGGATTTTATTGAATTGTTAGGAGCTAAAAAAGAATTGACGGAAAAAGATCTACAAGTATATTTTGAGTTATTGTCTGATTGGTCCAATCCGGAATACAAAGGGGATATAGAATTTTCGATATTACCGATATTACCGATATTACTTATGACTTATATTGTTTTTTAATAAAATATTTACAATGAAAAAAATATTATTATCCATAGTTGCTTGTTTAAGTTTAACAGGAGAACTTCTGGCACAGAAAACTTCTGATTTTGCTTATTTTCAGGTTGTTAGCGTGTTGAATAGTGGTAAGGTGGTTTTAGAACCTTTTTCTTCACCAAAACGTGTAGGTCCTATTGGAAATTATGATTCGACTCCAGAAAATAATCGAGGATATCGTCTTTATCGAATGAGAGTTAAGAATTTACTTGAAATGTATTGCAAAAGTCGGAACTGGTTCCCTAAAAAGGAATGGTTGGAAAAATATAATCTTAGTTATACATTCTATTTTGATAGAGAAATGAAAATTTTTTCATATAAAATATCTGTTAATTCGGACGTTTTTACAGAAATATCAGAAAAACAATTGAAAGATATAGGTGAATATTTTATGGAAGAGCTGGATCTTCATCCTTATTTCTGTATAGCGGAAGACAAAAAAAGTTCTTTTACTTGGTCTGAAGTCGGATTTTCTTTTAAGATATTATTTATGCCAATTTTGTGATGGTATTTTCCGGCGGAAGATACGAAATCCATGCCTACAGAACTTTTTTTGTATGTGAATGAAAAGTTGTGACTTATGAAAAAAATAGTATGTCTATTAGTATCGTATGTTATTTTGGGTTTGGGTGTGGCATTCGCTCAAGAAATAACGTCGTTGCAGTATTTTAAAGTAAACGCAGCAAGAAAAAGCAAGGTTGATGATAATACAGCAAGAATGCAGTCTATTAAGTGGTTAGGTGTTTAACTCATAATACTGCATAAGCTGAAA